>Ga0126373_10001814_pt1 | contig 15388 bp, 10 predicted proteins | sample PanSoiMetPlot_11_FD_92545 | JGI IMG/M metagenome (GOLD analysis project Ga0126373, IMG submission 92545) | Tropical forest soil microbial communities from Panama - MetaG Plot_11 | ecosystem: Environmental > Terrestrial > Soil > Tropical forest > Bulk soil | place: Panama | collected 2016-02-17 | reverse complement strand
AGGGCGCGCCCGCGCAACTCGATTCCGGCGACTGGAAGCCCGCGCGCCTCCGCGTCTTCAACCAGCAAGGCCACCTGATCGCCATCGCCGAGCCGGTCGTTCCGCGCACCTACCAGCCGCTCATCGTCCTTGAAGCCAATCAGTAGAAAATTCAGAAGGGCAGGGTTTCAACCCCGCCCTAAGCGATCAAGCATGTCGGGCTTTAGGCCCTGAAGCCATGGTCCGCGAAAAGAAAGGGTGCAGAACTTACTGGGGCGGGCCCTGCGGCTGTGCAGGTTGCGGCTGTGGCTGAGGTTGCACCGGCGGGAACTGCCCTTGCGGCGGATTCGGCACAGGAGGCGGCTGCTGCTCCTGAGGTGGCTGCGGTTGTGTCTCCGTTGGCACCTGAGGCTGGCGATTGAATTCCCGCTGTATCGGTGCAATCGGCCCCGACCCGGGCCCTTCGAGCGCGCCGCGCCCCGCGTAAATCACGTGCGGCTTGCGCTCTGGATTGAGCGCCATCAGCCGTGGCGTAATCATGAACACCAGGTTTGTGTCCCGGCGCTGCCTGTTCTGATTGCTGTCCACCGGCCCCAAGATGTCGGCTAGGCCAGGGTTCCCATTCACTGCGCCCATGAACTGCTCCTGCCGGAATCCAGCCACCATCGCCGTTTCGTTCACTTTGACGCGCACGGTCTGTTCCACCGCCTGGTTCGCGATGATCGGCACCTGATTGATGCTCTGCCCCACCAGGCTGCTGATTTCGAAGTTCAACACCAGCGAGACTTCGTCGTCGTTGTGAACGCGCGGCGTCGCCTTCACCTTCACGCCCACGTCGATATATTGAACGCCCGGAAACGGCGTACCCGTCAAGCCGTTCACGCTGCTGCCTTGAAAGTTCGCTTCGTTCAGCACCACTGTCGCCGTGTTTGAGCCTTCATTTGCCAGCGCCGCGTCCGGCTTGCCGTCGCCATTGAAGTCTGCGGTCAAAATTGATACGGGATTCGTCCCCACCGGCAGCTCCAGGTTCGGGCCGAACGTGCCGTCGCCCACACCGAGCAGCAGCGACAGCGCGTTGTCGCCCGACGACGAAACAATCAAGTCCGGCCGCCCATCGATGTTGAAGTCCGCCACGGCCAGCGACGTCGGCATGGTCCCCGCCGCGAACGAAAGCGGCGCCTGAAACGTGCCGTCGCCGATCGCGGCATTCGTCGCATTCGCATGCCCCAGCAGAATCGACACGGAATTTCCGGTGAGCTGGTTGCCTGCGTTATCCACGGCCGGCGCGCCGCTGTTTGCCACCGCGAGATCCGCAATGCCGTCGCCGTTGAAATCGCCGCTCAGCACGAACACCGGCGCCACGCCCGTGATGACATCCGTGCGCGGGCCAAACGTGCCGTCGCCATTCCCCAGAAAAATCGACACGGTGTTGTCCGTCTCATTCGTCACCGCGAGATCCATTTTGCTGTCGCCGTTGAAATCCGCCGCCACGATGGCCGATGGGCCCCTTCCCGTCGTCAGCGTCGCGGGCTTCGGCGCAGCGGGCGGAAAAAATGTGCCGTCGCCGTTGCCCAGGAAAATCGAAACCGTGTTGTTTCCGTGATTCACCACTGCCAAATCCTGGAATCCGTCGCCGTTGAAGTCCGACACGACGAGCGACACCGGCGCGCTTCCACTGCCCGTTTGAATGGTCGGCGCCGCCGTGAAACCGCCCTTGCCGTCGCCCAGCAGAATCGAGACCGAGTTGTCGCCGTTGTTCACCACGGCCAGATCCGGAATGCTGTCTCCGCCTTTCGACGTGTCCGAATTGAAGCTTCCCGTGCCGATCCACACCGGCGTCATTCCCGTGGCCTGCGGCGGGGTAATGGGAGCCTGAAATGTGCCGTCTCCGTTGCTCAGGAAAACCGAAAGCGTGTTGTCGTTCTTGTTCGCCACAATCAAGTCGTTGAACCCGTTGCTTTGGAGGCTCGTCGTCGCGACAAAATCCGGCGCGTTGCCCGTCGTCAGGTCCGTCGTTGGAAAATCCGTGGTGCTCACGCCCGGAATATTCGAAAGCCCTCCACCCAGGCTCGCCGAAAATTGCGCCAGCGTCACGGGAATGCGATTGCCCACAAAAAACGTCGCCGGCGCACCGTCCCCCGCGCGCAGCAAAATTCGCCGCCCGTTGCGGACGAGCGAAAGCATGGTCGAAAGGTTCCCAGCGGCTCCCGGTATAGTCACGATCCCGGTCGTGTTCCCGCCGCCAAACAGCAGGATCGGCGGGAGCAGCGACCCCACGCCCAATTGCCCCGTATTCAGCAAGCCCGACAGCTGCGAGCCTGTTAGGCCCGATACGGATCCCGGCGTGCCAAACACCTGTTCGATTACCTCAATCAATCCCTGCTCGGATGCCTCTGCCTCGCGCACTTGCTGCGTCGAAAGCGTGAACGCCTTGCTCGTTTGCGGCGGCGTGATTCCATAGTTCTGCGCGGCCGTGCGGTCCACCTCCAGCACTTCGATTTCAAGAATCAGTTCCGGCACCGGCTGTTCCAGGTCTTCGATCACCCCCGTTGCCACCGCGACCGCTTGCGGCGACGCCCGCATCGTGATCGTGCGGCTGCGTGTGTCCAGTTCCGCGCGCGTTACGCCCGCAATGTCGCGCACCAGCCGGAAAAGTTCCGTCATTTGCTGCGGTGTCGCCGACGACGGCAGCAGGACCGTCCTCACCAGCGTCACGCCGTAGTCTTTTCGCTTTTGTGCCGTGTCCGGCGCAACAAAAAACAGGTGCTTCTGCAGCGGCCGCCAGAATGTCCCCGTCATGTCGGCCAGCATTCGCATCGTCGCCGCAAAATCCAGGTCTTCTGTGTGCAGCTTTACTTGTCGCGGCTGTATATCAATGTCGAAAGCAACCTGGATTCCCCATTGCCGCGCCACTTCTTCGTAAGCGCCCTGCGTTGTCCCCCGATAGTTCAGGCTGCGCTTGCCCGGCAGATGGTCCAGGTGCACCTCGCCGCCCACCTCGAACTCATCCGGCAGTTGTTTCACTTGCGTCGGCTCGAGCGCGCTCAACTCGCGCAGCCGTTCGCGCACCACCGTGTTCGTCGGGTCCAGGTAGCTCGCTTCCAGCAATTCGCGGCGCGCTTCCGGCAATCGATTGGAGATTGCGGCGCGCTCCGCCGCATCCATCTTGGACTGCACCAGCCGGCTGCGCGCCTGCTCGCGATGCAGCAGGTACTCGCGCTCGCCCGACCCCCATTTCACCGCGGCGGAAAAGGCGTCGAATGCTGCCGGCCAATCCCGCGCCTCTTCTGCTCGCATGCCTTGCTTATCCGCTTCGCGCGCCTTTTTCGGATCGGGCTTGACTGGCGGATCGCTCGGTGTCGCGGCGGGCGATGGGCTCGCTCGCCCTGTGCTCCCCGCGGTGGCAGCGTTCACGCGAGCGGCAGGTGCCGCAGCGTTGCCCGCCCCGGATTGCGCCTGCTGCGGCCGCGCCGGAAAGGCGCACACCACAACCACGGCTAACGCCAGCGCCAAAGCGCCGCCGTACGGCACCATGCTCCGTGATTGTTGCCACTTCACCACTGAATTCGCAGGAATCCTTGTAACGGCGCCGCTTGCTGCGTCCCTTCACGGCGTGATCGCAACTTCACGCATCCGCGGATCGGCAAAGGCATTCTACAGGGAATCCTTCGGGCCGCGTTCGGGTTGCCACTGCTACTTGTCACAAACGTCGATTGATCTTGACGATGCCGCCACGCGGGCAGTAAACTCCAAATCGTAGTTGAAAGCCAGTTTCAACTGGCTTCCTCCTACCCGAACCCAATGCTGTCAGCCCTTCTTGTCGCTCTCCGTGAAGGTGTCGAAGCCGCGCTTGTCGTCGGCATCGTGCTCGTTTATCTCAACCGCACCGGCCGCCGTGCCCTGGTCCCCTTCGTCTGGGGCGGCGTCATTCTCGCCTCGCTTGCCAGCTTTGCCGCCGCCGAACTCCTCCAGCATTGGCGCATCAGTGAGGACGGCTTCGAAGGCCTGCTGATGCTCGTTGCGGCCTTCCTCGTCGTTACCATGATTATTTGGATGAATCGCGTTGCGCGCCACCTGAAGAAAGAAATTGAACAGCGCCTCGAAGCTTACGCGCAAAAAACGAGCGCGGCCGCTCGATTCGGCGTCGCCTTCTTTGTGTTCCTCATGATTCTTCGCGAAGGCGCGGAGCTTGTCCTCATCCTGCGCGCCGTCGAACTTTCCAGCGCTGGCGTCGAAACTTGGATCGGCACGGGGCTTGGCATCGCGATCGCCATCGCGGTCGGTCTGTTTTTCTTCGAGGGAACGCTGCGCATTCCTCTCCAGCGCTTCTTCAAGGCCACCACCACCATCCTGATGGTCGTCGCGTTCCAGCTCGCGCTTACTGGCGTGCACGAACTCAGCGAAGCGATGTGGATTCCCTCGAGCAAAGCGGAAATGGCCACCATCGGCCCCATCGTCCGCAACGAGCTTTTCTTCTTCGTCGTGATTCTCGGGGCAGCCGCCCTGGTCGTCCTGCGTGAATGGTTCAGCGCGCACCTACCAGCTTCCGAAGACGCCTCCAATCCCGCCGAGCGCCGCATGCGCGCATGGCAGTTCCGCCGGCAGCGCCGCTGGAGTTTTGCGGCCGCCTTCCTCTGCATGGCCGTGGTGCTTTCGCTCACGGCCGAATTTGTTTACGCCCGGGTTGCTGCCGCGCCCGTCCGAGCCACGCAGCTGGCCGTTACGGCGAACCAGACGCGCATCCCGCTTTCAGACGTCGCCGATTCAAAGCTCCATTACTACACGGCAGACGCGAGCGGAACCGTTATCCGCTTCCTCGTGATCCGCAAATCCTCGAGCGAATACGTTGCTGCTCTCGACGCCTGCCAGATCTGCGGCTGGGCCGGATACCGCCAGGAAGGCCAGAACGTCATCTGCCGTAACTGCGGGGCCGCCATTTATATCCCGTCGATCGGCGATTCCGGTGGCTGCAATCCCGTTGCCGTGAAGTCCGCTGTCGCCGGCGGCGAACTCGTGATCGATCTAGCCGAGCTTCTCCACGCCGCTTCTTCGATCCACACCCGGTAAGGTATGTTTGCACGCCTCGTTGGCGAATCCTTCGCGCGCAACCCGCGCCGCAAAATTCTCACGGCCGCCGCGCTCGTCGTCGGCATGGCTGTCGCCACCGCCACGCTCAGTGTCGCGCTCGACGTCGGCGACCGCCTCGCCCGCGAGTTCCGCAGCTTCGGCGCCAACCTTGTCGTCACGCCGCAATCCGACACGCTGCCCGTCGAAATCGGCGGCGTTGACTACCGCCCCGTGGACGAAGGCGCCTACCTGCGCGAAGCCGATCTCGGCAAACTCAAAACAATTTTCTGGCGTCACAACATCATCGGCTTCACCCCATTTCTCGATGTACCCGCGACCGTTTTTCTTTCGGGCCCTGGGGGAGAATCCAGGCTGTCTCCGATCACCCTCGTTGGTACGTGGTACTCGCATGGCGTTCCCGTTCCGGACGGTTCGGTCTTTACAACCGGAATCGCGGTCACCCACCCGTGGTGGAAAATCGATGGCCGTTGGTTCAACGATTCGCCTGATGTGGCCGGAATCCACTGGCCAACCCGCTTCGATGCAAATGACCCTTCCGACCGCGTGCCGCAGCCTGCGGGCCTCGAATGCGTCGTGGGGGCCGCTTTTGTACGCGAGCATTTCGCCGGCGGAGCCATCGGCCACGATTTGCTGGTAGGCCTGCCCGGAGAAGCCTCTCGAAGTGCGCGCTCTCTGGCCCTTCGCATCACAGGCGTCGTCAGCACGGGCGGCGCGGAGGACAACGCAGTTCTGGTGCCGCTTTCGATCGCCCAGAGCCTTTCGAATCATGCGGGGCAGTTCCGACAGCTGTTCGTCAGTGCCCTCACAAAGCCTGCCGATGCATTCTCCGAACGCAACCCGCAATCGATGACCCCGGTCGAGTACGACCGCTGGTTCTGCTCGCCCTACATCTCCTCGATTTCCTATCAGATCAGGCAGGTGCTGCCCGGCACGGAGGTCCGCACGATTCGCCGCGTGGCCGACACCGAAGGACGCATCCTTTCTCGCATTCGCCTGCTTCTCTGGCTCGTCACACTTGCCGCGCTCGCTGCTGCCGCGCTCGCCGTAGCCGCTACGTCCGCCGCCACGGTGCTCGAGCGTCGTGACGAAATCGGCATCATGAAAGCCATCGGCGCCACCAATTCTCTTGTTGCGGGAATCTTCCTTGCCGAACAGCTCCTGCTCGCCGTCACCGGAGGTGCCGTTGGCTTTCTCCTCGGCGCCGCTTTGGCACGCATCCTTGGGTCCAGCGTTTTCGGCACGCCCGCCTCGCTCCGCATTGTTCTGCTGCCCGTGGTTTTGGGCCTCGCCGCGCTCATCGCGATCATCGGCAGCCTGATCCCGCTTCGGCGCGCCGCGCGCTTCGACCCGGCGCCGATTCTGCGAGGCGAATGAAAATGTTCGCGCGTCTCGTCTGGAAACTTTTGAGCGGCAGCCGCGGGCGCTTGAGCGTCGCCATCCTCGCGCTCGTCGCCGGCGCTACGGTCATCTCCGCGCTGCTCAATCTCGATCTCGACCTCCAGCACAAGCTCACGCAGGAGTTCCGCGCCTACGGCGCGAACGTTGTGCTCTCAACAACTCGTAGCGGCGCATCCGGCGCGAGAGCGGCCGGGGGAAATGTCGCGGGAGTCACGGCCGACGCGCCGCTCCTGATGGATGCGAATACCGCGATGAAGGCAATCGAAGAAACGCACACGCCGCAACTCCTCGCCGCGGCTCCCTACCTGTACGTCGTCGCGCGTGCAGCGGATACGCCTCTGGTCGTTGCCGGCACTTGGCTTGATCAAACGCCGCAGCTTTCGCCATCGTGGAAAATCGTGGGCCAGCCCATCGTCTCGCGCGACGACGTCGCGCATTGCCTCGTCGGGCGCGGCGTAGCTCACCAATTGAACCTCTAACCTGGCTCGCCGCTCGACTTGACTTACGAGGACCGCTCCGCGGGCCTTGTGGTCTCGGCCGTCATCGATTCGGGCGCCACCGAGGACAACCAGGTTTTTGTGAATTTGCCCGTCGCGCAGCAGCTCGCTCAGCTTCGCGGTGGCGACGTCGCACCGCAGATCAGTCTCGTGCAACTGAGCGTCGGCGGCACGCAGTCAGCCATCGCAGCGTACGTCACCCGCCTCGCCAAGGTGCTTCCGGCCTCGCAATTTGACGTCGAGCCGATCCGCCAGATCACCGAGGCCGAGGGCTCGCTCCTCCATCGCATCCAGTTGCTCATTTTCTCGATGGTCCTCCTCATCCTCGTCCTCACCGCGCTCTGCGTTCTGGCTACCATGGCCGCGCTTGCGATGGAGCGCCGCCAGGACGTCGGCTTGATGAAGGCGATCGGCGGCTCAATCTCCCGCGTCGTCGGCATCTTTCTCGCGGAGGTTAGCGTGCTCGGCGTCGGCGGCGGCGTCCTTGGCTGCATCGCTGGCTTTGCGCTGTCGCATTGGATGGGACGCCGCGTTTTCGGCGCAGCCATCGGCGCCCGTTGGGAAATTTTCCCGCTTACAGTTGTTATGATGGTACTGGTGGCCTTGGCCGGCGCGCTTCCGTTGCGCCTGCTGGGCAAAGTTAAACCCGCGGTCATCTTCCGCGGCGAATAGGGGGAATTAGGTTTGTGAAGTTGGTTTTGCTTTTCTATATCGAGTTTTTGATTTTGCCTTATCAGGGTTTATCTGTGTTCATCTGTGGTTCCAAAGGGTTTTGAAGAGCTAACAATACAACCGAGACGCAAACCCGACAGGCCACAAATCGAGCCACCAAGCCATGCCAATCCTCGTTGACGTCAAAGACCTCCGCAAGACCTTCGGCTCCGTCGCCGCGCTCGCCGGCGTGTCTTTCAGCGTCAACGAAGGCGAATGGATCGCCATCATGGGCCCCTCGGGCTCCGGCAAGACCACCCTCATCAACATTCTCGGCGGCCTCGACACCGCCACCTCCGGCCAGGCGATCATCGGCGGCACAGACGTCGCCCGCCTCGACGAAGCCGGCCTCACCCGCTTCCGCGCCGAGAAAATTGGCTTCATCTTCCAACAATTCCACCTCGTCCCGTATCTCACCGCGCTCGAGAACGTCATGCTCGCGCAGTATTTCCACAGCACCACAGACGAAGCCGAAGCCCGCGCCGCCCTCGCCCGCGTCGGCTTGGCTGACCGCGTCACGCATCTTCCCGCGCAGCTTTCCGGTGGCGAGCAGCAGCGCGTCGCGGTTGCTCGCGCCCTGATCAACCATCCCGAGCTGATCCTCGCCGACGAGCCCACCGGCAATCTCGACGAAGCCAACGAAGAAACCGTCATTCGCCTTTTCCGCGAGCTTCACGCCGAAGGCCACACCATCCTCATGGTCACGCACGACCCTTCGATCGGCCAGCTTGCCGACCGCCGCCTCGATCTCGCGCACGGACGCCTCGTCAAAATCACCGAAGTTTCGCCCGAGGACGAAATCACCTTTGATCATCTTCTTGAGCAGGTCTGGATTTTCGACGAAGAAGGCGTCGCGCCCGCCATCGAAAAAGTTCGCGAGTCCGGCGGCAAAGATCCTATGCGCATCATCGCGCGCCTCGCCGACCTCGGCCTTCTCGAACTCCGCGATAAGCAAGTCGCGCTCACCGCGCGCGGCCAGAATCGCGCCCGCGACATCGTCCGCCGCCGCCGCTTGGCCGAACGCCTCCTCACCGACACCTTTTCCATAGCCGATTCCGAAGCCGATTCCCACGCCTGCAAGTTCGAGCACATCATCAGCCCCGAACTCGACCAACGCATCTGCACCTTTCTCGGCCATCCGAAAACCTGTCCTCACGGCAACCCCATCCCCGCCGGCACCTGCTGCCCCTCCCGCAGCTCCCGTTAGCTCCTTTTTATTTGTTTGTCGTGCGGGTCAAAACGACCGCGCACACCATCGAAACAACTCAGAGCGGCTGGAGGCGTTCGCCGCTCAGCATAGAACACCAGAGTGTCATGCAACTTTTAAGCGGGAGAGACCAGCATGAACAGTCTCGACTCGCTGTTGCAACGTAACAAAGACTTTGCAGCGCAGCAGTCTGCCGCGGGCACGCTTATGCCTTCACTCGCGCCGGCGCTGCCAAATGTAAAGGCAATCATCATCGGTTGTGCAGATATGCGTGTGGATCCTGCCCACGTACTTGGAATTCGACCTGGCGAGGCCGTCGTCATGCGCAATATCGGCGGTCGAATCACGCCGGGGCTGCTGGAACAGTTGGGACTGCTCTGGCGAATCGGTGAACTTGCCGGGCAGATTCCTGGAGGCGGCGGCGAATTTCACATCATCGTACTTCAGCATACCGACTGCGGCATCACTCGTCTTGTGGGCGACCGCACCATGCTCGCGCACTATTTTCAGATACAGGAACCAGACCTCAAGAAAAGACCGATCACCGCTCCCCGCTCGGCGGTTGCCACCGACGTTGCTGCGCTCAGGGCGGTTCCAGCGTTGCCGAGCCCGTGGCTTGTATCAGGCCTCGTCTATAACGTGGCGACCGGACTTGTTGAGGTCGTCGTGCCGCCAGCGCCGCTCCGCGCCGCATAATTATTACGGAAGCGCGTCTCCTCACCGGCTTCTGACGGGAGCGTAACAGCTGTCGTCGCTGTCGAATTCCGCACCAGGACCCAGCCCCTCTCGCCCCAAATTGGGATGTTGACTCCCATTTTCAAAAAATGATATGAACCCTCACAATTTCGCCAGCGCCGCCCTCCCCCGGTGCCGGCTCTCAGGGAGGATTCCATGAAGTCTGGTCGCAAGCCGTTCCATCTTTTCCGTACGTTTTTGCCGCTTTTCTTCTTTGCCGCCGTCTTTTGCGCTGCGCCTTATCGCGCTTCCGCTCAAAACCCTATCGCCTTCACCTTCCAAGGACCCGTGCGCGGCTTCGTTTCTCCCGCTGGCATTCGCGAATTCCTCGGCATTCCTTACGCCGCCGCGCCCGTCGGTGCTCTCCGCTGGAGCCCGCCAGCCCCTCACGCGCCTTGGTTCAATATCCTCGACGTCACTCAGTTCGCGAACCATTGCCCGCAGCCGCCCTCGCCCTTCGGTCGTGCGTCCCTCACCGAGGATTGCCTCTTTCTGAATGTCTTCACTCCCGGCACCGGCAACTTCTTCATTCCGCGCCCGGTCTTGGTCTGGATTCACGGTGGCGCTCTCGTCACCGGTGAAAGCGACGACTACGATCCCACTGCTCTCGTCAAGGACGGAGTCATCGTCGTAACCATCAACTATCGCCTCGGCGCTCTCGGCTTCCTCGCTCATCCCGCCTTTGCCGCCGAATCCACCGATCCCGATCACGACGGCGTGGCCGCCACAGGCTTCGCCGGGGACTACGGCCTCATGGACCAGCAGGCCGCGCTCCGATGGGTCCGCGACAACATCCTTTTCTTCGGTGGCGACCCTCTCAACGTCACCATCTTCGGCGAATCCGCCGGCGGCCTCAGCGTTTTCTCCCAGCTCCAGTCGCCTCCGGCCGCCCATCTTTTCAACAAAGCCATCATTGAGAGCGGCGCTTACAATCTCAACACCCAGTCTCTCGCCACTGCCGAATCCGCCGGCAGCACGTTTGCCACTGACGCGGGCTGCCCGAGCCAGACCGCCGCATGTCTCCGCGCGCTGCCCGTCTTCACCATTCTTGAGAACGAAAACCCCGGTTACACACCCAATCTCGACGGCAGCTTCCTCCCGCTCTCGCTCGGCACGGCTCTCGCCACCGGCCAATTCCATCACGTTCCCGTCATCCAGGGCAGCAATCACGACGAATGGCGCCTCTTCACCGCCCTCGATTTCGATCTCCTCGGGAATCCGATCCCCAATACCGAAGCCGGCTACGAAGCTGCTCTCGCCACGCTTGTCGGCGCAGGCGCTCCGCTCGTCGCCGCGCAATATCCGCTCGCGAGCTTTGCCTCAGCAGACATCGCCTTCGCCGCCGCAGGCACCGATGGCGCCTTCGCATGCCCGGCCCTCGCTGCGGATATCTTCATGTCCCCGTTCGTTCCACTTTCAGCCTACGAATTCAACGACGAAAACGCGCCGGAGGATTTCCTCCCGCCCGTCACGTTCCCCTACGCCGCCGCTCACGCCTCCGAGCTCCAATACCTTTTCAATCTGCCGGTCACCGTGCCGCGCCCGCCGCTCTCCCCCGCCCAGCTCCAGCTTTCCGCCGACATGCAGCATTACTGGACCGACTTCGCCAAGTTCGGCACGCCGAATGGCCTGGGCCTGCCCCTCTGGCTCAACTTCAACCCGCTCGTCGGCAATTTTCAATCTTTGACCACGCCGGCGCCGTCACCGGAGATCAATTTCGTCACCGCGCACCACTGCGCCTTCTGGGCCGCGTTCCTCGCTGCTCAGTAGCCGCGGATTTGCAGCCTGAAAGGGTGGGCGGACAGCACTCCGCAACTCGCTGTTCGCCCGCAACCTTACTCCGCAGATACGGTAAAACCCTTATTTACCTATCGCCCGCAATCGAGCCTACTTCTACTGCCTGTGGGGAAACCTACATAAGCCGTCTGCCGCGGGACCGGTGGCTCCGTCGGACGAACCCCAGCCGACCACAGAACACCCAGAAACGAATCAATCAGGGAGCGCGAGTGCGGGTTCTTATCGCAGACGATCACGATATCTTGCGTCGCGCCGTCCGCTTGCTTGTCACCGGCCTCAACATCGAAGTCTGCGGCGAAGCTTCGAACGGCTACGACGCGATCGCTAAAGCTAAGGAACTCAAGCCGGACACGGTCATCATGGATCTCGTGATGCCCGATCTCGACGGCCTCCAGGCTACGCGCCAGATCCGCCGCCTCCTGCCCGATACGCAAATCGTCTTCCTGAGCCAGCACGACATACCGCAAGCCAGGGACGAAGCTTTTAAGGCGGGCGCCACCAGCTACGTGTCGAAATCCTCGCTTTGGAAACTCATTCTCATCCTCAAGAATGTTCGTCTTAGCGAGGACGCTCTCGAGCGTCCGGGCTTGATCCGCTCTCTACCCGATCCAGCCCCTCGATTCGGTGCTGGCAGCTTCGGAGTTCAAACGGGAGTTGTTGACGGTCAACCCCTGACTCAAATCCTGGCACAAAGTACCGATCCGCCCGTTGCTTCCCAGGATCTCGCCCTCATGACGAATCTTGTTCCCACCGGCATGACCTGTTGTAGCCGCGACCTCCGCTACCTCTGGGCCAATGCCGAATACGGCAGATTGCTTGAAAGGCCGCTCGACAAAATTGTCGGCCGCCGCATCGTCGATGTTTTGGGTAAGGAAGCTTTCCGCAAGCTCACCCCGCACTTCGAGCAAGTCCTCAGCGGCGTCAAAGTTGCCTACGAAGCCGAAGTCGATTTCGAGGGCGTCGGCCTCCGCCACATTTCCGCCTTCTACCGCCCCACTTTCGACGGCGCACGTTACGCCGACGGCTGGTTTGCCTTCATCCGCGACCTCACACAAAAAATGTAACGCCCTCTAACTGTTGTCTTTTTGCCACGGATGGCGTCTACAGTGGGTGAATTTCACCCGAGGGTGTCCGAAAAAACTTTCTCGACAACTTTTGCTCGCCTCCCTCGCTCTAACGTAGGTGGAAGCGCTCAGCCACCAGCCCGCCCATTCCAACCCCAGGGGTGACGTATGTCTGATTTCCTTCCAGATGTAGATATCCTTATCGCCGGCGCCGGGCCAGTCGGACTTTTTCTCGCCAACGAATGCACCCGCCGCGGCCTGCGCTGGCGCCTCGTCGAGGCCCGCTCCGGCCAATCCGAACACTCCAAAGCGCTCGCGATTTTTCCGCGTACCCTCGAAATCCTTGATATGGCAGGCCTTGTCGCGCCGTTTCTCCAGGCCGCCAACCGCGTCACGTCCGTCGCGGTCATCACCCACGGCCGCATGCTCGCCCGCATGCAATTCGCTCCCGAGGAAACGCCTTATGCTTTCGTCGCCATGGTTCCGCAGGACGTCACCGAGCGCCTTCTCGTGGACGAGCTTCACCGGCGCGGAGCCCTCGTCGAATATGACACCGAATTCGTCTCAGCCTCCCAGCACAGCGATTACGTCAATGTCACGCTCAATAAGCGCGGCCGCCGTTCCAACGTGACGGCGTCGTTTGTCGTCGGCTGCGATGGTGCCCACAGCTCCGTTCGCCACTCCATCCAGATGCCCTTCGAGGGTGGCGAATATAGCGAGCTTTATATCCTCGCCGATGTCCGGTCGAACGAATCGCTTCCGGCCGATCAGCTCCAGCTCTGTCCCAGCGAATCCGGCCCCTTCGCGATTTTTCCGATGAGCGCCACGCGCCGCCGCATCATTGCTACCATTGAGAGGCCTGAAGGCGACGCACCTTCGCTCGCGCTCGTCCAGAAAATCGCCGCCGAGCGAGGCCCCGCCGGTTTCGAGGCGCAGGCCCTCCGCTGGGGCATCTACTTCCGCACTCATCACCGCCACGTCTCCCGGCTGCGCTCCGGTCGCATCTTCATCGCCGGCGACGCCGCGCACATTCACAGCCCTTTCGGCGGGCAGGGTATGAACACGGGTCTTCACGACATTTGGAATCTCGCCTGGAAGCTTGATCTGGCCCTGCGCGGCCGTGCCGGCGACGACCTGCTCGAAAGCTACACTGCCGAGCGTATTCCCGTGATCAAAAGCGTCATCGAAACCACCGACCTCCTCACGAAAGCCCTCGGCACTCCGAACAAGTTCGCGCAGGTCCTGCGCGACGCGGCAATTCCCATGGTGTCCCGTCTTGTTCCGTTCCAGCACGCGTTCGTTCAACGCCTCTCGGAACTCGGCATCGCCTATCCAGGCAGCCGCATTGTGGAAGGGGCAGGCAACCGCTATTTCGACGATTCGCTTCGCGGCGGCGACCGCATTCGCAGTCGCTTCCTGCTTCTCTACGATCACGGCGCCGATACGGACGTCAAAGACGCCGTCCATCACTTTGTCCGTTCGTTTGCCCACGTTCTCGAATCGCGCCCGGGCCGTTACGACCGCCTCACACTGCTGCGTCCAGACGGCTACGTTGCTTATTCGGCTTCGCGCGCCACTGAACGCGCCTTCGCGGAAATTCGCGCGCTCTTGGAACGCCAAACCGCTTCCAACGCACCCGAAATTTCATATCATTATCATCAGGCCCACGCCTGAGGGAGAAACACAGTCATGGCAAACACGAAAAGCACCACGGAAGATTCGCCAGCCTCGGAGACAAGCACGGTACCGGCCTCGAAGACAAGCGGAACATCGGCCTCGAAAACGAGCAAAATCGACCGCCGCTTCAACTACCAGAAAACCTCGCGCGGAGCTTACGAGCTTCTCCTCGCCCTCGAAAAATATCTCCAAACCTCCGGCCTCGAGGAGTCGCTCCTCCACTTGGTCATGCTGCGGGCTTCGCAAATCAACGGCTGCGCCTTCTGCATCGACATGCACTGGAAAGACCTGCGCGCCCTCGGTGAAACTGAGCAGCGCCTCTACGGCCTCGATGCCTGGGAGGAATCACCCTATTACTCGGATCGCGAACGTGCCGCCCTCGCGTGGACCGAGGCCGTCACCAATATCCAGCAAGGCCACGCTCGGGACGAAGTGTACGAACACGCCCGAAAATTCTTCAGCGAGAAGGAAATTGCAGATTTAACGCTCGACATCGCCGCCATCAACAGTTGGAACCGGCTCGCGATCGCCGCACGCACTCCGGCCGGCTTCTACCAGGCTGCCAAGCCCCAGGAAATGTCCAAAGGCGCGTAGCCGCGCATTGGTCCGCTGACTTCCTCCGGTCTGGTGTTGCGAGGGCACCGACGCCCGAAAAGGCCGGAGGGGCGGGGTTTTAACTCCACCGTAATTCCGGTTCCCTTCGCTCGCCTGAAACGATTTTTAGGGTTTGGTCACTAAGGAACAAGAGTACCGAAGGCGGAGGATCCAATGGCCCCAGCCACCATCAAGAAAGAATGGCCCCTCCTTTCTGCAATTGTGATTCTGCTTTTTGTTTTGCTGCTTTTCTGGAAACGTCTGGACTGGAGCGGCATCGGTTTCAAGGTGGAAGTTACTTCGCTCGCCTCACTTCTGGCTCCTCTGGCTTTTGCATCTGCCGTCGTCGAGCGCGCCGTGGAAATCCTGATCAGCCCATGGCGCGACGATGGGGCGGACAAACTTCAGAAGTCGCTCGCGGCCGCGCAGGCTCTGCCGGATTCGGACGCCAAGAACGATCAAATCAAGCGGGCGGCCGACACCCTCGACGAATATCGTGGGACAACGCGCAGGTACGCCTTTGCGATCTCGGTGACACTAGGGCTCCTGGTCAGCGTTGTCGGCGTTCGAGCTCTCGAGCCTTTTGCCAATCCCGATGCCTTGCAAGGGCTCACCCTATCGCACCCGAGCCAGCGAAGCCT
>Ga0126373_10001813_pt1 | contig 15391 bp, 10 predicted proteins | sample PanSoiMetPlot_11_FD_92545 | JGI IMG/M metagenome (GOLD analysis project Ga0126373, IMG submission 92545) | Tropical forest soil microbial communities from Panama - MetaG Plot_11 | ecosystem: Environmental > Terrestrial > Soil > Tropical forest > Bulk soil | place: Panama | collected 2016-02-17 | reverse complement strand
GGGCGCCGGTGTTGACGGGCTGCTGTTCTGCAACGAGCATGACCTGCCCTACTCGACCAGGGTCGGCATAGAAGTAGCCGCCGCCGAGGCAGCGGTGATCGGCCGCCTCACCTCGGAGCTGACCGTGCCGTTCGGGGTGGATCTGTTGTGGGACCCGGCGGCGGCGCTAGCGGTTGCCAGGGCAACCGGGGCGGCCTTCGTACGGGAGGTCTTCACCGGAGTCTTTGAGAGCGACATGGGGCTACTCGCGCCGGACTTTGGTGAGCTGGCGCATTACCGGCACAGCATCGGCGCGGACGACGTCGCCATCTTCACCAACGTCACACCGGAGTTCAGCCGGTCCGTAGCTGGGCGGCCGGTAGCCGAGCGGGCCCGCGGTGCCGCGTTCCTCGGCGCCGACGCATTGCTGATCAGCGGACCGCAGGCGGGCGCGCCGATAGACCTGGAGGACCTGCAGGCCGCAAAGCAGAGCGCGGGTGACGTTCCGGTGCTCGCTAACACCGGCGTGACGCACGAGAACGCAGAGAAGATCCTCTCGCTCGCCGACGGGATAATTGTCGGAACGGGACTGAAAGTCGACGGCTCGACCTGGAATGCCGTAGATCCCGACCGGGCATCGCGAATGGTAGAAATCGTCCGCGGGGCACGCGAGAGCTGAGGGCGACGATGGCCAAGCGCACCAAGCTGTACTTCGTTAGCGACCTGCACGGATCTGGCAAGTGCTTCCGGAAGTACCTCAATGGCGGGCCAATCTACAAAGCCGATGTCATGGTCCTGGGCGGAGACCTCGCCGGGAAAGCGATCCAGGCAATCACCCGCGCGCCTGCGGGCAGATTCCGCTTCAGCTTCCGCGGCGCGTCCTACGACCTTGAGGATGGCGAGGAGCTGCGGCGAGTTGAGCAGCTCATCGCCGACCACGGTTACTACCCCTACCGCGCTGATCCGGGCGAGCTAGCCGCTATGGAGGAAGGTGGTCAGCTCGATGAGCTGTTTCTGACGCTGATCACCCAGCGGCTGCAGGAATGGCTCGAACTCGCCGACGAGCGGCTGCGGCCCCGGGGCATCCCGATTTACTGGATGCTCGGCAACGACGATCCGCCTGAACTTGCGGCCCTGCTCGACGGCGCGCCCTGGGGCACTCACTGCGAAGGCCACGATGTGCTCGTCGGCGAGCACGAGATGATCTCGTGGGGTTATGCGAATACAACGCCGTGGCACACCTACCGCGAGATGACCGACGACGAGCTCCGGTCTGTGTTCGCCGGGCTCGCGGCGGAACTGGCCGATCCTGATCACGCGATCTTCAATCTGCATCCGCCGCCGTACGACACCGGGCTCGATGAAGCCCCGGTACTCGACGAAAGCCTGCAGGTTCAGACGTCAGCGGGCCAGGCGAAGATGAGCCCGGTCGGCAGTCACGCAGTGCGCGAGCTGATAGAGCGGGTTCAGCCCTTGCTCGGACTGCACGGGCACATTCACGAGAGCGCCGGCTTCCGCAAGCTCGGCCGGACGCTCGCGATCAATCCGGGCAGTGACTACGGCACCGGAGCGCTGAACGGGGTGCTGGTAACCCTGGAGCCGGGGAAGGTGAAGGCCTACCAGTTCGTGCGCGGGTGACGTCGTGACGACGGGGCGCCGAGCCGGGCGTGACACCGGCCGCCAACCGCTTGTGGCGGCGATCGACGTCGGCACCACCTCGGCCCGAGCCGCCGCCTACAGCCTTGACGGCAAGCTTGTCGCCGAGGTCAGGCACCGATACCGGATCCGCGCGCCGCAGCCAGGGTGGGCCGAGCAGGATCCGCGCGACTGGTCGGACGGTGCACTCGCCGCGCTCTCAAGGCTGTCCGGGCGGGTCGCGCACGTGGGTTCGGTCCGGGCTATCGGGCTGACCGGGCAGTGCCCGACGGTCGTGCCCGTCGACCGCCACGCGGAGCCCGTTGGGTCGGGCATGCTCTACCGGGATAATCGCGCCGCCGCCGAAGCCGCCGAGATGCGCGCAGTGATCAGTGATCGCGAGTTTCACTGCCGCACCGGTCACGTACCCGAGGCCTTTCACGTCGGTCCCAAGGTGCTCTGGCTGCGGCGCCATCAGCCGGATATCTTCGACCGAGCTCGCCTCTTCCTCCAGCCGCGCGATGTCGTACTAAACCAGCTGACCGGCGTCCTGGCGACCGACGAGACCCACGCGAACGCGACCCTCTTCTTTGACCTGCGACGAAAGCAATGGGACGCGGAACTGTTTGCCGCCTTCGACCTCGACCCCGGCCTGTTTCCTGATGCGCTGCCGTCCTGGCAGGCCGCCGGGCCGCTTGGCGCCAGCGTGGCGGCGGATGTGTCGCTGGAACCCGGCATTCCCGTCGTGATCGGCGCGGCCGACAGCCAGTGCGCAGCCTTTGGCGCTGGCCTGGCCGGCCCAGGTCTGACGAGCGAGATGGCGGGTGCGTCGTCGTGCCTGAATTCGGTAGTTGCGGACCCGCTAGCCGACATCAGGATCACCCACTACAGCTACCTGCTCCCCGACTGCTATTGCACGGAACTCGGCGTGAACACGACGGGAGCGGCACTCGACTGGGCCGTGCGCTCCCTCGGCTACCCCAGTCACGCCGCACTGGCTGACGACGCGCAGCGATACGTGCGCAGAATGGCGCGCTCGGCGTCCGCGCGGGCAAACCCGGCGGAGGCGGCGCCGCTGTTCCTGCCCTACCTCGGCGACGGCGAACGGGACGACCCGTCAGCACGGGGCGCGTTCGTCGGCCTCTCCGAGCGTCATGATCGATCTGCACTCGCGTTCGCCGTCATCGAAGGGGTGTCGCTGGCGGTCACTGCCGTGCTGCAGGTCCTTGCCGAAGCCGGCGCCCCGGTAGGAGGGCTTCGAGTGGGCGGAGGCGGCAGCAGGCTGACACTGGCGGGCCAGCTCAAAGCCGACCTGCTTGGAGTGCCAGTCGTACACCTGGATATCGACCCGGCCGGCCTCGGCGCGGCCATGCTGGCAGCGCGAGCTGCCGGCATGTCAGCCGAGAGCTCGGCGGCGATCGAGGCCAGTCTGCAGCGGGCGCATACCTACCACCCGACCGTCGGCGGCGAGGCCCGCGAGCAGGTGCGACTTGACTGGTTTACTCGGATCCGAGCAGACAGGTGGCCGACGTGACAGTTCTCCAGTTCGGGATCAATACCTGCTTCGCGGTCAAGCGCTGGCCGGAGCCGGAGATCTGGGCGAGCATCGTCAATGAGCTGGGACTGGACCTGGTCCAGCACAGCCTCGACCTCGTCGACCTGGATGCGGGCGACGCCGACCTCGCGCGCCAGGCCGCTACCGCGCTTGCCGCGTGCGAGAGCGCGGGGATCACGCTGCACTCGACCTTCACTGGCCTCGCCGCGTACTCCGCCAACATGCTGCTGCATCCCGACCTGGCTCGACGGGAGCGCGGGCTGGGCTGGTATCAGCGGGCAATCGACTTCACCGCGGCAGCTGGCGCCCGGTCGACCGGCGGGCACGTCGGTGCATATAGCGTCGCCGACTGGGCCGATCCTGGCCGGCGCGCCGAGCTGTGGAGCTGGCTGCAAGCGGCATTGCGCAGCCTGTCGTCGTATGCGCACGACGCCGGGCTCGAGTCACTGATGGTCGAGAACCTCGCGGCGGCACGAGAACCATCGTCGATGGCTGGCATCCAATCCCTGCTCACCGAGCCAGACGCATCGCACGTGCCGGTCGTGGCCTGCCTGGACGTAGGGCACCAGTGCGTGCCCGGAGCTACCGGCGACGAGCTTGACCCGTACGCATGGCTGACCGCTCTTGGCGCGCGCGCGCCCGTCGTCCAGCTACAGCAATAGGATGCCACCGCGGATCATCACTGGCCATTCACGCCGGAAGCCAACGCCGCGGGCAGGATCAACGCAGCTCGGGTACTCCAGGCCATCGAGGCCTCCGGAGCCAGCGAAGTCGCGCTGATCCTGGAGATCATTCCGCCGTTCGAGGAGGACGATGACCAGGTTCTTGCTGACCTGCGAGCGTCAGTTGAATACTGGCGGCGGCATCTGGCCGCGGCGGACGGGAGTTGACGGGCATGGGTCAGGCACCCGACCGCGTGGTACCTCTCAGCAATGCGCGCGAAGAAGGCCGCAGGCTGGTCGAGGCCGCAGCCGAGCACGGCATACCCGCTCGCCTGATCGGCGGCGTAGCCATCTGGGTTAGGTGTCCGAGTGCCGCAGCCCCACCCCTGCAGCGCGAATACGGCGACATCGACATCGTCAGCCTGTCGAAGAGATCGCGCGATCTCAGCCGGTTCCTGGAGACGATGGGCTACCAGCCAGACAAGATGTTCAATGCGCTGCACGGAAAGCAGCGACTGAACTTCACCGATCCAGTGTCAGGACGACCGCTCGACGTCCTGCTCGACCAGTTCGCCATGTGCCACGCACTGGACCTGAGAGACCGGATCGGCGTCGATGTCGCCACGATCCCGCTTGCTGACCTCCTGCTCACCAAGCTCCAGGTCGTTCAGCTCAACCACAAGGACGTCCTGGACATCACGGCTCTGCTGGCCGACCACCCACTCGGCAGCGCCGACCACGATCACATCGACGTCGGCAGGCTGGCGGCGGTCCTGGGGAAAGACTGGGGCTTCGAGCACACCGTCCGCATCAACCTGGATCGGGTCCTGGCCTCGCTGACCGAACGGGGCCTCACCGACTCGGTGACCGCCACGATCAGCGAACGCATTGCCGGCCTGGTGCGCGCACTCGACCAAGGCGGGAAGAGCCTCGCATGGCAGGTGAGAGCCAAGGTGGGCGAGCGGGTCCGCTGGTATGAGCTGCCAGAAGACGTCCGGCACTAGCCAGGGACTCTTGCCGCGCTCAACTGGCTCGCTGGCCAGCAACTGTCGGTGCCCTTCGGTATGAATTGGGGAGTGGCCTGACCGGGGACCAGAGGACAGGAATGCGACTGATCGACGACGCGGAGCGAAGGGCTCGGATGGCCCGGCGACACGCGCTCGCCCCGCAGGGTCGGGTGGCGGACGCACGCGCGGCGACGAGGGCGATGACGGCGCTGCACGCCACCGAACCGGCCACGCCGTACCTGTCGCTCTTCGCCCGCATCGACTCGTTCACCAGGGCCGACCTGGATCATGCGCTGCTCAAGTCGAAGTCGCTGGTCAAGCAGCTCGCGATGCGGCGCACTTTGTTCGTGTTCCCACGGGACCTCCTGCCGGCCGCAGTGAGTAGCCCCGCCGCTAGGGTCGCCCGCCAGGAGTACGGGAGGCTAGTCCAGGACCTCGAAAGCAACCAGATCACCGATGACGGCGCGAGCTGGCTGACGGTCGCCAGGGAGGCGGTGCTGCGGCGGCTGGCCGGCGGGGCCGAGCTGGGCGCCAGGGAACTGCGGGAAGGCCTCGTCGAGCTGGCGGGCCAGGTGTCCTTGTACGAGCACAAGCCCTACGGCGCGGTACTCCACGTAGCGCCGCGGGTGCTGACCTGGCTGTCGGCGAACGGTGATGTCGTACGCTGCCGCAACGCCGGGCAGTGGCGGACATCCCGGCCGTTGTGGACGCGGATGGACGAGTGGCTCGGCGCCCCGGTTTGCAGGTGCGAGGCGCGGGAGGGATATGCGGAGCTCGTCGGCAGTTACCTGCGCACCTTCGGCCCTGTGACCGAACGGGACCTGGTGTGGTGGTTCGGGGCGACCAAAGGCTCGATGCGGCAGGCGTTGTCGGACCTGAACGCGGTGCAGGTGCAGCTGGAGCGAGCGCAGACCGGCTGGGTGCTGGCTGACGACGTGGACCCCGAGCCACCGGTCGAGCCGTGGGCGACGCTGCTGCCAGCGCTGGACCCTACGTCCATGGGCTGGAAGGACCGAGACTTCTACCTCGAGCCGGGATTCGCGCCGGCCGTGTTCGACTTGGCCGGCAACGCCGGCACCACTGCCTGGTGGGACGGTCAGATCGTCGGCGCCTACGCGCAGGACGACGCTGGCCAGATCGAGCTGATAGTGCCGAAGGATCCAGGGCCGGCCGGGCGTACCGCGCTCCAGGCGGAGGCCAAGCGGCTGGAAGTCTGGCTCGACGGAGAGAGGGTCCCGACGCTCTACAAGTCCCCGGTGGTCACCTGGGACCGCTGACCGCACACCCGCCAGCCCGGCTTTGGCGCGGACTGTCGGCAGTACCAGGCACTATGGAGACATGGCTGCGACCAGCGCCGCGGTGCTGCCCGGATTCAGTACGGCCACCCAGGCCTGGTTCGAGGCTGCCTTCGCCGAGCCGACTCGGGCGCAGGCCGGGGCCTGGCAGGCCATCGGTAACGGCGAGCACACGCTGGTGATAGCCCCGACGGGCTCGGGCAAGACGCTGGCGGCATTCCTCTGGGCGATCGACAAGCTGGCGAGTGAGCCACCTCCAGAAGATCCGAAGCGTCGCTGCCGGGTTCTGTACATATCGCCACTCAAGGCTCTCGCCGTGGATGTGGAGCGCAACCTGCGTTCGCCCCTGAACGGGGTGCGGCATGCCGCCAGGCGGCTGGGGCTACCCGAACCCGACATTACGGTCGCGGTGCGAACCGGAGACACCGCAGCGGATGAGCGGCGGAGGATGGCCAGCAAGCCACCGGACATCTTGATCACGACGCCGGAGTCGCTGTTCCTGCTGTTGACCTCCCAGGCACGCGAAGGGCTGCGCGGCGTGCAGACCGTCATTGTCGACGAGGTGCACGCGCTCGCGGGCGGCAAGCGCGGCGCGCACCTTGCGCTGTCACTGGAGCGGCTTGATGCGTTGCGGATGGGCGCGCAGCCGCCGGCCCTGGAGCCAACCAGGCGCCGGCGTACAGCCGAGCCACCGCCGCCCGCCCGGGCTCCCGCCCAGCGCATCGGGCTATCGGCCACGGTCAGGCCGCCCGAGGAAGTGGCGGGCTTCCTGGGCGGCGCGCTGCCGGTCAGCATCGTCGCTCCGCCGAGCGACAAGCGACTGGATGTCAGCATCGTCGTGCCGGTCGAGGACATGGCGGATCTGCAGGGTGCCGCCGACGGGCCCGGCGAAGGAAACGCTGACGACCCGGAGCGACAGCACTCCATCTGGCCTCATGTGGAGGAGCGCGTCCTCGACTTGATCCAGGCTCATCGCTCGACGATCGTGTTCGCGAACTCGCGCCGGCTGGCCGAGCGACTCTGCGCACGTCTTAACGAACTCGCGGCCGATCGCGCAGCCGATGCCGCCGAAGCTGCGGAGGCCGCCGCACTAGCCGATGCGAGCCAGGAGACGCCCGACGGCAGCACGTCGCGACCGCCCGCACAGCTCATGGGCCAGGCGGGTGCGGTCACCGGCGCGGCGCCGGTGATAGCTCGCGCGCACCACGGCTCGGTATCGCGTCAGGAGCGCAACCAGATCGAGGAAGCGCTCAAGGCAGGCACACTGCCCGCCGTCGTGGCTACCTCCAGCCTGGAGCTCGGCATCGACATGGGCGCGGTGGACCTGGTCATTCAGGTCGAGTCGCCGCCTTCGGTTGCAAGCGGGCTGCAGCGGACAGGTCGGGCCGGCCACAACGTGGGTGACGTATCCAGGGGCATCTTCTTCCCCAAGTACCAGGGCGACCTGGTCCAGGCAACGGTGGTCACCCAGCGGATGCGGTCCGGGCACATCGAACAGCTGCGGATGCCACGCAACCCGCTCGATGTGCTCGCGCAGCAGATAGTCGCGATGACAGCGATGGACGACTGGGACACCGGCGAGCTTGAGCAGACCGTCCGACGGGCGGCGCCGTTCAGCGGGCTGACCCGGCCGGTGCTCGACGCCGTGCTGGACATGCTGGCCGGCCGGTACCCGAGCGAGGATTTTGCCGGACTCCGGCCGCGCCTGGTCTGGGATCGCACGATCGGCAAGCTCAGCGGGCGACCCGGCAGTCAGCGGCTGGCGATCAGCAATGGCGGAACGATCCCCGATCGCGGGCTGTTCGGCGTGTTCCTGGCCAGCGGTCAGAGCGGTTCTAGCGCCAGGCACTCGCGCCGGGTTGGCGAGCTGGATGAAGAGATGGTGTACGAGTCCAGGGTCGGCGACGTCTTCGTGCTCGGCGCGACGTCGTGGCGGATCGAGGACATCACCGCCGATCAGGTGCTGGTGTCGCCCGCGGCCGGCCAGCCGGGAAGGCTCCCGTTCTGGAAGGGCGATGCTCCCGGTCGTCCGGCCGAGCTCGGGGCGGCCATCGGCGCCTTCTGCCGGGAGCTGGGTGCCGCCGATGAGGAGAAGGCGACCGATCGCCTGCGGCGCGAAGGCCTGGACAAGCTGGCAGCGACCAACCTGATCTCCTACCTCACCCAGCAGCGCGAGGCAACCGGCTACTTGCCGGACGACCGAACCCTAGTCCTCGAGCGGTTCAGGGACGAGCTCGGCGACTGGCGGTTGGTGCTGCACAGCCCGTACGGCTCTCAGCTGCATGCGCCATGGGCGCTGGCGATCGCGGCGCGGCTGCGCGAGCGCTACGGGGGCATGGATGTGCAGGCGCTGCACACTGACGACGGCATCGTGATCCGCGTACCCGATGCCGATGACCCGCCGCCAGCCGGTATCGCAATGCTCGACCCAGACGAAGTCGAGCAGCTGGTCACGGCTGAGCTCGGCGCATCCGCTCTGTTCGCGTCCAGGTTCCGGGAGTGCGCCGCACGAGCCCTGCTGCTGCCGAGGCGCCAGCCAGGCCGGCGCACGCCTCTGTGGCAGCAGCGCCAGCGCGCCGCGCAGCTGCTCTCCGTGGCGAGCCAGTACGGCACGTTCCCGGTGGTGCTGGAGACCATGCGGGAATGCCTGCAAGACGTATTTGACGTCCCCGGCCTGGTCGCGCTCATGCGCGACATGGCCGCCAGGCGGATCCGGCTCGTCGAAGTCGAGACACAAACAGCGTCCCCATTCAGCAAATCGCTGCTCTTCCGCTACATCGGCGCCTTCATGTACGAGGGCGACGCCCCGCTGGCGGAGCGGCGGGCACAGGCACTAGCGCTGGACTCAGCCCTGCTCGCGGAGTTGCTCGGCCAGGCGGAGTTGCGCGAGCTCCTCGACCCGCACGTAGTCGAGGAGGCAGAGCGCGAGCTGCAGCGGCTCGCCGCGGGCCGGACCGGCAAGGACGCCGAAGCTGTGGCGGACATGCTGCGCGCGCTCGGCCCGCTCACTACAGCCGAGGTCGCGGAGCGAGCCGCAGATCCCGCGCAGGCTCCGGCCTGGCTAGCATCGCTCGCCACCCAGCGCAGAGTGCTGGAGCTGCGGATCGCGGGCGAGCAACGATGGAGCGCGATCGAGGACTCTGGCCGACTCCGCGATGCACTGGGCGTCGCGCTGCCGCCGGGTGTGCCAGGAGCGTTCACCGAGCCGACTGCGGATCCCCTGCGCGACCTAGTGCTCCGCTATGCGCGTACGCACGGGCCGTTCAGCGCCGCAGCCGTCGCTGAGCGCTACGGTCTCGGCGTCGCAGTAGTCACCGGCGCGTTGCACCGGCTGGCCGCGGAAGGAACGCTTTCCGAAGGCGACTTCCATCCTTCGCAGGGAACGAGCTGGTGCGAGGCCGGTGTCCTCCGCATGCTGCGCCGCCGGTGCCTGGCCAAGCTGCGCAAGGAGGTCGAGCCTGTTCCGCCGGCCGCGTTCGCGGCATTCCTGCCCGCGTGGCAGCACGCCGACAAGGCCGCTTCGCAGGCTGCATCGGGCGCTCGCCCGCGACCAGCCAGGGTGGACGCGGTCTACGACGTCATCGATCAGCTCGCCGGAGCGGCCGTCGCAGCCTCGGCGCTCGAAACACTTGTCCTGCCCGGCCGTGTACCCGGCTACTCCCCCGCGCTGCTTGACGAGCTGACCGCGGCAGGCGAAGTCGTCTGGTCGGGCGCGGGCGCGCTCCCCGGCGCAGACGGCTGGATCGTGCTGGCGCCGGCGGCAGCTGCTCCGCTGCTGGTGCCAGAGATGCCAGAGATCACCATGACGAGGTTGCACGAAGCTGTGCTGACAGCGCTCGATGGCGGCGGCGCGCTGTTCTTCCGATCGATCGCCGACCGGGTGATGGCAAGCCAGGCGACCCAGGCAGATGCTGGCGCGCCGCGAGCGGCAGTGACAGACCAGGACATCGCGAGCGCCATCTGGGACCTGGTCTGGGGCGGACGACTGACCAACGACACCCTCGCGCCGCTGCGGACGGTGCTCGGCACTGGACGGCCGGTGGCGGCGCCAGCAGACGGCGCTGCGAGTGGTACGCCGCGTTCCTATGGACGACCTCGGTCGGGTCCGGGCCGACGGCCCGGTTACGGCCGCGCCGTGTTGCCGTCACGGTCAGGCCCGCCGACGGTCAGCGGGCGATGGTCCGCGCTAGTACCACCCGAGCCAGATGCGACCCGCCGCAAGCACGCGCAGGCCCTATCGCTGCTGGAGCGGCACGGCATCCTGATCCGCGGCGCAGCCGCCAGCGAGCATGTCAGCGGCGGCTTTGGCGCGCTGTATCCCGTACTGCGCGCGCTGGAAGACGCCGGACAGTGCCGCCGCGGCTACTTCGTCGAAGGGCTCGGCGCCGCTCAGTTCGCCCTGCCGGGAGCAGTGGACCGAATGCGGGCGATGGCAGACGCGGCGCAGGCCGCAGCCGGGCCGTCCGATCCGTGGCAGGTCAATCCGACCCTCAGCCAGCCCGCGAAGCGAGTCATCGTCCTCGCGGCTGCCGACCCGGCGAACGCCTACGGTGCGGCGCTTCCTTGGCCCGAGCGGCCAGGCGAAACCGCGGGAGGTCACCGGCCTGGGCGTAAGGCGGGCGCTCTTGTCGTGCTGGCCGATGGTGAGCTCGTGCTGTACGTCGAGCGCGGCGGAAAGACGCTGCTGTCCTGGACGAGCGATCCGGCGCTTCTCGACCCTGCGGCCGCGGCGCTCGCGACCGCGGTCCGAGCGGGCGCTCTCGGACGGCTCACCGTGGAGCGCGCCGACGGCGCAGGTGTCTACGACTCACCGCTAGCCAGGGCACTCGAGGCAGCGGGCTTCCGGCCAACGCCCAAGGGCCTCAGGCTGCGCGGCTGAATGCGAGACTGACAAGCATGACCGCTGAGCTGGACACACTTCTCGAGCTGATGCCTTTTGCCAGGCAGCTCGGCATAACGCTGCGCTGGGCCAGCGCTGACCGGGTGATCGCCGAGCTGGCGTGGACTCCGGAGCTGTGCACGTCGGGCGGCATCATGCACGGCGGGGTGCTCATGTCGCTGGCTGATAGTGCCGGGGCGCTGGTGACCTTCCTTGGCCTTCCCGATGGAGCCACGACCGCGACGATCACGTCGACAACCCAGCTCTTCAGGCCAGTCAGCGGAGGCACGGTCCGCGCGGTGTCCGTGCCCGTGCACCGTGGCCGCACCACTGTCACGGCGCAGACCACCCTGCAAGACTCAGCCGACCGGCTCGTCGCGCAGACGACTCAGATTCAGGCGATCAAGCACGCCTAGACCTGGCCAGGGTTGCCGAGCATCCCGCCGGGGTTGCCGAGCATTCCGCCGGGGTTGCCGAGCATTCCGCCGGGGTTGCCGAGCACTCCGCCCAGCCCGCCCATGCCGCCCTGGTGCTCTCGCTGTCGACGCTCGTCGTGTATCGCCTCGATGGCCAGCACGACCGCGAGGAAGAAGGCCTGATTCTCCTCATCGGACACCTCAACCGCGAACTTCTCCCTAAGCGAGAACTGGCGGATCATCCTGGCCACAGGCACATCGCCGCGGCTTAGCACGTAGTCCCCGCCGGCGAACTGACCTCGCGCGTTGATGATCCCGTAGGCAGAGGCGATCTCGTACTTGTCGCCGAAGATGCCCGTGTGCCGTACCTGCGCGACCTGCTGACCGGCCAGCCACACTTCATGTGTGTCGCTGAAGACGTGCTTGCGTATGTCGGCGATTTCCTGGCCAGCGCCGTCCTGCAGAGTGATCTGCGAGCCAAGGTGGCCACGAGCCTCGAACACCGGTGCGCCCGACCCGTCGGTTATCTCGAACCGCGGCATCAGTGACCATTTGCTCGACATCACATATTGCATGCCAGGACTATCCCTGAGTCCCTATGCGGGCGCAACCCGGCGACTGCTGGTATTAGGCGTCAGGCTGGCTCGGCCACCGAGGCGAGCAGTTCGGCTCGGGCCTGGTCGACTGCCGCGAGGATCGCACCACGCAGTACGGGACGGCCGCTGACGGCGGTCGGCACGACATCAGGCCGAGCTGGGCAGATCCGTCCCACCTCAGCGCCGACGCGGCTCGCCAGCTGAGCCCCGCCGGCCAGGCCGACATCCCCGCCTAGGACTACCAGGCCGGGATCGAGCACGACGCTCACGGCTGCCACCCCGGTGGCTACCCGGCCCGCAAGGTCGTCCAGAAACTGGCTCCCACGTCCGTTGCCGTCTTCTGCCGCAGCAACAGCCCAGGTCACGACGGACGCGGCGGTCGTCGCGACGAAGCCGTATTCGGCACCAAGTGGCACCAGCGCTTGCGCTCCGACGAGTCGCTGAAAGGCGCCAGTCGCCGGATGAGTGATGTCCTCCGGCAGCGGAACTCCTGGCACCGGCAGATAGCCAATCTCGCCTGCTGCGCCACCAACTCCTCTGTGGAGCCGGCCGCCGAGAACCGTAGCCAGGCCGAGGCCGACCCCGATCCAGACCAGCACGAAATCGTCCACGCCCACTGCCGCGCCCACCGAGCGCTCGGCCATCGCGGCCAGGTTCACGTCGTTCTCCAGCGTGACCGGCTTGCCGAGATCGCTGCGCAGCGCTTCTACCACGCCTTCGTGCCAGGCAGGCAAGTTCACCGCCAGCCGGGGATCGCCGGTCCGCGGGTCGAGCACGCCAGGTGTGCCGATCACGAAGGCACGCAGCGACTCTGGCGCGACCCCCGCCGCATCGCAGGCCGCGAGCACAGCTCCTCGCACCAGAGCCACCGGATCATCGGCATCACTCGGGTTCACTGAGACCTGCGTTACGACGTGCCCGGTGACGTCAGCGACACCAGCGCTGATCTCGTCCTGCTCGACGTGCAGGCCTGCCACGTACGCGCTAGAGGGAACTACGGCGTAAAGCGCGGCATTAGGGCCACGGCCGCCAGCCAGTTCGCCCGCTACGGCGACGAGACCGCGTTCCTCGAGCCTAGCCAGCAACTGCGAAGCGGTGACTTTGGACAGGCCGGTGTGCGCCCCGAGTTGCGCCCGTGTCATCGGACCGCCGGTGAGCAGCAGCTCGAGAGCGGATCTGTCGTTAAGCTCCCGCAACAGGCTGGGCGTTCCCGGCCGTCGTTGCATCCCCCCACCCTCCCACTCGCCTGGACCTATCCGACCTACAGGCTCTGGGCAGCGCCACACGCGCGCCCTCGAACTGCCGATCCGAACGCGGTCTCTATCTCAATATGGCAACGGACTCTATCTTATAGGAAACTTTCCTGTTAGTTTCCTCGGCAGAAACCGTCGGGGTCCGACCCTGGCAGGCACACGCGGGTGAGCGCAATGGCACATGAGTCAAAGCCTGACCCGAGCATAGGTGCCGGCCGCCAGGCGCAGGCCCGGCCGGAGGCGTCCGCCCGGAGGACGTCGCTCCGCTGAGGAACATTGCCGGGAAGGGAGATCGGGCAGTGACATTCAAGAGGACGGCGGCTGCAGTAGGCGTGGCCGTCGCGGTCGCCGGAGCAGCCGTCGCGGGCTGTGGCTCCAGCGGCAGCAGCTCGACATCGGGGTCGTCCGCGATCCCCACAAAGCTCGTCGTGTGGCGGATGGGCAGCTCAGTCGCCTCACAGGTGACGTGGATGAACGGCGTTGTGGCGCAGTTCCACAAGCAGTTCCCTCAGTACAAGAAAACCAAAGTCGTCGTGGACTGGATTCCGTGGCCGAACCGGACCACCGACTGGACCAACGCACTCACCAGCGGCAAGGGCGGCCCGGACATCACCGAGCTCGGCAACACCGACACCCCTGGCATTGCCACCCAGGGCGCTCTTACCAACATCACCAGCAGCGTCAACTCGTGGTCTAACAGCTCTGACATCATCAAGGGCAACCTGGCTAACGACACTGTGAGCAGTCAGATCTACGCCGTGCCGTGGTTCGGTGGAGTCCGAGGGGTCTGGTACAACAAGAACCAGTTCGCCAAGGCGGGGATCTCGTCTCCTCCGACGACCTGGGCTCAGTGGGTGTCGGACGCCAAGGCTCTCATGAGGGCCAACCCGGGCACCTTTGGCCTCGGCGCGCCGAGCAACGACACCAACGCGATCGTCAGCTTCATCTGGGGCGCTGGCGGCCAGGTTGCGGTCCAGTCCGGCGGGAAGTGGACGGCGGAGCTCAATACGCCGCAGTCAGAGGCTGGCATCAAGTTCTACGCCAACCTGCTGCTGACCGAGAAGGTGTCGGCACCTAAGTACGTGGGTCAGACCGAGCTCGGCACTGGTTCGGCCACCTCTGGCGGCGCCAACGAGGACTTTGCGCTCGGCAAGCTCGACATGTACATCGACGGCCCGTGGGCCGAGTCTCAGCTCGAGACAGTCAGCAAGAAGAACCAGTCGCAGTGGGCGTCGTTCCCGATCCCGAGTGAAACCGGCCCGAACCCGGCGCCAGCCTTCTCTGGCGGCTCGGACCTAGGTGTCTGGGTGGGCAGCAAGTACAAGACTGCCGACTGGGACCTGATCTCGGTGATGGACAGCCCGTCGAACGCGACCACATTCGCTAACTCGCAGGGCTTCTTCCCCGAGTTCACGTCGCAGCTTTCCAGCGGCGTGTACACAAGCAGCCCGGTCATGTCGGGCTTCGCCAAGGCAGCCGGCTACACCCAGATTTCCCCGCTCAACTCGAAGAACTGGGGTACCGCTGACGCCACGGACGACATCATCCCGAACATGATGAAGGCGCTGATGCAGGGCGCGAATTTCTCGGCAACGGTGAATAAGGCCAACACCGAGCTGCAGAACGTCCTGAACACCGGCAGCGAAACCTGATCGGTAGCTAGAGCTCCTGGCCGGCCGGCCGTGCGCCGGCCGGCCGGGATCCCACCCGACCGCTACCCGCAAGAGTGGTAAGGGAGCCAGATGCACCATGGCTGAGACCGTCCAGGGACAGGCCGCCCTCTCGGCTGCCCAGCCCCGCCCGCCCTTGCCAACCGGGATCAAGACCTTCGTCCGGCGGCACAAGCTCGCTCCGTACCTGATGCTCCTGCCGGCCCTGGCTGGCATCGCCCTCGTGCTGCTCTGGCCGCTGGTTCAGATGGTTCTGTTCTCATTTCAGAACTACGGACTCCAGCAGGCCATGGGCGTGCTGCCCGTCCAGTGGGTGGGCTGGGCGAATTTCAGCACGACCTTCCATGACCCGCTTTTCTGGCAGTCGCTGCGCACCACGGTTCTGTTCGGCGTTGTCGCGGTGCCGCTCACTCTGGTGATCGGAACGATCGTCGGCTTGCTGCT
>Ga0126373_10001812_pt1 | contig 15391 bp, 14 predicted proteins | sample PanSoiMetPlot_11_FD_92545 | JGI IMG/M metagenome (GOLD analysis project Ga0126373, IMG submission 92545) | Tropical forest soil microbial communities from Panama - MetaG Plot_11 | ecosystem: Environmental > Terrestrial > Soil > Tropical forest > Bulk soil | place: Panama | collected 2016-02-17 | reverse complement strand
GGGCGACAAATAGCGACTTGCCGGAAGGACTTTCCATGAACCCTTTGACCAATTTCATTGCGCTGGTGGCGCGGATTCTGCTGGGGATCCTGTTCGTGCAGGGCGGCTACAACAAACTGTTCGGCGGCATTCCCGGGACCGTCGCCACGATGACGAGCCATGGCATCCCGTTTCCCAACGTCCTGGTCTGGGGGGCGATCGTAGTCGAGCTCGGCGTCGGATTGTGCCTAATGGCCGGTCTGTTCGCGCGCTGGGCGGCGCTAATCCTGGCGGCCTATACGCTGACGCTCGGGTTCATCTTCCACGCCTACTGGGCGGCGCCGGCGGCGGAAGCGCGCTTCGACCGCATCATCTTCTTCAATCACCTGTCGATCATCGGCGGCATGCTCGCGATCGTGGCGTTCGGCGCTGGTTGCCTCAGCCTCGATGCCTTGATGCGGCGGAAGAGCTAGCGTGTCGCGGACCGGATGTAGCATGCAGTGGCGCATCGCTGATCCGGGACCTTAGCGAATCGGCAAGTTCGTAACGATTCTGGCTCTGCAGCGTCCGCCGAAGCGCGCATCGCGTAGGCGGAGGTTGCGGCCCGGGACCGGAAAAGGCGCCGGACCGTGCACCACCCGTTCACGGTTTTGTTCTAAGGCCTATTGTTGACCCGCCGCGGTCTTTCGTGGCACCTCGGCGCGCCGGAAAATACTCGCAAATCCAATGGCCAACGACCGCTACAACTCTCGCGACGCCGAGGCGCGCTGGCAGAAAATCTGGGACGAGCGCGGCATCTTCTTAACCCGCAACGACGACCCGCGGCCGAAATACTACGTGTTGGAAATGTTCCCCTATCCGTCGGGGCGCATCCACATGGGCCACGTGCGCAACTACACGATGGGCGACGTGGTGGCGCGGGTGAAGCGGGCCATGGGATTGAACGTGCTGCATCCGATGGGCTGGGACGCCTTCGGTATGCCGGCCGAGAACGCCGCGATGGAGCGCAAGGTCCATCCCAAGGCGTGGACCTACGACAATATCGCGGCGATGAAGAAGCAGCTCAAATCGATGGGGCTGTCGCTCGACTGGAGCCGCGAAATCGCGACCTGCGATCCGGCCTATTACAAGCATCAGCAGAAAATGTTTCTCGATTTCCTGCGCGCCGGCTTGGTCGAGCGCAAGAAATCGAAGGTGAACTGGGATCCGGTCGACCAGACGGTGCTGGCCAATGAGCAGGTGATCGACGGCCGCGGCTGGCGCTCCGGCGCGCTGGTCGAGCAGCGCGAGCTCACGCAATGGTTTTTCGCCATCACCAAATTCGCCGCGCCTTTGCTCGAAGCGCTTGATCAGCTCGACCGCTGGCCGGACAAGGTGCGGCTGATGCAGAAGAACTGGATCGGCCGCTCCGAGGGCTTGCTGGTTCGCTTCGCGCTCGCGAGCGCACCGAACGGCGAGACCGAGCTCGAAGTCTTCACCACGCGGCCGGACACGTTGTTCGGCGCCAAGTTCATGGCGTTGGCGCCCGATCATCCGCTGGCCGCGGCGGCGGCGAAGAGCAATCCGGCGCTCGCCGAGTTTATCGAGCAGTGCAAGCACCGCGGCACCGCGGCGGCCGAGATCGAAACCGCCGAGAAGCTCGGCTTCGACACCGGCATTCGCGCGTGCCATCCGTTCGACGCGGCGTGGAAGCTGCCGGTCTATGTCGCCAATTTCATCGTCATGGAATACGGCACCGGCGCGATTTTCGGCTGCCCGGCGCACGATCAGCGCGACCTCGATTTCGTCAACAAATACGGTCTCGGCAACGTGCCGGTGGTCTTGCCGCCCGGCGTCGATCCGAAGACTTTCGTCATCACCGACACCGCCTATGACGGCGACGGCACGATGATCAATTCGCGTTTCCTCGACGGCATGACCAGCGCGCAGGCCAAGGAAGAGGTTGCGCGCCGGCTCGAGCACGAACGCCGCAACAATCGCCCCGTGGCGGAGCGTCAGATCAATTACCGGCTGCGCGATTGGGGCATTTCGCGGCAGCGCTATTGGGGCTGCCCGATCCCGATCATCCATTGCGCGCGCTGCGGCGCCGTGCCGGTGCCGGAGAAAGATCTGCCGGTGACGCTGCCGGAAGACGTCACCTTCGACCGGCCCGGCAATCCGCTCGACCACCATCCGACCTGGAAGCACGTCGCCTGCCCGCAATGCGGCGGCGCGGCGCGGCGCGAAACCGACACGATGGATACGTTCGTCGATTCGTCGTGGTATTTCGAACGCTTCACAGATCCCTGGATCGAGAATGCGCCGACCGACCGGCCGATGGTCGATGCCTGGATGCCGGTCGACCAATATATCGGCGGCATCGAGCACGCGATTCTGCATCTGCTCTACAGCCGCTTCTTCACCCGGGCCATGCGACAGACCGGTCACATCGGACTCGACGAGCCGTTCGCCGGATTGTTCACGCAAGGCATGGTGGTGCACGAGACCTATCGCCTTGCCAACGGCGAATGGGCGGCGCCGGCGGAAGTGAAAGTGGCAGCCGACGGCGACACGCGCCGCGCCGTTTTGACCGCGACCGGCGAAGCGGTCGAGATCGGTCCGATCGAGAAGATGTCGAAATCCAAGCGCAACACGGTCGATCCCGACGACATCATCGAGACCTACGGCGCCGACGTGGCGCGCTGGTTCATGCTGTCGGATTCGCCGCCGGAGCGGGATGTCGAATGGACCGAGCGCGGCGTCCAGGGCGCCTGGCGTTTCGCCCAGCGGCTGTGGCGGCTCGTCGGCGAGGCCGCGGAATTGGCGCAAAGCGCGCCGGCCGAGCGGCCGGTGCGGTTCTCGGAGGAGGCCTTGGCTTTGCGCAAGGCGGCGCATCGGGCGCTGGCGCGCGTCACCGAGGACATCGAAAAGCTGCACTTTAATGTTTGTGTCGCGCATATCTACGAATTCACCAATGCGCTCAATGGGATAATTGGGGATATCGGGGCGCAATCGGGGGCGCCAAACAGTGCGCAAACAGGGGCTAAACCGAAGCCGCAAGCGACCAGCGTGGCGCCGCCGGATTTGCGCTGGGCGCTGCGCGAAGCGGCTAATATTCTCGTGCAGTTATTCCATCCGATGATGCCGCACCTTGCCGAAGAATGCTGGGCGCTGTTCGGCCACGATCAATTGGTGGCGCAAGCGGCTTGGCCGCAGCTCGAGCGCGCGCTCTTGCTCGAAGCCACGATCACCGTGCCGGTCCAGATCAACGGCAAAAAGCGCGCCGATGTGACGGTGCCTCGCGAGGCCACCAATGCCGAAATCGAGGCTGCGGTACTGGCGCTCGATGCGATAAAAAAAGCGCTGGACGGCAAGCGGCCAAAGAAAGTGATCATCGTGCCGGGACGGATCGTCAATGTGGTGGCTTGACGATCGCATAAAGCCGCTGACGCGGCTCGCCGTCGTGCTCGCGGCGGCCGGACTCCTCGCCGGCTGTTTTGAGCCGCTCTACGGCCGCAATCCATCGGTCGGCGACGAAAGCGTTCGCGACAAGCTCGCCGAGATCGTGATTGCGCCGATCCCTCTGCGGCAGGGAACCCCGCAGGCGCGCATCGCGGTGGCTATGCGCAACGCTTTGCAGTTCGATCTCAATGGCGCCGCCGGTGCCATTGCGCCGACGCATCGGCTCGACGTGACGGTGACACCAACCAACGTAACGGTGTCGATCGATCCGGTCACCGGCCGACCACAGGAGGAAATCGGCGGCGTGAACGCGACCTATCAGCTGGTCGAGATCGCAACCGCCAGGATCGTGCTCAAGGATTCCACCTTCGCGCATGTCAGCTACGATATTCCGGGATCGCAGCAGCGCTTCGCCAAGCAGCGCGCTTTGCTCGACGCGGAAGATCGCGCCGCGAAAGTCGCGGCTGAGGCGATCCGAAATAGGCTCGCGTCCTATTTCGTCGCCGGCACTTGATCCGGGATCGTTCCAGTCCTGAGATCGATACGATGCCGGATCTGCAGCGCATCATTTCATGCTGCCCTCGTACGCTTGCATCGCTTGCTACGGAGGGTATGAGTCCGCCCAAGCGCGCAGCGCGCAGCGGACGCTGCGCCCGGGAAATGCGGTAGAATTCACCATGGTCGCCGTCAAAGCCGCCGATGTCGATGCCTTCGTGGCGCGGCCCGATTCGGCGCGGCGCGTGGTTTTGGTGTTCGGGCCAGATGCCGGTCTGGTCGGCGAACGGGCCCGCGCGCTGCTCGCGGCCTCGGTCGACGACATGAACGATCCGTTCGCGCTGGCGCGGCTCGAGGGCGAGGCGCTCGCGGCCGAACCGTCGCGTCTCACCGAGGAAGCGCTGACCATGCCGCTGTTCGGCGGCCGCCGCGCGGTCTGGGTCAAGGCCGGCAGCCGCAATATTGCGCCCGCGGTTGAAGCGCTTCTCGGCGATCCGCTGTTCGCCGCGTCGCCGACATGCCGCGTGATTATCGAAGCCGGCGATCTGCGCCGCAATGCGCCGCTGCGCGTCGTCTGTGAACGCGGCAAAAATGCTGCGGCGCTGCCATGCTACGCCGATACCGAACGCGACCGTGCCCGGCTGATCGACGAGGAGATGCGGGCCGCCGGATTGTCGCTCGCCGCGGATGCCCGCGCGGCGCTGATCCCGCTGTTGGGCGGCGACCGCGCCGCCTCGCGCAGCGAAATTCAAAAGCTTGCTTTGTACGCGCGTGGCCGCGGCCAAGTCGGCGTTGAAGATGTCGCCGCCGTGGTGTCCGATGCGTCGGCGCTGGCGGTCGCAGATATTGTCGACGCCGCCTTTGCCGGCCGACCCAGTGAGCTTGAAATCCAGCTCGGCAAAGCCCGCACCGCCGGCACCAGCGCCGGTTCGATCCTATTCAATTCGCAGCGGCAGCTCGCCCAGCTGCACAAGTGGCGCATGGCGATCGAGCAGGGCCGTGCGTTCTCGTTCGATGCCGTTTCGCCGCCGCTGCCGTTTCGGCGTCGGCCGCTGGTCGAAGCGGCACTCAAAGCCTGGAACGCGGCCCGGCTCGCCAATGCCATGACCGACTTAGCCGATGCGGTGCTGCAGTCGCGGCGCAATCCGGCGCTGGCCGATACCATCACCGAGCGGGCGCTGCTGGCGATCGCGGCCAGCGGGCGGCGCAGCGCGGCTTAATCGCGGTTTGCGAAGGAGATTATCCGATGCAGAAACTCACAGCGGGAATAACCAAAGCCGGGGCCGGGCTTGACGGTATTGTCTGGAATATTCTCGGTCAGACTTACGTGCCGAAGGCGGTGAGCGAGAGTTCGTTTTCCTGGCACGCCACGTTTCCGCCCGGCACTTTCGTGCCGCCGCACATCCACCCGACGCAAGACGAATTCATCTATATGTTCGAAGGGCGTTTCGATCTCGTGCTCGACGGTAAAGATGTCGTTGCCACCGCGGGCGACCTGATCCGCATGCCGATGGGCCTGCCCCACGGCATTTTCAACAAGTCGGACCAGCCGGCGAAATGCTTCTTCTGGGTATCGCCGACGCGCAAGCTCTACGACTTGTTCTGGGCAATCCATTCAATGAAGGAACAGAAGCCCGAGGACGTGGTCGCAGTCTCGGCCAAGCACGAAGTGAATTTTTTGCCGCCGCCGAAGTGAAGACGATGGCCGCGGTCTAGGTCGGATTTTCCAAGCTGAACGTACCGGAATCGTCGTCGTACGCGAACACTTCGGCGTACCGACCCCAGCCGATCACGGCGCGCAGCGTCAGCTCGGCGTCTTCGGTGCTCATGTGGTCCTCGAGCTCATCGAAGAAACGGCTTTTCGGCGCTGTGTGATTGGCGCGCTCCTGCAAGACGTGGCGGATGTGGGCAGCGAGCGGTACGTAGGATACCAGCTGGCGCTGGAACAGGCGTTTGCGATCGTCAGTGCCCATTTCGGCAAATTGCTTGCCGGTATCGGTCAATTTGATATCGCCGCCTTCGGTTTCGGCGAGCCGAAGCAGTTGCGACGCGTCGGCCACCGGAAACAGTTCGTCGATCTCGAGGTGCAGTTCGTCGGCGAGCACCGGCAGGTCGGCGCGGCCGTTATAGGGCGCCGCCGCAACCGTCTCGACCAGGCCGGCCAGAAGATTGGCGGAAACGCGCGGCAGTACGGTGTTGATGGTCGCCACCGCAAGCCGATCGCTGATTCCGATCGGCGTTGGCGTCCGCGCCGTCATCGCCACATAGATTTTCTCGACCAACTCGCGAAATCGCGGGTCGAGCCGGTTGCGCGGCTGTTTCAGATCGACGGCGATTTCGCTGATGATGCGGCCCGGATTGGTGGAGAATAGCAGGATGCGGTCGCACATCAGGACCGCCTCCTCGATATTGTGAGTGACGAGAATGACGCCTTTGATCGGCAGCTTGCCTTCGCCCCACAGTTCGAGGAAATCGGTGCGCAGCGTCTCCGCGGTCAAAACGTCGAGCGCGGAAAACGGCTCGTCCATGAGCAGAATGTTCGGATGCACAACCAGCGCCCGGGCGAAGCCGACGCGCTGGCGCATGCCGCCCGAGAGTTCGCGCGGAAAAGCCGATTCGTAGCCGTCGAGCCCGATCAGATCGATAGCCGCCAGCGCGCGTTTGCGGATTTCGGCATCCGGAAGCCCGAGCGCTTCGAGGCCCAACTGCACGTTCTCCAGCACCGTCAGCCAGGGAAACAGCGCAAAGGACTGGAATACCATGGCGATGCCCGGCGCAGGGCCGGTGACGCGTTCGCCGAGATAAGTAACCGTTCCGCCTGACGGCTGCGCCAGGCCCGCGATCAGCCGCAGCAATGTCGATTTGCCCGAACCGGTGCGGCCAAGCAGACCGACGACCTGACCTTGGGCCAGCGAAAGCTCGACGCCGTCCAGCACCAGGTGCTCGCCGCCGTCGGCGCGGGGAAAGGACTGGCGCAATGCGTGGACGTCGAGCAAAGCGGCGCTCATGTCGATCCTCATCCAAGCCGAAATTTGCGTTCGGCGTAATGATACAGCGGCCGCCAGAACACGCGATTGATGACAACAACGAACAGGCTCATCACCGCGATGCCGAGCACGATGCGGTGAAAATCGCCGGCATCGGTTTGTTCGGCAATATAGGCGCCGAGCCCTTCGGCCTGCAGATGCTCATTGCCCCAGGACGCGACCTCCGCGACGATGCTCGCGTTCCACGAACCGCCAGACGCGGTGATCGCTCCGGTGACATAATAGGGCAGCACCGCGGGCAAGGCGATGCGCCGCCACCACAACCAGCCGCGTACGCGCAAATTGACGGCAACGGCGCGTAGCTCCGCCGGAATTGCCGACGCGCCGGCGATAACGTTGAATAAAATGTACCACTGGGTGCCGAGGATCATCAGCGGGCTCAGCCAGATATTCGGATTGAGCCGCCAGGCGACGATCCCTGAGACCACGATGGGGAACAGCAAGTTGGCCGGAAAGGCGGCGAGAAACTGCGCCACCGGCTGAACCAACAGCGCCACGCGCGGCCGCGTTCCGACCCAGACTCCGATCGGCACCCAAATCACGCTTGCGATCGCGATCAAGACCACGACGCGGGCGAGCGTGGCGAAGCCGAGCAGCATCGTCACGCCGACGTCGCTCAGCGAGATCCCGGTCACTACGAATTGCGCGACTTGCCACAATGCTGCCAAGGTGAAGACAAGGACGACCGCCGTAAACGGCATCGCCAGGGCGCGGCCGGCTCGTTTTACCGGTGCGCCGGATGAGCCTTTGCGTGAACTGCGCCAACGCAGCGAAGAGCGCCACAACGCCGTAAGGCGTTCCGTCAACCGCTCGACGATGCGCGAGCGGCGCAGCACGTCGAACACCCAGGATCGCGGCGGTGGCACGCCAGGCTCCTGTTCGAAGCGGAAGCGGTCCGCCCATGCTACCAACGGCCGGAACAGTACTTGGTCGTAGATCAAAATCACGACCAGCATGGTGCCGATCGCCCAGGACACCGCGGCGAGATCGCGATGCTCGATCGCGAGCGCGATATATGAGCCGATGCCGGGCAAAGTCACAGTGGTGTTGCCGACGCTAATTGCTTCCGACGCGACGACGAAGAACCAGCTCCCGGACATCGACATCATCATGTTCCAGATAAGCTGCGGCACGGCAAAGGGCACATCGAGCCGCCAAAACCGCATCCAGGCACTGAGTCGGAAATTGCGCGTCGCTTCTTCCAGCTCAGCGGGGACCGTACGCAGCGACTGATAGAAGCTGAATGCCATGTTCCACGCCTGGCTGGTGAAAATCGCAAAGATCGAAGCAAATTCGGCGCCGAGCACGCGCCCGGGCGCCAGACTCATGAAAAATACGACGGTGACCGAGATGAAGCCGAGAATCGGCACCGATTGCAGAATATCGAGCAGCGGCACCAAGACCCGTTCGGCGGAACGGCTTTTGGCAGCAAGCGTCGCGTAAGTGAAAGTGAAAAGAAGCGATAATGCCATCGCGATCAGCATGCGTAGCGTGGTGCGCGCGGCGTATTCAGGCAGATTGTGCGGATCGAGCGAGGGTGGCTGGCGCTGCAGTTCAGCCAAGGGTTCGAAAAGATTCCGGCTTGCCTCGCCCAGAAAAATCAGAAGCCCGAGGATCAACAGAATGGCGAGAAAGTCCCAACGGCTGAACAAACGGGTCCAGCCGCCAACTGAAATTGGGACGAATACACGCATGGTTTGGGCCAGCTACCGGAAACCGCCGTCACAAAACTGTCGAGAAAAGCGCGAACGCGCCGGAGCCGGCGGTCACGACTCGTGAGTTCCCCCCAATAGCACCGGCCGCGCCGGGATCAAGCAGTTCTTGTTCCATGGCACGAAAAAGCCAAGAAGCACCGCCATGGCGCGACGGGAGGTCGTGAAATCACCGTATTGTAAAACGATCAATCCGGCTCCACGCGCAACACTCGATTCCAATGGAGGGTTCCGTTGGCATTGCAATCGGCAAAAGTCGCAACCGCGCTGGGAGCGTGTTTTTTGACGACCTCTCTGGCGATCGCGGCGGCTCAGTCCACCGCACCTGCGGAGCCCGCCGCAAACGGGCTGTGGCAGAAACTGGACGACGAGACCGGCAACCCGGTCAGCTGGTTCCTCTTTGTCGAGCGCGGCGGCCTCTATGAAGGCGTGATCGCCAAACTGTTTCTTCGCCCGCAGGATCCCAAAAACCCGACCTGTTCAAGCTGCCGAGATGACCGCAAGGACCAGCCGTTGCTCGGGCTGCCTTTGGTCAGAAACATGCAACGCGACGGGCTGACCTATCAGGGCGGCAATATTCTCGACCCGCGTAATGGCAACATATACAGCGCGATGATGCGTGTCAGTCCCGACGGCGAGACATTGACCGTCCGCGGCTATCTCGGCATCGCTCTTTTCGGCCGCGACGAGAACTGGCAGCGGTTGCCCGACAATGCCGTGCGGCAGCTCGATCCTGTGATCATCGCCCGATACTTGCCCCACGCAATCAAGCCCGGCTTGACGGCATCAGGGCGACAGGAAAAAAACACCAGGCCGCCGCCCAGCGCCCTGCGCTGACTTGGGTGCCAGCGCTGACTTGGGTGCCAGCGCTGACTTGGGCGCCAGCGCTGACTTGGGTCACCGCCTGACCACCATTGCCGACACCGCGCTTCGTTCCTCCCATCCCGCTTGTTCAAGCTCGGGCACCGTATCCTCGGCTTCGGGATAGCCGAGACAAAAATAGCCGATCAGCTTCCACGTCGTTGGCACATCTAGAATGGCCGCGATCGCCCCCGGATCAAGGATTGAAATCCACCCCAAGCCGATCCCTTGGGCGCGCGCCGCAAGCCAGATCGTATGCACAGCGGTGACCGCCGAATACTCGATCATTTCCGGCATCGTGCGGCGGCCAAGGCCGTGGCCTTGCGTGGTGGCGCGATCGGCAAAGACCGCGAAATGAACGGGCGCTTCGTCTAATCCAGCGAGCTTGAGTCGGGCGTAAAGGCCGGCGCGCTGCGGCGCCTGCGCGCACAAAGCTTGCGCATTGCATGCCGCAAAATTTTCGCGAACAGCGGCGCGGCGCGCCCCATCCTCGACAATGACGAAGCGCCAGGGTTGGCTCAGGCCGACCGAAGGAGCAAGGCAAGCCAGTTCGATCAGGCTCTCGAGCATGCCGTTCGGCAGCGGATCGGGCCGGAAACGGCGGACGTCCCGCCGCCACAGCAAAAGATCGCGCAAGCGCGCGCGAAACGCCGCGTCGAAATTTATCGCCCGCGGCGCGGATGCGAGTCGATCCTTAGGGTGATTGAGACGCATGATCATGGCGCACGCCTAGAGCATGATCCCGAAAAGTGGATACCGGTTTTCGGGAAAGATCATGCTCACACACAACAATCTAAGGCGAAATGGCGATTCAGCATAACGCCATTTCGGTTTAACGCATGGCGGCACAGGCGGCCATGGCCATCTGCAGCCGCGCCCAGTCCGCTTCCGTGCCGGGCAGACCGAAGCGCAGCCACGATGGGTGTTCCGGAAAACTGCGGACCAAAATTCCAGCGCGGCCGAGATGATGAAACAGGTCGTATGCCGCCGGCGTGCGCGCCAGCTGGAACAGCGCGGTGCCGCCGACGATCTCGAGCCCGGCACTTAAGAGAATTGCTTTCAGCCGGTCCGCCGCCGCTATCAAACGATTGCGCGCCTCATCGATCCAGGCGCGATCGGCCAAGGCCGTCGTGCCGATCGCGAGCGCTGGTCCGGAGACCGCCCATGGGCCAAGCTTGGCGGAGAGCCGCCCCGCGAGCTGCGGCGGCGCGAGCGCAAAGCCGAGCCGGATACCGGCGAGCCCGAAAAATTTGCCGGATGACCGCAGCACCACGATCGCGTTCTTGCCGACCTCGCCGGCAAGGCTGGCATCGGGCGGCCCCACATCCATAAAGGCTTCATCCACAACCAAGAGTCCGCCGCGGGTCGCGAGCCTTTTTGCCAGAGCGATCAGCTCGTTCTTGTTGAATAGCCGACCGTCGGGATTATTCGGATTGGTTACAATGACGAGCGTCGCCTCGCGTGCCGCCGCGAGATCGGCGATTTCAGCAACACGATGGCCGGCCAGCGCCGCGGCGCGCGCATGTTCACGATAGGTCGGCGCCACCACTGCGGCACGGGCTGGATCCACCAGCGCGGCGACCAGCGGCAGCAGGATCTGCGTTCCTGGCGCGGGGACGACATGTGCTGGTGAAGGCGCGCCATAGCTTTGCGCAGCAATATTCGCGATTGTAGCCAGCGCATCCGGATCGGGTAGTCGCGTGAATAGGTCGGGCGGTAGTTGCGGCAGCGGATAAGAATAGGGATTGATCCCGGTTGAAAGGTCGATGAAGGGTTCGGGAGCGTCGGTGAATAGACGTCGCGCAGCGGCGAGCCCGCCGCCGTGCAGGAGCGGGTGATCGAGATCCTCAGAAAACATCATGTCGGCCGCACTCGCGCTTCTCGCCATGCTGATCGAACTCTGCGTCGGTTACCCGGAACGGCTCACGCGCGCGATCGGCCACCCGGTGACCTGGATCGGCCGGCTGATCGGACAATGCGATCGGTATCTCAATGCCGAAATGGCGTCGGGCCTGCGGCGAATGATGGGCGCGTTAGCGATCGTAGCGTTGCTCGCTGTCATTGGCGCAATCGCTTTTGTCGTGCAAATCCTGCTGCTGCGTTTGCCGTACGGTCTCATCACGCTTGCCGCGGTGGCCAGCACCATGATCGCGCAACGCAGTCTGCACCGGTATGTCGCCAATGTCGCCTCTGCGCTCGATAGAGAGGGCCTCGATGCCGGGCGGGCGGCAGTATCGCATATTGTCGGCCGCGATACCGCCGAGCTCGACCGCGCCGGCGTGGCCCGCGCGGCGATCGAGAGCCTCGCCGAGAATTTCTCGGACGCAGTGGTCGCCCCGGTTTTTTGGCTCCTGGTCGCAGGACTTCCGGGCGTCGCGCTGTACAAGGCGATCAACACCGCCGACAGCATGATCGGACACCGCACGCCACGCCACGCCGATTTCGGCTGGGCGGCCGCAAGACTTGACGATCTCGTCAACCTGCCGGCGTCGCGACTCGCGGCTTTGTTGCTGATCACAGCGGCGGATTTGCGCCAAGGCGCTTCGGGCGCGGCGGCGTGGCGCACGGTTTGGCGTGATGCCGCTCGCCATCGCTCGCCCAATGCCGGTTATCCGGAAGCCGCAATCGCCGGCGCGCTCGGCCTGTCTCTTGCCGGACCGCGAGTCTATGGCGGCGTTCGCATAGCGGATGCGTTCATGGGCGCTGGCCGGCGCGAGGCTGACGTCAAGGACATTACTCGCGCGCTGGCGCTTTACCGCACTGCCGACGCGATTCTGCTGGCGCTGGTCGCGGCGCTCGCCGCACTATTCATCGCGCTAGGCTGATCAGACGATCAAGATCGAGGTGCGCGGCAAGGTGCGCCGCGAGCCGGTCGAGCGTTTGTTCGATCAAGTCGTCGTAGCGGACGCCGGCCGTGCCGGCCGACAAGCGGGCGAGCCAAGCCGCACGCTGGCGGTCATCGGCGAATAGCGCGTGGACGTAGGTTCCGAACACGCGGCCGTCCGCTGAAACGGCCCCCTCAGGCGCGCCGCTGTCGAGCCGCGCGAAAGGTCGCGCGCAAGCGGCGCCCGCGGTAACACCCATATGCATCTCATAACCTTCAAACGGAACGCCGCCATCGGTCGTGCCACGGATGGGTTCCAGCCGCTTGTCAGCGGAGAGAACGGTTTCGACGTCCAACAAATCGAGCCCATCGACTTGGCCGGGAGGACCCTCGATCCCGTGCGGATCGGCCACCGTCCGCCCCAGCATCTGATAGCCGCCGCACAGGCCGAGCACCAATCCGCCGCGGCGGCGATGCGCGGCGATATCGATGTCAAAGCCGGCGGCACGCAGCGCGGCGAGGTCGGCAATGGTCGCCTTCGAACCTGGCAAGATCACGAGGTCGACGTCGCCGGGTAGCGCCATTCCCGGCCGTAGCCGGATCAGATCGACCGCGGGCTCCGCCTCCAGCGGATCGAGATCGTCGAAATTGGCGATGTGCGGCAGGATGGGCACGGCGATGCGCGCGCGGCTTTGCGATTTTGCCGGCCGTTTCTGCTCGAGCGCGAGCGCGTCCTCGGCGGGCAATAGCCGCGCATCGGCAAAGAACGGAACGAGCCCCAGCGCCGGCCAGCCGGTTGCTTGCGCGATGCGGGTCATTGCCTCGGCAAACAAAGCCGGATCGCCGCGAAATTTGTTGACGATGAACCCGCAGATGCGCGCGGCATCCGTCGCATCGATGACGTGTTTGGTGCCGACGAGGCTGGCGATGACGCCGCCGCGGTCGATGTCGCCGATCAGCGCGACCGGTAGGTCAGCAGCTTCGGCGAAACCCATATTGGCGATGTCGTTGGCGCGGAGGTTGACCTCAGCTGCGCTGCCGGCGCCTTCCACCAGCACGATATCGGCGGCGCTGCGCAGCTGGCGATAGCTTTCCAGCACCGCGGGCAACAGATCGCGCTTGATGTGCTGATAGGCGGCCGCCTTGGCGCTGCCATAGACGCGGCCCTGTACGACGATCTGCGCGCCGATCTCGCTCTGCGGTTTGAGCAAAACCGGATTCATGTGGACGGTCGGCGGCGTGCGCGCGGCGCGGGCCTGCAGCGCTTGGGCGCGGCCGATCTCGCCACCATCGGGGGTGACCGCGGCATTGTTCGACATGTTCTGCGGCTTAAACGGCCGCACCGTCAGCCCGCGCAGGGTCAAGGCGCGCGCAAGCCCGGCGACGATCAGCGACTTGCCGACATCAGAGCCCGTGCCCTGAAACATCAGCGCGCGTGCCGCCATGCCTAGAACTCGATCCCGGGCTGCGCCTTCACGCCGCCGGCGAAATGGTGCTTCACTAGTGACATCTCGGTGACGAGATCGGCGGCAGCGACGAGCTCAGGCTTGGCATTGCGGCCGGTGACCACGACATGCAAGCCGCTCGGTCGCGCCGTGAGCGCCGCGACGACAGCGGCAAGATCGAGATAATCGTAGCGCAGCGCGATATTGAGCTCGTCCAGAATCAGCATGGCCAGATTCGGATCAGCCATGAGTTCGCAGGCTTTCGCCCAGGCGCGTTCGGCGGCGGCGACATCGCGGGCGCGGTCTTGCGTTTCCCAGGTGAAACCCTCGCCCATCGTGTGCCAAACGAGTTGATCGCCAAAGCGCGCCAGTGCGTCGCGTTCGGCCGAATGCCAGGCGCCCTTGATGAATTGCACCACGCCGACACGCTGTCCGCGGCCGAGCATGCGCAGCGCCAGTCCGAATGCCGCCGTCGATTTGCCCTTGCCGGCGCCGGTATGGACGATCAGCAATCCTTTCTCGATCGTCTTGGCGGCAACCTCGGCGTCCTGCACGGCCTTGCGCTTGGCCATTTTGGCGCGATGCCGCTTGGCTTCGCTCTGGTCGATCGGTTGGTTCATCGCGTCACCCTTATCGAGCGCTTTTTATAGCGCTCCCTTCAACGCCAGCGGGAGCCCGGCGACCACCAGCACGACCCGATCGGCGCGCGCGGCAATCCGCTGGTTGAGCAACCCTTGCACGTCGCGAAAACGCCGACCCAGCGGATGGTCAGGCACGATGCCATAACCGACCTCATTGGCCACCATGACGACCGGCGCGGCGGCGGCAGAAAGCGCAGCATCGAGACGCTCCATTTCCGCGTCGATTTCCGCGCCGGCGAGCATCAGATTGGAGAGCCACAGTGTCAGGCAATCGACCAAGACCGGTGCTGCCTTGGCCGCTTGCAGCGAACCGGCGAGATCGCGCGGCGCTTCGATGGTACGCCACGACGCGCCGCGGCGGGCGCGGTGCGAGGCAATGCGTGCGGCCATTTCCGCATCGCCGGGCTCCGCGGTCGCGACATAAGTCCAGGGCGCTCGCCACGGCAGCGGCAGCGCTGACACCAGGCTCTCCGCGTAGCGGCTCTTGCCGGAGCGGGCGCCACCGAGGATCAGAGAAAGTCTTGCTACGCTGCCCAATGGAACGCTCGCCGGAACACCCGCCCGGAACACCCGCCCGGAATATCGCCCGGCCAGATTGACAGGCCCACGCACCGAAATCTATCACTAGGGCATCGATGGTCCCTCGACGAGGGTGAATAGGGAATGCGGTGCGGTCGCGCATCCGCGCAACCAAATCCGCAGCTGCCCCCGCAACTGTGAGCGGGAAGTTTCGTCCGGTTAAGCCACTGGCGCAGCGTATGCGCCGGGAAGGCAGGACGGAGCAACGATCCGCGAGCCAGGAGACCTGCCATCGTCCGTGTCGACGCGACAAACACGGGCCGGGGTGTGCCTGTGGATGATCTGAAAGACGGTTTTATGTCTTTTGGTCCTCGCTCGCGCCGACGCCAGGTTACGCGAGGACCTTCGTGCTCAGCCATCTGACTTC
>Ga0126373_10001811_pt1 | contig 15392 bp, 10 predicted proteins | sample PanSoiMetPlot_11_FD_92545 | JGI IMG/M metagenome (GOLD analysis project Ga0126373, IMG submission 92545) | Tropical forest soil microbial communities from Panama - MetaG Plot_11 | ecosystem: Environmental > Terrestrial > Soil > Tropical forest > Bulk soil | place: Panama | collected 2016-02-17 | reverse complement strand
CCACCGACGGACCATAATCGAAGTGACGGCCGCAGGCGCAGCTATTTGTGTACTGAGAGCCCGCTGAACCTTGCGGGTTGGGGGCAAAATCATCCAACGTTTTTGACCATGCAAAGTTGGAGAAGAGGGATAAGCCATGCCCGAAGCGCTTTTCAAAGGTTAGTTGAAGCGAGTTGTAATTGCTGTTCACTCCGGAATTGATCTCGGCGACCGATCCAAAATTTTGATTCGGGCGCCGCTGAACCCCACTTACAAGCGCTGGTTCGGCCCGTTAATCAGTCACCATATTCTGCATTTTGTGCACCCGGGAGTCACAAGTTATGACGATATTGCTCCTGATTTCGACACCAGCTTCGAGAACATAGATACCTTCCTGGCAGCAGGGACAGTCCGGAGCGCTGGGGCTGATCAACTCTGTTTGGGTGCTGACGACGCGCAGCTACTCATGCGCATGTCATGGCCGGGCATGGTTTACGGGGCCGCCGCGCCGTGGCAGTCCGATCACATGGACCGCACTAACTTCTTTTCCGATTATGCGCGGCTCATGTATCCAGCAGCTACCGCTCGGGATCTTGCCTCGGCCTTGAGCAATATGACAATAGCGGAGACGGATGTAAAGAATTGCTCGGGGAACAATCGTTGTTTGCTCTATGGGAGGATCCTTTCTGCCGACCTACTACAAGAAACTCGCGGGTTATCGGGAAGACCTCCACCAGACCCGCATGCATGAGCAAGTGGAGACCGCCCTGCTTCACCCCCAAGCTCTTGGAGCAGATCCGACGACGATAAGCAGCTTAATGATCGGCAATTTACCGGCCAAAATCTATTACCGCTGGTGTGACTTCTCGGCCATCCTGCCTCGGAAACTCTAAGACGATCTGAGTTATCCTTCTTCGGACTTTCAGCAAGAAGGAGAAAGGCTCTCTTCCCATGGCTCCCCAATCTGAGCGTGTCGTTTTTCTGGGTTATTATTCCATGCATCTCCTACATGTGCGGCCGAAGTTCTTCGAGTGTCGGTAGCGTATCGCCATCTTTGAAACCGCGCAGCACGTCCCAAAGGTGGGTCTGCAAGCGCCGCCAATATTCGTACTCGGCATTCCACCGCCCCATCACGCTACCCAGGCGGTGTTCAGTATATTCGTTCAGCCATGCCGAACGGTACAGTTCGCGCAGGTCCGAGATATCATCCATCAGGTCCATGATGCGCCCATGATTGCGTGCGCTCGATTCCCATCCCAGATAAAACTGCACGTCGGCATAACTGGGATGGCTGCCCAGCGTAGCGAAATAATTGGCCATTTCCAGTGCGTACATGTACTTCATTCCGGTGTAGTCCAGCATCCGGGCCCCCAGAACCAGACTCGGAATCGAATAGACGTCCTCCTCGAGACTCAAAGCACGAGCCAGGTTCTCCTCGGCGTCTTCCGCTAAAAGCCGGATGTTACGGAATGTTTCGTGCTGCGCCGCGAGGCGCGCCAGCCGCTCCGGCGTCAGCGGATCATCCCATAAACGAAAGATGGTTTCCGGACCCAAGACCCCCTCCATAAGCTGCTGTGCCTTTGCCAGGGCCTCGAGCGCCGGCGCCACTTCGGCTGCCACCGGCGCTGAATAGAATGATCCTGCGTAGTCGGCGAAAAAATGCTCACGACTCATCGGCTCGGTCTGCCAAGCTGCGGCGGCACCGTATGCCATACCGGGCAGTGCGGTTCGGTAGAGCACCTCGGAGGCATCCGTCCAGCCCGTATTGATCATGCCCAAAGTGCCGTATTTGCGCGCGCTACCCAGAAATCCGTCGATGTTTTCGAAGGTGCGGAAGAAGTCTGGCGTAATTTCATCCCAACACCAGATGCCGGGTGCAAACACTTCCGGCACTTTCTCTCGCGCGAACGGGGCGACAAAATCGCTGTAATCTGGTTGGACATGATAGTGCCACGGTACGGCAATCGCATCTTTAGGCAGCTGGGCAAATAGCTCCGGGTACCTGACAAAGATACGGGCACCGCTGTTTACATCAGCCCAAAACATCGGGCGCTTGCCGTATTGTCGCACCAGCGCGGTGATGTTCTTTAACTGCTCGATGTATAGCCTCCCAGGTTCCACTCCCCCGGCAGCTTTGCTCCCGGCTTTCTCCAATTCCCAGGGCTCATCCATGCCGATGTGAAACCAGGGACTGGGAAACAGGGTGGTAAGTTGCTCGACCCAGTCGTGCAACATGCTCTGAACCCGGGGATTGCCTGGGTTGATCTCGCCTCCATGCGGCAGCGCGGACAAATCCGCGTACCGCTCCGTGCGAAATACATCGTGCAGATGACCATAAAGCTCGAGGCAAGGAACGATGTCGATGTGCCTCTCCCTGGCGTAATCAATGATTCGGCGGATCTGTGACTTCGTATAACTTGTTCCAGGATTGATCAGCGGATAGCCGCGCAGCTGGATATTCGCTTCCGAGTAGAAATAGTATTGATTGGCTTTCCAGCGGGCGAGAAAATCAACTTGCCGCTTGATCTCGTTCTCGGTTGGAAGCGGCCCGTGGCTGGTATCCATCATGAAGCCGCGGTAAGCCAAGGCCGGCCAGTCATGAATGACCACTTCCGGCAGAAAGTTCTCTCCCGCGTTTTCTTCCACCAACTGCCGGATGGTCTGTACCGCGTAATAGAGGCCGGCCGAAGATCGTGCACGAATCTCGGCGCGGCTACCAGAAATGCTCAACATATAAGATTCCCTGGAATCCGGCCCGGGACGATCATCGGAGCCGGGCAATGCGTCTACAGCACCCGTTCGGTAGAACACGATGCCACCAGCCGCGCTTCTGCTACTTACTACAGGGACGGGTTCAGCGTTGATTTTTGACAGCACGGAGGCCAGCTCGTCTGCTGCGAAGCGGTCCTCGGGTGCTGGACTCGACCCGAACGAAATAGTAATACCCTTGAGCGCGAGCCTTCCATTGCCGTATTGAATCTGCTGTGGCCGCGGAACGAGCGGCTTGTGATCAGCCTGCAAAGGCATCACCCCGAAAAATAGTAAGCAAACGATAAGTGGCACCATCAGATTGCCCATCGTACGCCGGCGGCAACATGGCAGAATTGCGATATACGGCTTCACCATGCGCTCTCCAGTAGTCTGACCATTTTTGAAGCCGCACGTGGCCCCTGCCCTGTTGTACTGTCGTTGCCTTTCACAGCAGTTGATGCTCATAGAGGTCCTCCACCTAGCAAACAGCCCAAGAGCGCAGTAAGCCTTTGGGATCGCTCGAAGCCCGACTCGTGCGCACCGGTGATCGCACACCCTAAGTTGCTGAGAGCAGTTGCGCTGAATACCTTAGCTTTACAGGTTCTTAATGGCAACGAGTTTCGTGTGACAACTGAGGAAACAACTCGATAGGGTGACTCGATCGGCCAGCGTATTAGACAAATATGCACAGGCGACATGAATTAAGTCGAGCCATTCCCCCCCGGATATGTTTGAAGGAGCGTTCGTGGTGCATTGGGCGCGAAACCTGCCCTAACTGCCGAAGCTCTTGGGCACCGGGGAATCAGCCGGTTGAGATCTGTGTGCTTACGCGAAGCCGTAAGCAAAAGCAGGAATAAGGGGACTATTGTGGCTGTGCCCCAAGGGGAGTAAGTTGGTGCCGACGCGAACGCGTAGTCGGCACAATGCAATCACCCCGCGTCGGATTTCTTCCGTAACGATCCAAATGCAGATCCTTTCCCGTATACTTGGTTTACCTGCACGATTTTCTACAACAATGCCGCAAAATGGGCGGAACAGCACCTGCGGGACAGCACACCTTGTAATTCTCCAGCTGCGATCGGTGAGCACGAGCAGTCTAATCCTATGGAACCAAGCCGTTGGCTCCGTTTGCTCAAAAGAGCTCGATCCCACCGTCGGTAGATCACGCGGCGGCCCTATTTGAGAAAACGAGACAAACTCACGTTATATGTTTAGCCGTAAAGCCATTCTCGCTTACCTACGGGCTCCGCAGCGGAGCTGAGCTGCAGGAGCCAATCTGCATCCTGGACGCTGATGCAGCGGTCACGGTTTGACGGTGTGTCAGGCGATGGTCGAAGTGAGGCGGCTGATCAAAAGGTCGAGTCGCCTCTACTTCGGCCAACTGGTTCGGTCCATTGCTCTGAACTCTCCTGCCAGGTCTTATCGAAGTTCGGACCGAATCCTCAGGGTCATGAAGTCGCGTATGAAGCCCTCAATCGGAATGCTATCCAGCTTATTGGACAATTTTTCGAGACAGCGATCGAATGTGATTGACAATGCCTTTGGCTGCCCTTAGCTTCATCATCAATTCTTGGCGCTCGAGAAACATAAAAACGAGAGTGGGGATACCACTCAATGGGTGGAATGATCCCCAAAAGGAGGGGTCATGAAACCCAGCCCTCTCAAGCCGGCCCGGGGGCCTCGACGTATCGGCTGCACGTTAGTCTTCGCCGTCCTGGTTTGCGTTTATCAGGCCAATGCTCAGGAAGTCACTGCGAGGTTAGCGGGCACAGTACGAGATCCCGCGGGCGCACTTGTTCCCGCGGCTGCCTTGGCGGCGACCAACACCAATACCGGTGTGGTCATGCGAACGTCGTCGGACGCCTCCGGGAGTTACATCTTTCCTACTCTGGCGCCTGGCACCTACGTGCTCGCGGTGGAGAAGCCAGGCTTCACCGCTACCACCGTCTCCGGGATTTCTCTAAATGTCGACCAAAAGGCCAACGTCGACGTGATGTTGCAGGTGGGGCGGGTTACAGAATCGGTGAACGTACAAGGCGCCGCGCCGCTGGTGGACAGCACCAGCGCCAGCCTGGGAACGGTGGTTGACGAACATCCGATTCTGGATCTGCCGCTCAACTTGCGCCGTACAGGCGAGCTTGCTCTGATCGTGCCTGGCACGGTGGACACTACGAATAGATCACTGGCCTCGGCAAACGGTAACGGGTCCGGGTTCAACGACAATAGCTACAGCGGGTCGGGTGGGCATTCTTCCGGCAATCTGATCTTGATCGATGGAATGATCTCTCGGGCCCTCAATAACGGCGGGTTTGCGCTGCAACCTGTTCCGGAAATGGTGAAAGAGTTCAAGATTGAGAACAATGTTTATGACGCGGCATTTGGCATCACCTCCGGTACCACGATGAACCTGATCACCCAATCAGGCAGCAACAGCTTTCATGGTTCGGCGTGGGAGTTATTGCGAAATCGCGATCTTGATGCGCGTAACTATTTTGCCACGGATCGGCCAGAATTCATCCGCAACCAATATGGGGGCGCTCTGGGTGGTCCCATTCGGAAGGACAAGGCGTTCTTTTTCGGGAGCTATGAAGGACTGCGATTGATTCAGGGCCAGACGCAGGGCAGTTTCGTTCCCACGGCCGCCGAGAAGGCGGGAGATTTCAGCCCTTTCCTTACCGGACAGACTGCTAACCTCTGCGCCGCCAGTGGATCGGCCGCTCCTGCCAACCTCAACTTCGACACGGGTCAATTGTTCAATCCCTCTTCCGAGCACCTTTTTATATGTCCGCCCAACCCGGCAAACCCGAGTGCCGGGACCTCGACCGTTCTGGTGGGTACCCCGCTGCCGGGAAACATCGTCCGCAATATTGATCCGGTGGCGCAAAAGGTCTTGGCGCTTTTTCCAGCCCCCAACCGCTTCGGAAACCCGAACTTTATCAACCAGACACCGACCCGGCGCCAAGACGAACAATTTGACGCGCGCGTTGACGAGAATCCGTCGGACAAAGACAGACTGTTTGGCCGTTACCTGTTTGGTAACTCGAACCAACTGTTCCCTGGAAATTTCAATCCGTTTAACCTCTATCAACACTTTAGAGGCCACAACGTGGCAGGGGGCTGGACCCACATTTTCAGCCCCAACTTTATCAACGACGTGCGCTTAGGTTACCAGCAGGACTACCTGATCAATGCTCCTCAAAGCTTCCCCCGTCCAGCGGGGCTTTTGGCCAGCTTTGGTATTCAAAACCTGCAGGCGAGTTCTCCTCAGTTGGAGGAATATCCGCTGTTTACTTTTACCAATTTCGCCGGCTGGGGGGACGCTGGTTATCGCCCGGATGTGCTTAAGGACAGAATTGAGAAGTACGAGGATACTGCTACGAAAGTTGTTGGAAAGCACAACATCATTGTCGGCGGCGATCTGAATTTCTGGCAGACCCCCGCCGTGGAAGACCCTATTCAACTGAATGGATCGCTCACCTTCAACGGGCAGTTCTCATCGTTGGCTGCTGCAATACCAGGAGTTAGCGTAGTTTCCGACCTAGCCGACCTGGAGTTGGGTTATCCTTCGGCGGGATTTTTCACTAAACATCCGTTTGTGAACGAATTGGTGGGTGGGGCATGGTTGAGCTTGTTTGCCCAAGACAATATTCGCGTCAATTCGAGATTGAGTGTAGAAGCGGGGCTACGGTGGGAGTATCGCAAGCAACCCTACGATCGGAACAACCAATTGGCCACTATCTACCCCTTGGCGCACAACTCTACGCCGGGAGACGCTCTGCTGGTTACTCCTCTGCCTGCGGCGGCGAACGACGCGCTCTGCTCGGACCCCCACTACCTCAACTCTAACGGACAATGTGTGATCATGAGCTCGGCAATGAGGACAAAAGTCGGACTGACGGGTAACAAGCTGCGCGAACTCAGCTATGGCCCCGGCCACGGGAGCTTTGCGCCGCGTCTGGGGATCTCCTGGCGGCCCACTGATTCCGACAGGCTGATCGTTCACGTCGGTGCCGGCGTGTTCAATGATTTGCCCATCACCAACCTCATCGGTTCGTACGTGAACAACAACCCGGTATCAACTCAATCGCCCGCTTACAACACGGCCGTCGGTTCCCCGCCTCCGCTAACCAACGGCGTACCGACCACAACCCAAATCATGTTTGCAAACGCCACTTCGGTTCCTCTGTCACAAATCCTTTCGCAGCTTATGCCGACTCCCTTTTACCACACGCCGACCATATACGAGGGGAGTCTCAGCATTCAGACACAGCTGGTACATGACTGGGCGTTGGAGATTGGTTATGTTGGCAATCGGGGTATGCACCTTGACAATGCTCATCAGTGGGGCAATCAAGCCGTGCCCGGAGTCGGCGCCATACAGCCTCGTCGCCCCTGGCCCGACTTCAACACGATGCTCTACGACACTTTTGACGCTATCTCCAACTACAATAGTCTTCAGGTTAAAGTAACCAAGAGGTTATCTAAGGGCTTCCAGGCTCTGATCTCATACACCGTGTCCAAGGCGCTTGACGAGAACGGGGGTAACTCAGATTTTGTTTCCGCGCCGCAGAACGACAACAATCAGAGGGCAGATTATAGCTTGTCGGACATTAACATTAAACAACGACTGGTCCTCAGTCCCGTTTGGCAGTTACCGTTTGGACGCGAACAACCTTTCTTGAACGGCGGCGGACTGGTTAGTTCTCTGGTAGGAGGATGGGAACTTTCTGGCATTATCACCCTTCAGGATGGCTTCCCGTTTTCCGTCCTTTCGAACCAGGATTTCTCGAACACGGGCGCATTTGCTCCAAGGCCGGATCGCATATGTAATGGCGCGGGTCCGCAAACCGTGGCGGAGTGGTTCAATGTCAATTGCTTCTCGACCGACGCGCTGGCACAAGCCTTGGCCAATGGAACGCCCCGCTTTGGCAATGCCCGCCGGAATATATTGATCGGACCCGGCATGCAGCAGTGGGATGTCTCGTTGATTAAACGAAATCCGATCGGCGAGAAGATGAATCTTGAATTCCGGGCCGAGTTTTTCAACATTTTCAATCATCCTAATTTCGGCGCCCCCGGTGCGACCATAGGTACCAGCTCGTTCGGCCAACTGACGAGCGCTGCCAGCCCACGTGATATCCAGTTTGGCCTCAAGCTCAAATTTTGAGAGATCATGGAGTGTTCTGATGGTCATCGGCGATTCGGCCACCGCGACAGCATCTCCAATCAAAACTGACCCGACGACGTCGCTTTTGTTGCGCATGGACGTCTCTCCGGGAAACAGACGGCTATTGTCGCTTGACGCCTTTCGCGGCTGGATCATGTTTTGGATTGTGGGCGGATCAGCGCTGGTTGCCGGACTGCAGGCACTCAGCCCCAATCCTGTGACCAACCTCTTAGTCTACGAGCTCAATCATTCAGATTGGCAGGGTTTGCGCTTCTATGATCTGATCTGGCCATCATTCATGCTTATGACCGGCGTGTCGCTGCGGCTTTCCTATGCCAAGCGGTCCCTCACTCAAACTCATCGCCAGATCATGATGCGCATCTTGCGCCGCTGCCTTGTGCTGTTCTTACTTGGCTCGCTGCGGGAATCTATCCATTTCAAGCACCCTTACCTCATCGAACTCAGCAGTGCGTTACAGCCCATCGCAGTTGCCTACCTAGCGGCTTCTCTGATAGTGCGCAGGTCATGGCGTTTTCAGGCCGCTGTTTGCGCGGGAATCCTGGTTTTCTATGCTCTTCTGCTGGCGTTTGTACCAGTGCCAGGGGTTCCCGCCGGCAGCTACGATCGGAACTCCAATCTGGTGCTGTGGACCGACTTAGCCACTGTCGGGCGGGTACTGCCCGAACACTGGGGCACCGTGATCAGCACGCTGCCAACTATTTCCACAACGATTCTGGGCATGCTGCTGGGTGAGCTGTTGATGACTTCCCGCTCGGCCATCCAGAAGATCAAAATCATTGCCTTGATCGGCCTTTCGTGCGTAGTGCTCGGCTGGGCTCTGAACCCCGTGATCCCAATTGTCATGAAGATGTGGACAACGTCCTACGGGCTGGCGTCCGCGGGTTGGGCATGTCTCATGTTTCTGTGCTTTTACTGGGTAATCGACGTGCGCAGCTGGCAAAGATGGGCCTTGCCGTTTGTGGTGATCGGCATGAATGCCGTGGCGATTTACATGTCTGAGAGCATCATCCCCTGGAGCAAGACGGTTGATATTTTCACCTATCCGCTGGCGGCAACACTGGGTTCATTCGCGCTACTGTTCCACGCCGTCATAGTTCTCCTGGTAGCGTGGCTGACGTTGTACTGGATGTACAAACGAAAAATCTTCCTCACCGCCTAACCAATATGCAGCGGCGTTTACCGGGATTACTGCTGAGGTTCGCACTATTGGTTTGCGCGACGGGCACGCTCGGACAGCAACCGGCGACTTCCCCAACCTTCAAACCTTATCGTGTGCTTGTCGTTGTGGAGACCTGGGGCGATCCCGCCAGCCAGGTGATTACCGAGAAAGACACTTTTCAGCCTGTGGTCGCATTGCTCAAAGCCTGGTCGGTACCTTTCGACATTCTGCGGTTGGACCAGCAGAACATCAGTGCAGGTTACCTGTTCGAACGTTCCGGGGGAGTGCGCTACGGCACCGTCCTGTGGCTCGCAGACGAGCCATCCTACGCCGGGAAGAATCTCGACATATTAACCGAGGCGGTGCATAGCGGAACCAGCTTCGTAGTTGCTGTTTCAAGAATTGCCGACCCCGCTCTGGAGCGCATTCTGGGCATTAAATACAAAGCGGACTATCGCGCCGCGGATCCGCTCCTGGTCGAGCACGCTCATTTCATCACGCGCGAAACAGTAACGCAGGCTGCGGACGTGTATGGGTCACGCGGCTTCTGGGTGGAAAGCGGCGGCGCTGAGGTACTAATCCGCCAGGGACAGCACCCTGTGCTAACCGTCCGCCAACGACGTCCAGATACAGCGGCCGTCTGGATAAGCGCGCCTGACCTGCGGGCGTTGCGCGACTCGCCCTACTGGCGAGTTATTTTCCTCCGGTCGCTCATGTGGAGCCTGGGATACCTGGTCCTGCCGGACCTGGATTACGCCCGAAGCATTCTCGTCATGATCGATGACTGGGGCTGTGCCGACAAGGCTTTCCTGTCGTACTGGCGCTATCCGACGGTCACTGAGGAGTTGATGCGCGAGAACGTGATACCTGTGTTGGCCCACTACCATGCGGTTGCGTCGGCCAACGTAATTACCGGTTATGTAGATCGCAAAACTCATCGGATTATCGCTCCTTGGAGCCAGAAATTTACGGATGTATATGGCATACAACAGGACTACGCCTCCACGCGACGTGGTCTGAAGGCCGCGGTGGAGGCCGGCGTGCTGGAGATTCAAAGCCATGGGTGGACCCACATGCAGCCAGATCTGGATTCGCCCCCGGGTCCCTGGTGGACCGCCGACCTGGAAGGCGAAGCTTCGGTAGGTGGCTGGTACGAGGAGTTCGAAGACTCGCGCCGGGGTCTGGAGGCGCCCGCTCTCACGCAGTTGTTCCACTTGAGACGCTCGCTCGACTATTTGCGCGAAGACTTCGGCGCACGGCCGCTCTCCATCATCGTTGGTGGCGGGGGCTGGTCGAAATCATATGCGAATCACAGTGCGCGCATAGCCGCCGAGGCCGGCTTCGGAATTTTTGACATCAATGAGCGGTACTTCTATCTCGATCGGGATATGTCGTTAGACATGGCAGGAATTTCGCCGGGGGGGACTCACCAGTACGACCGTAAGCTCAACCCTGAGTGGTGGCCTGCGCATCCCGATGGCCCCTACGTCTTGTTGTTTCACGATCGCGACATTTCGTTGCAGCACGACTTCGTTGAACGCACTTTTCAGGCTCTGCCCAAGGATACGATGACCATTAGCATAAACCATTACGTGGCGGTTCTGCATGCCGGGATCGAAGCTGCGACGGGATTGCAGCTTGACTTCCAATACGATGAACCATATTGCGCGTACTTCAAAGATCACCCTTCGTCCTGGAGGCTGTTGTTAGCGGACCCCCTCCTGGACAGAATCAAGCAGGCGTCAGCGATTCACATGGTTGTGGATGGACGGGTTAGGGAGACTCGTATTACTTCCGAGTTGCTCCGTAGGCCTTTGCCGATTCAGATTCCAGCCGGGTTGGGCAGACACACCTGGGAGCTCGGAATCAAGTGATCCCTTTGGCTTGAAGCTTTGCTAATAAGAAAGGATAGTACGTTGTCTCGTTTCGCCTATTTTGTGCTTGCCCTACTAATCTGCCCGAGCGGCAAAGCCCAGCCGTCCACCCCGGTGATCTTAATTTCAGTGGATACGCTGAGGGCTGATCATCTTGGTTGCTATCAGGCGGGCATGCGCCAGTCGCCACATATCGACTCACTAGCAAAGAATGGCACGTTATTCTCCCAGATCAGCAGCCCGGTTCCGCTCACCCTGCCGGCTCACGTTGCAATGTTCACTTCCACCTATCCCTTTGCAAACCGCGTGCAGGATAACGGCGTGCCGCTCGACAGTGCAACAGTTACGCTCGCCACAATTTTGAACCATGCCGGATACCGTACTGCCGCCTTCGTAGGTGGCTTCGTTTTAGACCAGCGCTTCGGACTGAGCCGCGGCTTCGAGGTGTACGACAGCCCTTTTGATCTTCATAACAAGACCACGCGCGACGTCGGCGACCTCAAGCGGCCGGGCGCCGAGGTGGCCGCGGCGGCCATGCGCTGGCTCGATCAGAGTGCAAACTCGCCGTTCTTCTTGTTCCTTCATCTTTACGATCTGCACACCCCATACGATCTGCCGGCGGACCCGCGCCTGCGCCATGGTGAGACGGGCTACCAAGCGGAGTTGGCTTATGTCGATCAGGTGCTTGGGGATTTTTTGGCGTTCCTTGAACGCCGGGGCCTTCTGAACAAGTCATTGATTGTTTTCATCTCCGATCACGGCGAAGGCCTCAGCCAACATGGTGAGAGCACACATGGCTATTTCATTTATCAGAGCACGCTGCATGTGCCTCTCATCATCCATTGGCCGCAAGGCTGGAAACGTCCTCCGAATGACCGCATCGACGAACCGGCAAGTCTGCTCGACGTCGCTCCCACAATTCTGGACGCGCTCGGCCTTCCCCGCGCGAACGAAATGCAGGGCCGCAGCCTGATTGCCGGGAAGGGCAGCGGAGAGATCTATGCGGAGAGCCTCTACGCACGAAATCACTTTGGGTGTGCAGCACTTCGATCTTTGCGGGTGGGCCGTTACAAATACATTGATGCTACGAATCCCGAGCTGTACGATCTCTCGAACGACCCTCTCGAATCACGAAATCTTTATAGTGCGGAGCAGCCCCGGGCGGGGGCCATGCGGCGGCGAATCACGGAACTGCTCGCTACCGCCCCCTCCGCCACGTCGCGGACGCCCTCCCCAGATACCATGAATGCACTCCGCTCGCTCGGGTATTTGAGTGGGCCGACGGCTTCAGGCCTGCTCGAACCACGAATTGATCCGAAAGATCGAATCGGCGACTTCGAACTCTATGGTCAGGCACTAGCGCTCGCATCCGCAGGCCGGCTGGCCGAATCCAGCAGGCTGCTGCAGAAACTCGGCGAGAAGCTACCTAACGTCGTTGACATCCGGATCAGCCAGGGCCTGAACGATCAGCAATCGGGCCACTATGCTGCAGCCGCGCAGGAATTCCAGCGAGCACTCGAGCGGGCGCCGCTAAATGCCCGGGCGCATTTCGATCTGGCCCTCAGCGAGTTCCACCTCCACCGTCCGGATGAGGCCGTCAAGGAACTCCGGGCGACATTGGCGCTTGAGCCATGGTATACACGCGCCGAGGAGCTACTGGCCGATATTTATCTTCAGAAGAAAGATTACGCGCGGGCGCGGGCGCGGCTGCAGAATCTTTTGTCGGTGGATCCGCGAAGCTATACGGCGCACTATGATCTCGGCGTTCTGGCGGCCATGGCCAGCAACTGGAGCGAAGCTCAACGAGAGTTGCTTTCGGCGCTTGACACAGATCCTGCTTCCGCCGAGGCGCACAATACTTTGGGAAGCGTGTACCTTCAGAGCGGCCGGCTCGAACAGGCGCGCAGCGAGCTGGAACAGGCGATCCGCTTGCAGCCCAAATTCGCCTGGGCGCATTACAACCTGGCACTGGTCCTTAAAAAACAGGAGAAGAGGGACGACGCTGAGCGGGAGCTCCGCACGGCGCTAAAAGCCGATCCGCAGTTCCCAGCGGCTCGGGCCGAGCTCGATCGAATGGAAGCCGCAACGAAGCGCTAGGATTTGAAGATTTGCAGAGCGGAGGAGAACGGTCTGAAGTCTAATTTATGCATTACGACGGCTGCACAGCAGCCGCGATCTGCATTCAGCACCCGCCGTATCATGAGCGCACGGCCAGACCCGCTTCGAACCGGCCGCAGAAGTTTTATCGGCTTACTGTCGTTCTACTCAGCCGTGAGCATATTCGCCTCGCGCGCCGCAAACGCGGAGGCCCCCGTCTGCTGTTGACATCAAACCCTACCGAGTGTTGCTTGTGGTCGAACACCGAAGTGATCCTATGCCTCGTCGTAAGTAGCGAAACCGACAAATTCCAACCTGCGGCCCTTCTCAAAGCTTGGTCGGTTCCCTTTGACATTCTGCAATTGGATCAGCAGCACCTGGATACCTCATATCTGTTTCGTCGCATGGGACAGATACGCTATGGCACGGTTATCTGGCTTGCTGATCCTTCATCTTACAGTCAACCGGATTTGTTGGCCTTGGAGGAAGCAACCCGCGCAGGGACGGGATTGATGGTAGTCGGTTCTCGATTTCTTGACGCTGCGCTAGCCAAGTTATTGGGTCTGAAATTTAAGGACTTATACACATCAACGAATAATCTTCAGGTGGCACACGAGCATTACATCACGCGGGGTATGGCAACTGGCGAAACTGCAACGTTTGGACAGGGTCACGACTATTCAGAGCGAATATGGGTTGAGTCGACGAGCGCAGAAGTGTTGATTGCTCAGGACAAACATCCCGTTCTCACCGTGAATCATGTCGGATTGGAAAGTTCTGCACTGTGGTTAGGGTCTCCAAATTTATCGGTGTTGTGTGATTCCGCTCCTTGGAGGAATCTCTTCTTTCGCTCGCTGGTTTGGAGCTTGGGTTATATAGTCGTGCCTACTGTGGATTATGCGCATCGTGTCATTTTCGAGCTTGATGACTGGGGAACGGCGGACAAGGGGTTCCTTTCTTATTGGCGCTACCTCGAGCCGACTGAGGAGACTATCTCGCGTGGACCTCATAAGGCCGTTGCAACAAAATCATGCCGTCGCAAGCGCCGAAGTCAACACAGGATACGTGAATCGACAAACGAAGAGGGTGGTGTCGCCATGGGTTCAGAAATTTGATGATTTGTACGGACTGCATCAGGACTATTCCTCGACCCAAAAGGGTCTCAAGGATGCAGCCGATGCCGGTGTGCTGGACATCGAGAGCCACGGATGGACGCATATGGGAGCCCGACCTGGAATCGACTCCCGGACCTTGGTGGACGGCAGACTTGGCGGGCGAAGGCTCGATGGTTGGTTGGTACGGGGGAGTTTGCTGATCAGCGGCGTGGCCAGGAGATTCCGGCGGTTACACAGATCTACCATATGCAACGCTCGCTGGCGGAATTGCAGCAGGACTTTGGAAAACAAACATTGGAGTTGAAACCCGGCAACAATTCCTGGTCGAAATCACAGTTCAATAACACCGCCGGGCTGGCGGCGCGGGTTGGTTTTGGTCTCGTTCACGGCGACAAGGATACCTACTATCCTGACCGCGAACTTGTGCTCGACATGGCGGACCTTGTTCCTGACTTTAATACCGGGTATGACCTCCTTGATGTTCTCCATCCCGAGCGATGGCCCAATCATCCGGATGGGCCTGTAATCCTAGGGTTTCACGATAGAGACATCGCTCTGGCGGGATTACCCATACCCAAATTGAATCGTCCTCCGATGGTAACGCCATACAATTCATATTTACGCAGGATAGTTACTACTGTGCCTACTTTGCGAATCATCCCTCGTCATGGCGGTTATGGCTTTCCGATTCGTTGCGGCAACAATTCGCAGCCTTACATCTGGAACTTTCGGTAGAGAACGAACCAGCCAATATAAGCAAAGCAGATTTTGACCACGAAGCTCTGACAATCAATCTTCCTCCGGGATTAGGTGTCCATAGGACGTTAAAGTAGGTCGGCAAAGAACAAGAAGGAGCTCTGGCGGGCAAAGAGCCCTGAAGGATGGAAGGATGGGGTGCGTGCAAAGGCCGTCTATTGATTTTCTGGTTCTGTGCAGGAATCTGACGAGGCCCACGATTTTAGCGGGGTTCATCTTTATCGCTGAAAAGGGTTCGCAGCCGCCGTCGCTGTGGAAATGCGGAAACTCGCGTTGTGTGCGGGTTTCCAAGCACCGGGGATTACGGTTGGGAATTTCCGATTTAGTATCGCAACAGATCCCCGGCGCGTCATTTCCACAGCGAAGCCGACGAATCCGCCCATTTTCGCCAAAAGCAGCCGTGGACCACCGCCCATGACTGAAAACCTCGCTTCTTAGAAAATAGCTTAGATCGAACACTTTTACAGATTCTT
>Ga0126373_10001809_pt1 | contig 15398 bp, 11 predicted proteins | sample PanSoiMetPlot_11_FD_92545 | JGI IMG/M metagenome (GOLD analysis project Ga0126373, IMG submission 92545) | Tropical forest soil microbial communities from Panama - MetaG Plot_11 | ecosystem: Environmental > Terrestrial > Soil > Tropical forest > Bulk soil | place: Panama | collected 2016-02-17 | reverse complement strand
TCCCGTTAGCAACGTCGAGAAAGCCGCCGAGTATTACGTTAATGTGCTCGGATTCCGTTTCGATTGGGGAAATGACGAGGGTGGGATTGGGGGCATTTCGCAGGGGGCTTGCCGGATGTTCCTGACCAACGCGCCGTTCCGCCAAAATCATGCTTCGGGCGGGCCGGTTATCGTTTGGTTGAATCTGGACAGCAAAGAAGAAGTCGACGAATTGTACAACCGCTGGCAACAAGCCGGCGCAAAGATCGTCTCAGAGCCGGAGGATAAGCCATGGCGCTTGCGCGAGTTCAGAGTCGCCGACCTGGATGACAACCAGTTGCGCGTGTTCTATGACTTTTCGTCGGACCTGCCACACGAGCACGCGTAAAGTTATTCATACGCGGCGTGATTCGACTTGTAAGGATTTGCCGTCACACGGCTAACGGCTCTTACTCGTTCGAGGACACAACGTCGTTGGAAATCAGGCAGCCCCGCGGCACCGGCGAAAGCTGCCAAAAAACTTCGCGTGGCCCTGTAAAACCCGGGCCTTCGCCGTTTCGTTCACGCTGAGGGACCATTCGTCCTTTTCGAAAGTGCCTCCAAGCAAAATGCCGTCCGTGCGCGGAAACATGTAGAGCTCATCCTCCATTAGAGCCATGTAGTTCACCTCCGGCTGCGGAAGGAGCACTGTCAACTGTCCTTTCACGGGACTTAGCTCCTGATCATCGAAGAGCGCTCGCGCACCCAGGCCCGTGCAATTGAAAATGACCGGCTCGGTGAGCCGCTGGAGCTGCGAGACTTGGTCAAAATGCATCAGCCGGACTGCGCCTCCAGCGATGCGGAAATCCGTCAGCATCGCATTCAGGTAGATCGGCGGCTCAATCAACATCGTGTCGTACTGCAACGCGAATTCGTAGCCGGAAAACGGATGCTCCGATTCTCTTAATACACGGGTCTCGGGCGTAAACTGGCGAATCGCACGTGATACATCATTCTCGGTAGGCGCATGATGACTCAGGAAATAATTCCGTATCCAGCGCACGCCATATCGCGGTCCAAGCAGGGTCTGATACCGGCGATAAGCAAGCTCCGTGGCTTGCACAAACTGGTTCATGAACTCCGGGCTCTGCTTGCCGAAGTCAAAGACCCCGAAGGGGAACCACTGGCCACCCGCGATGTTGGAGGTGGTATTAGGAGGAAGTTCGCGGGCATAGATAGTGACGGACAGGCCGCGATCCTGCAGCAGCCGCGCCGTCGCCAATCCCACAGCGCCGCATCCGAGTACCGCTACGGAGGACACTGGCTCGCTCGGAAGCAACGCGGTAGCCAGCTGCGACGTACCCCATGACAGCGTAATCCCGGCTCCTCCGTGGCCATAGTTGTGGATGACCAGTTTTTCTCCGAGCTTCTCGGCCTTAACTACAAATCCGGATGGGCGAAACGGGCGGAGACCAACGACGGTTCGGATTTCCCGGTCCGGCGAGACCAGAACGGGAGCAAGATTACAGCTGTTTCCGGAAAGCGGATCCAAGGCGCGCGGCCGGCTTCGGTAGCAGCCGGAAACGACACTGCCCGCTGTTACGCCAGTTGCGTACAGGAATTGTCTGCGATTCACGACATACTCCGAAACAAAACGGGAAGACGATGGAGTTGCGAGGAACTATACTCTCGTTACCGCTCAAAGTCTCTCTCCTCGGAGTTCGAACAATCTTGTTAATTATGGCGTTGCAAAGTGGTGCGTACTGAATTGCAACGCCTTGCGGAACGGCCACCAAGTCCCTCAAGTCTCAAAAGAACAGCTCGCAGCTACTGCAGGGACGCGTATTCATTCTTGGCTTGGCGGAGAATCGGGATGTCGGGCTCGGCGTCTTTCCAGAGAGTGAGGAAATCGTTGTAGGCGGCGCGGGCTTTGCCAATATCACCTTCCATGGAATAGGCCCTGCCGATTTGAAGACGCACTAGCGCTCCTTGCACGCTGTTATGCACTATGCCGGTGTGGTCTAACAACTTCTGAAATTCGGCGATTGCGGCTGCGCCGTTGTGTGCCAGAAGATAGGCCTGACCACGAATGTAGGCTGGGAGCAGATTCAAATTGTTACTGAGTTCGTAGGGAGCGGCCGTTTCCAAGTGCCCAAGCACCTGGTCAGAATTGAGCTGCGCCAGCGCATTGGCCGCTTTGATTGTAGGAAGCCACAGGACATTCAGCATGGTGTACGTCGGGTTGTCCCTCTGTAAGCCAGCGGCCAGCGCCCGAGCTTGAGAAACGTCCCCGGTGCGAGCCAGTGCGAGCGCCGCAAACATCTTCGCATTGCGGCCGGAGGACAAGGCCAGAGCGGCAATGACATCGCGCCTCGCGAATGTACTGTTACCCAGCTCGGCCTCCCATAATGCAGCATTTGCGCGCCACAAAGCCGCCCTTTCTTTGGAGTCCGCTCGAAGGGAGGAGTCAACGGCTCGCTGGCTGAACTCCCGCGCTTTTTTCGCATGCCCGTAGTACACCTCAGAATTCGACTGCGCAAACAGGAAGGTATCTTCAACCCCGGGCTTGCCTGTAGCCCAAGCCAACTCTTGCTCCATCTGGGTGGAATCTCCGCGCAGAAACGCAACCTGGTAAATGTCCCAGCGCAATTCTCTCCCATCGAGCCCGTGTGCAAGCGCATCATCAAGGGTCGCTTTGGCTTCGTCCAGCCTGCTCAAAAGGAGGTAGGTGAAACCCAGATTTGAATAGTTGACGACATCGTCAGGCGCAAGTCGCAACGCTTCCTGACCTTCTCTGAGAGCTTTGTCGTAGTGACCCATACTCAGATAGTTCGCGCTCAGGTTTGCGTGCGGGATGCAGTCGCGGGGATAGATTGCGGTCCACAGTTCGTAGGCCTGTGCCTCCTTCTCCAACTCCTTTCTGGACATGAAATAACTCGCGGAGATTCGCAGCTTTTCCCGCTCAGTAACCTTGTCCCGCAATTGATAGGCTTTGGCAGCAGATTCCAGTGCGAGCGACGATTGGTAAAGACGAGTGTATCTCTCGGCTAACCCAGCGTACGCCAGGGCGAAATTGGGGTCGAGTTCAATCGCACGCTTGAGAAACGGAATGCTCGGCGCTTCTCCCTTTTCGCGCTCAACTGTATTGCCCATGCTGTAGCTTTTCAGGGCTTCGAGGGAGGAGGTTGTGGCTTCAGCTGGAACATCAAACTTCTGTACCGAAGGCAACGACTCTCCGAGACGCGTTCTGAGTTTAGAAGACGCCCGACTTAGTGCCCTCAGAACATCCTCTTTGTTTGCAGCTTCGATTTGTTCCCGGGCCAGGTTGTCACCCGCGGCACAAGCGAGCGCTTTGAGGTCTATCAAATAATGAGTGCCAATGCTGGAGATCGCCCCGACTAGCAGTGCCTTGCTTCCCGTACGCAGGCAAATCTCTCGGCCGATGTCTGCATTGACGTGTTCGTTGACGGGCCGGTTCATCATCGCCAATGTCTCACCGACCTTTTGGTCGGAAAGCACGTTGAGGAACGGAGATTGCCCCAGTTCCATTGCCAGCGCCTGCTTCAGCGCGTCGTCAAAAACAGAATCGCCTGTCGTATTGACAAAGTCTGCGAGGACAATGGTGTCCCTGTCCGTAAGCTTTGGCGTCTTGCTGCGGAAGGAAAGCGTACCTGCCCAGATAGCGAGCATGGTGAGGATTGCCACGGAAGCCCAAACCCACTCTTTCCTTTTGGCGCTTGATCCCGCACGTGAGGCGTTTAGCTTTTCGTCAAACTCAGCCTCCCCTGCCGTGGGCAAGTGAAATCCCGCCCTTTTGGGACCCCCATCTTCACAGGTGGGAGCCGTTATCGGGAATACAAACCGGTACCCCCGCCGCGGGACCGTCTCAATGAACTTCGGCGACTCCGCATCATCATCCAGCGCCATCCGGATCTGACGCACACAGAAATTCAGTCCCTGCTCGAAATCTACAAATGTTGTGCCGTTCCAAATCTGATGTTTCAGTTCCTCTCGCGTGACCAGTTCGCCCGGTCGCGACGCCAACGCGCTCAGAACCTTGCACGGTTGCGGCTGCAGCCGTACCGGCCGGCCCTTTTTGCGAAGCTCGCCCTTCTCCAGGTCCAGCTCGAACTCGCCGAACCGCAATCGCGCAGATTGGCCGTTCACACCCACAACGTGCGCCTCTTACCCAGGAGTTTCAGCGGCGGCTGCTTCGCCGCAAACCAGGAAAGTTTCTTGGATTATACATTCCTGAATCTCATCCTGACTACGTTCGCGACTTGTATCCTGCCTCGATTGAGCCACTTGGCTCCTCATAACTGCCTCATGGAAAACTCATGGCTTGTGCATTGATTTCCCAACCGTGTTCGCGCAGTTTTACCCTGTTTGGCGACAGCCGATTAGTTACGGAGGGACACGATGCAGGGAAGCAGACGGCCATGCTCATGAAGAATATTCGTTTCGAGTGTGCACTTCTATTCGCCATAGGTATGATGGCGTTCCCCATGCGTGCCCAGCAAACGGCGAAAAAGACTATCCCAACAAACCCTCCGACCGGTGCCTCAGAGGCCGTCGTCAGACAGTGGAATGAGATCGGCCGCAAGCTTGTGGATATGGCGGAAGACTTTCCGGAGAGCAAGTACGACTTCCAGGCCTCTACGAGTACGAAGACCTTCGCCGAACGTTTGATCCATGCCGCCGCGTCCAACTATTACTTCACCAACTTGGCCCTCGGCCAAAAACCGCCTGCGGAGACCGCTGAACCGCCGCGCTCTCAGTTCAAAAACAAAGCCGCGCTGGTTGCCTACGTGAGAAAATCGTTCGCCGACGGGGCTTCCGCAATTAAGGCCAAGGGCGACAGAGGTATTCTCGACTTGGTTACCGATCCCTTTGGATTTGACGATCCCCAGCACGCCGGCGAAACGAAGATACGACTCCGCGATTTGGCCGAAAACCTGATTGAGCATGCGGGTGAAGTCTATGGCCAGCTGACCGTTTATTACCGCGTTGCGGGGATGATTCCGCCGGAGGCTCGCCCCAAAAAGGTGGCCGAAGAGGCCAAACCGACGCTGCCGGGCGGCAAAATCCGAACCTACTACCTCGCGGCCGTCGAGTCGGACTGGGATTACGCCCCTTCCGGTATGGACATGATGACGGGATCGGAATTCCACGGACAAACGAAAATCTGGACCGAACACACCAAAGATCGCATCGGCAAGGTCTATCGCAAGGCCCTGTTTCGCGAATACACCGACGACACTTACACCACTGAAAAGAAGCGCCCGAAAGAATGGGAGCACCTCGGCATCCTCGGGCCGCTTATTCGCGCGGAAGTGGGCGATACCATCGTCGTTCACTTCCAGAACCATGCCACCCGGCCTTACAGCATCCATCCGCATGGCGTCAGCTACGAACGCGATTCCGAGGGAACGCCCTACCCGGACACCAGCATGGACGGTGCCGGCCTTGTTGCTCCTGGCAAGTCGCACACATTCGTGTGGAATGTGCCCGAGCGAGCGGGGCCTGCTGAGGATGACGAGAGTTCCGTGGTGTGGCTTTATCACTCTCATAACTGGGAGCCGCGGGACGTGGAAGCGGGACTCATCGGACCAATGGTAATCACCCGCCGGGGCATGGCTCGGCCCGACGGCAGTCCCAAGGACGTGGACCGCGAATTCGCGACGCTGTTCATGATCATCGACGAGAACACATCGCACTATCTCCAGCACAACATCGACGCCAACATTCAGGATCCCAAATCGGTGAATAAGCTCGACATGGTTCTGATGGACCTCGAAGGTAACCTCAACCTTGCCGGCTCAGGCTTCGCCGCTGCCAACTATAAGGCCTCGATCAACGGTTACATGTTCGGGAATTTACCGATGCCCACCATGAAGCGCGGTGAGCACGTGCGCTGGTACGTCATGACCATGGGCGGCGAGGCCAATTTTCACACTCCCCACTGGCATGGAAACGTGGTTACCGTCGATAGGCACCACACAGACATCTTCTCCATCTTGCCGGCGCAATTTGTAACCGCCGACATGATTCCGGACCGCGTCGGCACCTGGATGTTTCATTGCCACATCGACGAGCATATGGAGGGCGGCATGATGGGCATGTATCAGGTGCTTCCGTGAAATCCGCAAAATCCAACGTGTTGTGCAGAGCTCTGAACATTTCTGCAATTCATCCTGGCCAGGAGAATCATTGATGCTTGCCCAAACTGTTCTGCAGAAATTTCGCGAGTCCCTTCGCGGCCAAACCTTTTGTCCGGGCGATCCGGGCTATGACGATGCTCGCACCGTTCCCAACGCCATGATTGACCGGCATCCCGCGATCATCGCTCGGTGCGCTGGTGCTGCCGATGTCGTCGCCTGTGTCCGCATCGCCCGCGAACACGACATTCTCGTATCGGTTCGCGGTGGCGGCCACAGCATTGCCGGCAAAGCCGTTTGCGACGGCGGCCTGATGATCGATATGTCCGCTATGAAAGGGATCCGTGTCGACCCTGCTAGACGCACGGTCCGCGCCCAAACCGGTTTGAAACTCGGCGAATTCGACCGCGAAACGCAGGCGTTCGGCCTAGCCACGACTCAGGGCGTCGTTCCTACCGTGGGTATAGCCGGACTAACCCTCGGCGGCGGATGGGGTCAGTTGCACGGCAAATTCGGTCTGGCCATCGACAACGTCATCGGCGCAGATGTCGTCACCGCCGACGGCCGGCTCTTGACTGCGAATGCCTCAGAAAACGAAGACCTCTTCTGGGGCGTTCGTGGCGGCAGCGGAAACTTTGGTGTGGTCACTTCCATCGAATACCGCCTTCACGAGGTCGGCCCCATCTACGGCGGCGCAATTTTTTTCCCTGCAGCCAAGGCGAAAGAAGTCCTGCGCCTCTGGCGGGAATTCTGCGAACAAAGTCCAGACGAACTAGTCAACCAGGCCACGGGCGCCACTCTGGAGGGCACGCCGGTCTTTGGCCTGGCGGCTTGTTATTGTGGTCCCGTTGGCAAAGGCGAGATGCTGTTGCAGCCTCTCAGGAAGTTCGCCAAACCATTCGCGGATATGCTCGGCCCCATGACCTATATTCAAATCCAAAGCATGTTCGAGCCATTCTTCCCGCCCGGACGTCTGGTTTACACCAAATCGAATTTCCTACGCGCTCTAGACGACGATACTATTCAAACCCTCGCGCAGTATGTAGGCAAAAGCCCCTCGCCCCACACCTTCGCCCCATTCGTCGAACACTGGCACGGTGCTGCCACCCGTGTCGCTCCAGCAGACACCGCCTTCCCACACCGGCAGTATTCCTGGAATTTCTTTGCCTGGTCCATTTGGAGCGATCCTGCCGAATCCGAAAAGAACATCGGATGGACACGCGAGTGCTGGGAAGCCTTGAAGCCCTTTCTTATCGCTGGGGCTTACGGCAACTACGTGACGGACGAGGGTGACGCGATGGCTCGCGAAGCTTACGGCTGCAATTACGATCGCCTGGTCGCCTTGAAAAATAAATACGATCCGACGAACGTCTTCCGCATGAACCACAACATCAAGCCAACCAAGACGGCACAAGCAGCGAGTTGAACAAAGGCGGTTTTTGAGTCGTCGGAACGACGGATCTAACTCAGGCTACGCGACCGTAGGTCCACGTGGTTGATTGGGAGTACCATCGCAGAGGTCTTCTAGCGAGGGCACTCTCATGAGTATCACTCAGAGCGAAAAGGCAGTTAGTTTTCGCGCGCTTCACAGCGGCCCTGGCGCCTTTGTAATTCCGAATCCGTGGGATATGTGTTCCGCGCAGATTCTTGCCGGCCTTGGATTCAAAGCCTTGGCTACATCGAGCGCTGCCTCTGCGTGTGCCGTGGGTCGCAAAGATGGCGAGCTCACGCGAGACCAGGCGCTGGCGCACGCGCGAATGATTGTCGAGGCGACGGATTTGCCCGTCTCAGCAGATTTGGAAAAGGGATTTGGCGACGCGCCGGAAGTCGTTGCGGAAACAATCCGGCTTGCGGCCGAAGTGGGGCTGGTTGGATGCACGATCGAGGACGCGACGCGCAACCCGGACCGTCCACTCTACGATTTTGGCTTGGCCGTCGAACGCGTCGCTGCAGCAGCGCAGGCGGCCCATGCACTGACGTTCCCCTTTGTGCTGACGGCCCGGGCGCACAATCTCCTCTACGCCCCGGCGAGCCTGGAAGACACCATCAGCCGCCTTCAAGCCTTCGAAAAAGCTGGAGCCGATGTGCTTTTCGCCCCGGGCCTGCCTGACCTTGCGGCGGTCGGCGCAGTCTGTCGAGCGGTGTCCAAACCGGTGAATTTCATGGTGGGAATCAAAGGAAAATCTTTTTCCGTAAGCGAACTTGCAGCGGCCGGGGTCAAGCGCATCAGCCTCGCAACCTCGCTCTACCGCGCGGCAATGACGGGTTTTCTTGATGCGGCCAACGAAGTGAGAGAGAAGGGCCAGTTCAGTTTCCTAGATCGGTCAGTGACAACGCCGGAGCTGAACAAACTCATGGGGATTTGACCGCCCGTGGTCTTGAAACACTTTAATACTTTCCAGGCTGACCTCATGTGCATTTGGCGACTATCAACGTAATGTCGTCGGCCTGTTCATGAGGGCTGAATCTTCGAGCCTGATCTGCAACAGCTGCCAGCAACTCAGACAGGCATAGCTCACGATGTTGCCGGGCGGTTTCCATCAAACGCTCTTCGCCAAATTCCTCTCCGTCGCCATTCAGAGCTTCCGTAACACCGTCGGTGTAAAGCAGCATCGCGTCGCCTGGAGCCAGTTCGCGTTCTTCCATCGCGCAATCCCATTTCTCGAACAACCCCACCACCGTGCAGGTTGACCCCAGCCGTTCCAAACCGTCGTCGCCACGCAGGAGCAAGGCAGGCGGATGGCCGCAATTCGAGTATCGCAACTTGCGCGTGTCTTCGTCGTACTCGGCGAAGAACAACGTAGCGTAATCCCCGTCGGCCGTGTTTTCGTAAAGCAGCTGATTCACCGAACGCAGAAATCGTTCGGGCTGATCCCAAGCCGTCGCGCACTGGCTGCGCAGAGCTGCTTGAAGATTTGCCATGAGCAAAGCCGCTCCCATGCCCTTGCCCGCGATGTCCGCGATCACCAGACCGAGTTTCCCATTACCGAGATCAAGGAAGTCGTAGTAGTCTCCTCCGACGGTCCGAGCGGGATGGCAAATCCCCGCATACACAAGGGTTCGAATCAGCGGCTGGTGCTGCGGAAACAGACGGGTCTGCACTTGCTTGGCGATTGCCAGGTCGTGTGCAGCTTGGCGCTCCGCTTCCAACCTGGCGGCCTGGGCGCGGCGCTCTGCTTCCAGCGCGCGCGTCGCCTCATCGAACTCAAGCAGAGAAAAACTGTTTCCGTCCACATCCTCAAAAAGCGCGTAACGGGCTTGTCCAGCTCCCCATGAGGGTTCCATGGGCGCGAGCGGGAAACGGACCCCGCGTTTCGACCACTCCTCGAATACGCCCCGCACGTCCTCGGTAAGAAAGCTGAGCCCAGTGTTTTGACCAATACGTTGGCGCTCGGCAGTTCCTTCGGGAGGAACAACCAGGGCCATCCCGGTCAGGCCCGCGCCTGCCCCTCCAGAGAGCCAACCAACAGACGGAGCGACAACGACCCACCGGCCTCCCTCGGAGATTGGCACGTCCACAATCACCTCGAAAGCCAGCTTTTCCACGAAGAACCGCCGGCTTCGCTGCTGGTCCCGGACCCAGAGCGTCACAAAGTTTAGCCGGAGAAAGGGCTGCACGAGCGCCGCTCGAAGAGCCGCTGCGTGGCGACCAAGCACTCCTTCGGGATGCTCCGAGTGTTCCATCGCGACTGATTATTTCACAGAGTCCCGATAGAAGTCCTCATGGCCTCCGCTCCGAGCTAGCCGCTCTCGACGCGCCTTGATGTCCCAGTACGCCGCATCGACAAGCCTGTGACGTGGAAGGCGAATACATTGACGTCGCCGAAGGGCGCATCTCCCAAACATGCGACCGGACAGGTCGTCATGCAAAAGCTCCCGGACTTCGACCCTCCGCTTCCTAATGACGGCTTGCCCGTCCCGCGCGCGTTGCACAAGGCGCTTGGAGCCCCGGGGGCTCCTGGCAGTATACTTTTCGCCGTAATTCCAACTAAACGCGAGCGAAATGTTCTGATGGGGCTCGCTTAGTCCGTTCGTCGGGGGCATTGATGACCAAAACAATAGGGTTGGTGTTTTTGTTGTTGGGCTGCGCAGGTCAAGGGATAGCGCAAAGTGGTGATGAAACTCACACGATGCGTCCAGTGATACGCGGACGACAGGCAGCTGTTTCCTCGATGAGGGCGCAGGCGACGGAGGCGGCCCGCAGAATCCTAGAAGCCGGCGGGAATGCGTTCGATGCGGCAGTCGCGGGTCAAGCCGTTCTTGGACTCACGGATTTCGCCGATAACGGGCTTGGTAGTGACGCTGTCGTGCTCGTGTATGTGGCCCGAGAGAAGAAGGTGTACTCCGTCAACGCTGAGCCACGCGCGCCAAAACTGGCAACCATCGAATGGTACGAGAAAAATAACGGCGGGAAAATTCCGGAAAGCGATGGATTGCTTTCGGGTGGTCTCCCCGGCGTCATGGACGCTTGGTACGTGCTGCTCGATCGCTGGGGGACGATGAGCTTCGAGCAGGTGCTTCAACCGGCAATCGATTTGGCTGAAAACGGATTTCCACTCGGCGAATCGAGTGCCCAGGATATTGCGAGCACCAAAAAGATTCTCAAGTATCCGACCACGCTCAAGGTCTACCTGCCGAATGGCAAGCCCCCAAAGCCAGGCGATGTTTTCCGCAATCCTGATCTGGCTCGCACGTTGCAAAGATTGGTCGAAGCCGAGCAGGCGAACAAAGCAAAAGGAAGGCATGAAGCGCTGAGGGCTGCGCGCGACCGTTTCTACAAAGGGGATATTGCGAGAGAGCTTGCGTCGTTTTCGGAAGAGAACGGCGGACTGTTCCGCTACGACGATTTCGCTGAGTACGCAGCGGAAGTTGAGTCGCCTGTTTCCATCGATTATCGGGGTTACCGGATTTACAAGAACCCTTCCGCCAGTCAAGGTCCCACTGAACTTATCGCGCTGAATTTGCTCGAAGGATTCGATCTCAAGGCTCTCGGCCACAATACTCCCGATTTCCTGCACACCAGCATCGAGGCAATGAAGCTCGCGATGGCTGACCGGGAGAAATATCTTGGAGACCAGGATTTTATCAAGATCCCCTATGACGGATTGCTCTCAAAGGAGTATGCGCGTGAGCGCCGGGGCTTGATTGATCCGCAAAAAGCATCGCTCGAACTCAGGCCCGGTTCCCCGGAGAAGCTTGTGAAGAATGCGTCTAGGAATCAACGGTTGCGACCGGTTCTCAGTGGAGATGCCAAACACGACGGTGATACCAGCTACATCGCGGTGGTAGACAGAGATCGAGACATGGTGAGCTTCGAGCCCAGCCTCCACAGCGGATTTGGAACAGGCGTCGTGATGGGAAGTACAGGCCTGATTTTTAACTGCCGGGGCGACTACTATTCCCTGGTCCGGGGCGAGGCGAATGCCCTTCAGCCCGGAAAGAGGCCACGCAGCACGCTGCAGAGTACTCTGGTAATGAAAAACGACGAACCGTATGCGATTCTCGGCAGCCCTGGCGGCGATGACCAGGTGATGCGCACTATGCAGACGCTCATCAACCTGGTGGATTTCGGAATGAACATCCAACAAGCGATTGAGGCACCGCGGTGGTCCACGCGGAGTTTTCCAGCATCTCCGTTCCCCCATACCATGCACCCGGGCGACATGTCCGTGGAGGAGAGAATCTCCGAAGCCACTCGCCAAGCACTCATCGCGCGTGGTCACAAGCTGCGGGTCAGACCGGCGTGGTCCCTGGGTTCCAATGCAGGAATTGTTGTTGATCCGATCACTGGGGTTCTCAGCGCGGGCGCTGATCCCCGTGTCGAAGCGTATGCGTGGGCCTGGTAGGCTTTCAATTCATCAGCGAAAGCCTGGGAATGAGGCGCGAATCCCTCTGAGGTAATTTCAATGCGTCTCTTCCATGTGGCTCGTGCTGTCCGCCGGCGTAATGTCGGCAATCCTTCCTTTATCCGATTACGGAGGAGTTCCCCGTTTGAAGACTCGCTTCTTTTCTTGTTCTATAATCCCATGGCGATTTGGTTTCTCTTATTCAGCTTACGATTTGAGGAGGGTATCTGGTCGAGACGCTTTGGCAGGATTTGCGCTACGCGCTGCGGATGCTAGGCAAGAACCGTATGCTGACGTTGGTGATGGTGGTGTCGCTCGGAATAGGAATCGGCGCCAACTCCGCCATTTTCAGCGTCGTAGATGCTTTGCTGCTGCGTCCACTCCCTTACCCCCATCCCGACCGGCTAGCGGCAGTGTGGCTGCATTCCCCGGCGATTGGAATCCTGCGCGATTGGCCGTCTCCGGGTGAATACCTGGATGTCCAGAGGGAGAACCATTCGTTTGAAGAAATGGCGTTGGCGCAGAGTCGCGTTTTCGTCTTAACAGGCCGCGAGCAGCCAGAGCGGGTATTTGGAGTGCGCACACAATCCACTTTGCTGAGGATGCTTGGAGCGAAACCGTTGCTTGGGCGTTTGCTGTTGCCGGAGGAGGACGAGCCGGGCAAGCCAGACGTGGCGATTCTTACGCAGCGGGCTTGGAGGAGGCTGTTTAACGCTGACCCAGCAATCGTGGGCAAGACCATCGTGCTCAATGGCAACCCATTCGTAGTCGCGGGAGTCTTGCAGGGCAGCTTTATGCTCGACGGTGAAGTAATGCCATCGGAACTCCCGATGGACAAGATGGACATCTTCGCGCCGCTGCCTCTCGATGCCGACGCGGAGAAAAACCGGGGCGATGAAAATTACAACATTATGGTGCGGCTGAAGCCGGGCGTTTCCGTGCGGCAGGCACAGGCGGACCTGGACGTCATCGCCAGCCGCATTCGAGAGAAAGACCGGCGCGATGCGAGCTTTGGCATGCACGTGATCGGGTTGCAGGAGCAGGTGGTCGGTGATGTGCGCCGGGCGTTGCTGGTTCTGCTCGGATCCGTCGGGCTGGTGCTGCTGATTGCGTGCGCAAACGTGGCCAACTTGCTACTCACGCGGGCGGCCGGACGCGAAAAAGAAGTAGCGGTCCGGACGGCGCTCGGAGCCAACTGGCAGCGGCTGGCGCGGCAACTCCTCACGGAGAGCGTGCTGTTGGGACTTTTTGGCGGAGCGGTGGCGCTGCTGGTCGCGCAACTGAGCCTGGGAGTAGTGCGCACGATGAACCCAGGAAATATTCCAAGGCTGGAGGACATCGCCATCAATGGAACGGTGCTGGTGTTTACGTTTGGCGTTTCGCTGATCACCGGAGTGCTGTTCGGGGTGGCGCCGTTGTGGCGAGCGATCAAGGTGGACCTGAACACTTCGCTGAAAGCCGGAGGGCGCAGCGGACAGAGCGACGGCGGGTTACACGTCAGAAGACACAGTCTGCGCGGGCTGCTGGTGGTGTCCGAACTGACGCTGTCGTTGATGCTGCTGATTGGAGCCGGGCTGCTGCTGCGCAGCTTCGTGAGGTTGCAGAACGTGCCGCCAGGATTCACGACGGATCGTGTGCTGACGATGGAGGTGGGCGCCGCAGGACCCAAGTATCGTGACGAGAAAGCAAGAATCAATTTCTATAAGGAGGTCGAAAGCCGCGTCGCACACCTTCCCGGCGTCGTGGCGGAAGGCGTCGTTTCGGCATTGCCGCTGGCGGGCGAAGTTGGTTGGGGAATGATCAATGTGGAAGGCTACGCGCCACCGCCAGGTCAGGAGTTGCAGGCCGATCTGCGGCTCGCCAGCACGGATTATTTCCGGACCATGGAAATTCCGCTGAAGAGCGGGCGATTCTTCAACGAAGACGATACGGCCGACAAGCCACAAGTGGCGATCATCGACGAAAAGTTCGCCGAGCGTTTCTGGCCGAACGGCGATGCCGTCGGAAAACATTTGTGGTTCGATCCCAAAAAGCCGATGACCATTGTGGGCGTGGTGGGCGTGGTCAAGCAATATGGGCTGGACACGGATGGAAAAATCGCGTGGTATCTTCCTCAAACGCAGCATGCGGGTTCTAGCATGTTTCTGGCGGTGCGCACAGCAACGGAAGGACCTGGCCTCTCTTCCGCGGTAGTGGGGCAAATCCACGCGGTCGATCCGGACGCCGTGGTTTACGGAATCCGCAGTATGCAGGAGCGCTTGTATGATTCGCTGGCACGGCAGCGTTTTTCGAGCGCCCTGCTGGGAGCTTTTGCGGCATTCGCGCTGCTTTTGGCGGGGGTAGGGTTATACGGCGTGATGTCGCATCTGGTGACGCAAGGCACGCACGATGTCGGAGTGCTGGTGGCGCTGGGAGCGCGGCCGGAGAACATCATCGGACTAGTGATTCGTCAAGGGATGGCGCTAGCCGGGATCGGGATCATTCTAGGACTTGCGGGCGCAGCAGCACTAACCCGAGTGATGGCGAGCCTCCTGTTTGAGGTGAGTGCGCGGGACGTGGCGACGTTTGCCGCGGTGCCGGCGCTGCTGCTGGGGGTAGCGTTTGCAGCCACGGCGGTTCCGGCGTGGCGGGCGACGCGAGTCGATCCCATGGTCGCCCTTAGATATGAGTGATTTACCGCCCCTTACCCTTAGATTCACTCATGCGTGGATAAAGCGCGGCGGAGTTTGGAAGCTGGCCGTAGTCCGCAACGCAATTCCTAGGGAACGTAACTAACAAAGGCTGGGCTGTGGATTGCGGAACTGGCAGTCAGCATAAGAAAGCCTAGAGTGACGGCGAACATCCCCTTCATAAGTCTCATTCTCCACTCCGATCTGGCCTTGCTTACACTACATGCGAAAAAAAGCGGGCCGGAGGCACGCTAAACCTCCGGCCCTAGCCTAGAGCTAGACGGCACTTCTAGGGATTGAGCTTCGGCGACGCCTTTTGGAGCGTTGCCGTCAGATTGTGTCCCGCCTCCGGGGCGCTAGCAGAAGACTCCCGAATGATCTCGTTCGCGGTGATCTTGCGGCCGTACAGGTCGCGATTGCCCCCGTTGTCGGGCCGCAAGGTCGAGCCTTCCACTGCGACGCCGGCAAATACGCCGCGGGCGCGCGAGTAAGTCAGAATCTCGGAGCGCATAAACGCATCCGTGTCCGCCGAAGCCGTGCGTCCTTTTGGCCCGGCAGCCACAGACACGTCTGCGCCCAGCTTGACTTTACTGTGCAACAGGCTGTCTGCGCCGCGATCGTTCATCACGAGGAAGACATAGTCCGTTGCCTCTCCCCCGGCTTGCAATCCGAGGTTGCCGCCCTCCAGCGCATACATGGCGGGAGCGCCCCAGGGTCCGTTGAAATTGTTGCCGGTCCGGCAAACCATTGCCCCTCTGCCATAGCTT
>Ga0126373_10001808_pt1 | contig 15399 bp, 15 predicted proteins | sample PanSoiMetPlot_11_FD_92545 | JGI IMG/M metagenome (GOLD analysis project Ga0126373, IMG submission 92545) | Tropical forest soil microbial communities from Panama - MetaG Plot_11 | ecosystem: Environmental > Terrestrial > Soil > Tropical forest > Bulk soil | place: Panama | collected 2016-02-17 | reverse complement strand
GCTTCCTTGCGGCCACGCTCCAGCTCGGACAGGTACTGCATCGAGATCCGGGCGGACGCGGCCACGTCTGCCAGCGTGCGGCGCTGGCTTAGCCTGGTGCGCCGCAGCACGCCCCCCACGATCGTCCGCAGCAGCGGGCTGGGTCCCTGCTGGCGCTGCGATTGACCGAACGCCAGCAAGTCGCGCATCGCCGTTCCTCCCGCTATCTGCCCGCCATCGTCGGACCTAGCGCAAGCTACGGTACCCAGCGCCAAGCCGCAGGTGACGTGATTTCGCAGCTGGCGTAAGGTGCGGCCGGCGGGCCTGGGAACGCCGAGTCTGGCTGATCATCCGCCGGGTATGTACCGGTGTCGGCATACGGCGGACAGGAGCGACCGGTGGCAGATCGCGTCAGGCGGATCAAGGCCTGCCTCAACGGGGGCAGGGATCCGGCTGAGCACCCGGCGGTGCCGGTAACCCCCGAGCAGCTGGCGACCGCCGCAGCGGCCGCCGTATCGGCCGGTGCCGAGGCGCTCCACGTGCATCCACGGGGGAGCGATGGCCGGGAGTCGGTCCGGGCTGCCGACGTCGGCGCGGCGATAGCTGCGATCCGGGAGGCAAGCCCGCGTGCGCCAGTCGGTGTGACGACCGGGTTGTGGGTAACCGGCGGCGATGTGGTGGCGAGACGCGACGACGTCGCGGAATGGGCCGATCTGCCGCCGGAAAGGCGACCCGATTTCGCCTCGGTCAACATCAGCGAACCGGGCTGGCAAGAGCTGGTGGCCATCCTGGACGAGACTGGCATCGGCGTCGAGGCGGGCGTCTGGTCCGTTGCCGACGCCGCCACGGCCGCGTCAGCGGACGCGGACTGGCTGCGCATTCTCGTCGAAGTCGGCGACCCCCCCGCCGCCGGGGCGACGGCGCGGGCTGATGAGATCCTGGCGCAGCTCAGCTCGGCAGGCACATCCGCGCCGGTACTGCTGCACGGCGCGGGCGACAGCTGCTGGCCACTCGTGGTGCACGCCGGTCTGCTCGGCCTCGCGACCCGGATCGGGCTGGAAGACGTGCTGGCGGGTCCCCACGGTCAGCAGATTGCCGACAACGCCGAGCTGGTCCGGCTGGCTCTGGTCGAGTGGACGGTCGCCCCGAGCGGCTGACGTGGCACTTCGCAGCCGAGCCGCGAAGGTCGGGACTGGCGACTTGGGTAAGATGCCCGGAGCTAAGGATGGGGGGGCGCTGGTGACCGAGCGGCGAGTCGCCATGAGCGACGGCATCGCGGAGCGCGTCGTGCGACGCGCTATCGCGCACCTGGCAAACTCCTACTCCCGCGCGCCGGCCAAGGCGAGCTCCGCCAAGGAGCTGCTCGTGCACGCGCTTGAGGGTGCAAACGCCGACGCCGACGAGTCCGACGGCTATGCGGCGGCAGCGGCCATCGCGGCGCTCGCGCACGGGATCGAGGCCGAGGTCGGCCGGGGGCTGGACTGGCTTGCGGTGGCCGCCCTGCAGGAATGGGACTTCCACCACCCGGAAAACCCGATCTAGGCTGCCTTGCCCGGTTGGCATCGTTCTGTTCTGCCAGAACCGGTTCCGCGGCCAACGGACTAGCTGGATCGTAGGACCTCGTTATTAGCGGTTGACCGAGTCTCGCGCAGCAGCTGGGATACCCGCTGCGCTGAGACCCCCAGAACCGTGGCGATGTCGCGACCGGTCAGCCCCGCAGCCTGGAGACGGGCCGCAACCATCCGCGAAGCCTGGGCCGCGGACCGCCGCGCCGCCTCGGCGTCGCGGACCGCATCCCTGGCCTCGCGGACTGCTTGGTCGAGTCCGCCACCAACCTCGGGAGTGATCTCGACGTCAAATGATCCGTCGGGCACCCCCCGCATCAGCGAGATGTAGTCGCGGACCATGCCCTCTGCCTCGGCGAGGCTGCGGGACTGGGTGACCCCCTCACCTGCGATGTGAAGTTCCCAGCCGCGCTTCCAGCGCTTCGCCGTCACGCTATAGCTGGTCACTGGAGCCACCCCTCCGGCAGACATGCCATCCGATCGATCGTGCTCCGGACGACGCCGGGCGAGATCACCTTGTGCCTGGGCACGTTCGCGCTGTGCTGGCCGCATGGGCACGTCCATTTCGTGTGCGGGCCCGACCTTGCCGCCACGACGCACCCCGCGCGCAGCAGTGCGCGTTCGACGTCCCGCACGCGCATCGCAGTTGCCATGCGCGGAATCTAGGGTGCCTAGATGCCGATTCCTAGTATTAGTTGATCCCTGTGGAGAAGCAACCCACAGAGCAGCCTTTCCACAAACAGGTCAGTGGATCAGAGGTGCCGCTCCAGGGACTCCATCTTCGACTGCATGCCGCCGGTCACGCCCGGCCGGATGTCGGCCTTGAGTGTGACGCTGACCCGTGGAGCCCTGGCCGCGACTGCGTCGCACGCGGCCTTGACGACGGCCATCACCTCGTCCCAGTCGCCCTCGATTGTGGTGAACATTGAGTCGGTACTGTTCGGCAGTCCGCTTTCGCGCACCACACGGACCGCATCTGCGACGTAGCCGGCGACGTCCTCGCCAACCCCCAGCGGTGTCACCGAGAACGCAACAATCATCGTCAACCCTCCGCTGTTGCGCGCCGCTCGTTACGCGGACGCCGCTGTCTCTCCGGGCCCGCCATGCTAGCGCCGATACGATCGACACGCGGGACCCGCCCGGGACCGCGGAGCGAGCAGGAGGAGCGTCATGGACGTCCGCCAGTACGTGGAGGACAACGCGACCGAGTTCTTTGCGGCGCTCAGCCAGTGGCTCGCCATCCCGTCCATCTCGGCGGACCCGGCACGCCGCGATGACATCGGTCGTTCCGCAGAGTGGCTGAAAAACCATCTCAAGGGAACGGGGTTCGACGTGGCGGAGGTCTGGCCAACGGACGCGGCAGGCTCGGCTGGACCACCTGCCGTGTTTGCCGAGTGGCGGGCCAGTGATCCGGCGGCGCCAGTGGCGCTCGTCTACGGCCACCACGACGTGCAGCCGGTCGAGCCGCTCGAGGAGTGGGACAGCCCGCCTTTCGAGCCGGCGCAGCGTGACGGCCTGCTGTTCGGCCGCGGTGCTTCTGACGACAAGGGTCAGGTCTTCTTCCACGGTCTCGGCCTGCGGGCGAACCTCGCGGCATCGGGCGCGACGCGGCCTCCGGTCACCATCAAGATGCTGATCGAAGGCGAGGAGGAGGCTGGCTCCCCGCATTTTGCTGACCTGCTGCGCGCGCACCGCGACCGGCTCGCCTGCGACGTGATCGTCGTGACGGACACCGGGATGTGGGCGGCCGACGTCCCGTCCATGTGCGTGGGGATGCGCGGCGTCGTCGATGCGGAGATCGACCTGCGCGGGCCGGAACGCGACCTGCACTCTGGCTCGTTCGGCGGCGGCGTGCCGAACCCGCTCCACGTGCTGTCCGATTTGCTGTCCGGTCTGCACGACAGCGACGGACGAGTGACGGTGCCGGGGTTCTACGACGACGTGCTGCCGATCTCGGCAGCCGAGCGCGAGCTGATTGCCCGGCTGCCCTTTGATGAGAAGGCGTGGCTGGCCGACGCTGGGCACAGCGGAGCGGTGGCTGGCGAGGCCGGCTACAGCACGCTGGAGCGGATCTGGACACGGCCGACGGCCGAGGTCAACGGCATGTGGGGCGGCCACACGGGCGCAGGCGGCAAGACGATCGTGCCGGCTGAAGCGCACGCGAAGCTGTCGTTCCGCCTCGTCGCGAATCAGGATCCGGAAGCGGTCATCGAGGGCCTCCGCCAGTACGTCAGGGATCACAGCCCCGCTGGCATCCAGGCGATGGTGACCTCCAGCGGCGGGGGTGTGCGACCCTGCTTCGCGGCACCGGACGCGCCAGCGGTGCGCGCGGGTCGGCGGGCCATGGAGCGGGCATTCGGCACGACCGTCCTGTTCACGAGGGAGGGCGGCAGCGGCCCGGAGGCCGACCTGGCCGACATCCTGGGCGCGCCGCTAGTCTTCGTGGGAGTCGGACTGGACTCAGACCGAATCCACGCACCGAACGAGCGAGTGGAGATGGCACTGCTGCTCAAGGGCGCTGAGGCGGCCGCGTACTTGTGGGATGAACTGGCCGCGGTGGCGGCTGAGCTCACGGTGCGGGGAAACCGTACTGGCACCGGCCGGTGAGTGCCGCGGCGAGCGTCCCTGACAATGCTGATGCGCCCGAGCGGACGGAGTTTAGTCCGCTGGGCCCAGTGCGCGGGCGCGCGCAGTCGTCGCTGACCGGGCCAGCACTGACCGATCTCACGCTGGCGCGGGGCGACGTTGACCGCTCGTCGTACCTGCGCGGGAACGACACGTGGCTGGACCAAGCCTGGGCCGACCCAGCCACCCGGGTGCTGGTTGCCGAGCACGGCCGCGCACTCTGCGAGATCAGTGACGAGAGAGCGGAACTGGTCTTCTTGACCCCTTCCGAGGCTCCCGACGGGGTTCGGTTCCTGCTCGGCGTGGACGAGGGCAGTACGGCGTACTTCGGCGTCGCCGGGCCATTGCTCGATCCTCGGCCGGACAGCGGCCTGCGCGCTTCGCCGCTGCGCGAGGCTGGTCCGCTGCTCTCCGACCGGGACGCCGGGCTGATGACGCACGCCGTCGCGCTGGCCAACTGGCACGAGACGTTCACGCACTGCCCGCGGTGCGGCACGCCCACCGACCCGTTCGCGTCCGGGCACGGCCGCAGGTGCCCGGCTGATGCCAGCGAGCACTTCCCGCGGGTTGACCCGGCGATGATCGTGCTGGTCACAGATCCCAACGACCGCGCCCTGCTGGCTCGCAATGCGATGTGGCCGGAACGCCGGGTGTCCGTCCTCGCCGGCTTCGTCGAGGCGGGCGAGTCCGCCGAGCAGGCCGTCGCGCGGGAAGTACAGGAGGAGACCGGCATCACCGTCGAGGCGGTGACCTATCTCGGCAGTCAGCCGTGGCCCATGCCGCAGAGCCTGATGCTCGGCTTCCGCGCCGCCGCGACCCGCACCGAGATCATGGTGGATGCCGAGGAGATCGCGGAGGCGCACTGGTACAGCCGGGACGAGTTGCGCGATGCCATCGCCAGCGAGGCCTTGCGCCTGCCTCCGCCGGTGTCGATCGCCCACCGCATCATCCAGTCCTGGTACGGGAGCGAGCTCCCCGGCAGCTGGTAATCAGCCTTGCGGGCGCTGTGTGTGCGTGAGCAGCTGTGTCTGTGAATGTTGCTGCAGAGGCAGCATTCCGTCAGGCTGAGTGTCATGGCGGGTGCCATGAACTCGTATCAGGCCGGGTCCCTCGTCGGGACGCTCCTGATCCCGGTTGTACTGCTGGTCGTGCTGCTCTGCCTGTCGGTCAAATGGGTGCCGCGACACCACGTGCGATACGTCATGCGGCGGCGCAAATGGTGGTACGGCCCTCCTCGGATCTATCCAACGCACACGTATCACCGGACCCTGAAGCCGGGCCTGCGCATAGTGGTGCCGGGAATCGATCAGGTGACCCCGCCTGCTGGCTGGCCCGACAACACGGTCTTGCCGGCCCGGCATGGCAGCGGTGACCACCCGTAACGGCTGGTCAGAGGTCCTGCTCACCCATTGCCAACTGGACCGGCGCGGCCCGAGGTTCAGTGATAGGTCGATTGACGATACGTCGTTCATCTACTTATAGTCGTCGCATGAGTCAACGGGCACCGATGCGCGAGCCGACGTACTTCGTACTGGCGGCACTGCTCGCCGGTCCGCTGCATGGTTACGCCATTATCAAGCGGGCGGAGGAGATGTCGGGCGGCCGGGTCCGGCTGGCCACAGGCACTCTGTACACCGCGCTTGACCGGCTGACGGCCGAGGGATACGTGCGGCTGGTCAGTGAGGAGCTCGTGGCGGGCCGCGTCCGCCGTTCGTACGGGCTGACCGACGAGGGATCGGCTGCACTGCGTGCGGAGGCGCAGCGGATGGCGGAGGCAGCGCAGCTGGTTCATGCCGCGGCTGGCGTGGTGGTGGTGCACGGCAGGGTGCGGCGCGCGAACGCCGGCAGTGCAGGCGGGGTAAGCCGGAAGGCCAGGACGGCATGACTACGCTGGAGCGCCGCTGTCGGCTACTCCTGCGGGCTTATCCGGCCGAGTACCGCAGGGACCGCGGCGACGAGATCATCGGCACGCTGCTCGAGTCAACCCCGGCATGCCGGTCATGGCCAACGTCCCGCGACGTCCGCGGCCTCGTCGTGGGCGGTTTGCGTGCGCGCGCCGCGTTCAACCGACGGCTGACGACCGGAGCGAGCTTGCGGGTCGCCGCGCTTGTCGGGGTTTCCGCCTACCTCGCCTACGCCGCGGTCAACTATCTGGCTTTCGCGGTGCTGGCGCTGACTTGGAAAGGCCGTGCACACCAGGCCGACTGGTCGCTGATGCTGGCTGGTGCGCTGATCCTGGTGGCGGTTGTACTGGCGTGGGTCAGCAGCCGCAGGGCAGTCCGGCTGACTGCGGTGACCGCCGCTGCGACTGGGGTTTCGGTGGCCGGACCGTGGCACTACTACGGCTGGATGTTCGTGAGCGTGGGCCTGGCCTGCGTCGCCGCCATGGCGCTGTTCGCTGGTAACGGAGAGCGGCCAACTCGGCGCTGGGCATGGCTGGTGGCCGTGTTTGGCGCTGCTCCGCTTTTGGAGTGGCTCCTGCCCGGAGCCTGGCCGACGGCATTCTTCGCGCTGGTTGAGGTCATGGGCGTCGTTAGCGTCCTGTGGGTTGTCATCGACCCGCGACCGGCCATCGCAACAGCCGTATTCCTGCTCGCGCTCTGGCTGCCGGTGGGAATCGTCAGTCTGGCGGGGCGGGATCTCCAGTCAGCAGTGCCGCTACTGATTGTCAGCGCGGTGGCGCCCGTCACGTTGTGGCGGCTGCACCGCCAGTCCGCCCGCGCTTCTGCGGGCGGCGGAATCTGACGGGGCGCCGCGGTGATGACCACGACCCACTTGCGCGCAGGCCGACTTGGCCGGAGGGCGAGGACGGCATGACCACGCTGGAGCGCCGCGCCCGGCTGCTGCTGCGTGCCTATCCGGCTGGTTACCGGAAGGACCGCGGCGAAGAGATCATCAGCACGCTGCTGGAGGCCACACCAGCGGGCCGGTCCTGGCCCTTAGCTCGCGACGTCCGCGCACTCGTCATGGGCGGCCTGCGGACACGCGCTGCGGTGAATCGGCAGCGGACCACAGCCGCGAACCTGCGCTTCGCCGTGGCCATCGGCGCCGCCGCCTACCTCACGTACGTCGCGGCCAGCGGCCTGACTTTCGGCGCGTTCGTTGTGATCAGGGCTGGGCGCGAACCCGACTGGCCGATGTTCGTGGGCGACGCGCTGGTCCTGGTGGCCGTGGCCCTGACGTGGGTCACCAGCGGGAGAATTATCCGGCTGGCCGGCCCGATCGCGGCCGCGGTAGCCATGCTCCTGCCCCCGGCAGTCTCCGGAGTCCTGGGGTCATCTGCGTCTGCGTGGCCGATCCCCGAGCTGGCGTGCCTATCCCTCCTCGCCGTCTTCGCAGTCCGTGGCGAACGGCCAGGCTGGCGCTGGGCCTTGCCGGTGGCGGTCGTGGGCGCAATAGGGGCGGTGGAATACCTCGTACCAGGAAGCTGGTCGGTGTCGTTGTTCGTGCTGGTCGAGGCGATTGGCGCGGTCAGTCTGCTGTGGGCTGTCGTCGACGCGAGGCCCGGCGTCGCAACGGCGGTATTCCTGCTCGCGCTCTGGCTGCCACTCGGAATCGAGAACTTCGTGGGTTACCCCGACATCGGGGCAGCAGTCCCGGCGCTCATCGCGATCGCGGTAGCGGCCATCGCGGTGTGGCGGTTGCGCCGGCAGTCTGCACCGCTCAGCTGAACGCCGCGAGCACGGCGTCGCTGACGTCTGACATGTGGCGGGCTCCGGCTGACCGCGACACCAGGCGGCCCGTCAGGTAGGCCATGACGATCTGGCGCTCCGGATCGGCCCAGCCGAGGCATACGTAGCTGCCGTTGTGTCCGAACGCCGTGCGGCTGGCCAGCGCGCCCATCGGCGCGCACCCGCCGCCGACTCGCGCGCTGCCAGGCCGCTCGCCACCCAGCTGGAAGCCCTGGGACCAGCGGATCGGCAGATGGAGGTAGCGGTCGATCTCGCCGTCGGCGGACGGAAGAGTGGCCCCCGCGATCGTCTCCGGGCGGAGCACCGGGTCTCCGCCGTCGAGGAGCGCCTGGTAGAGCGCGGCCAGCCCAGTTGCAGTGGCCGACACGCTCGCGGCAGGGATGACCGCCTCCCGCGTGGACCGCCGGTTGATCACGAGCTGCGTGAGCTTCGCCGGCCCACGGCCGCCGACTGGCACGTGCCTGTCCCACAGCGAGGGCGGCAGGCCGAGGTAGACATCGCTGACGCCGAGGGGGTCGAGCAGCTCGCTGGCGACGAAGTCCCGCACGGGGACGCCGGCCACGCGCCGCACCACCTCGCCGAGGATGAAGCCGAACGTGAGGATGTGATAGGCCACCACTTCGCCGGGCGGGTAGGCCGGGGTCGCCTGCTCGATCGCCCGGATGGAGGCGTCCCAGTCCGTCATCACGAGTACGTCGAGCGGCATGCCGCGCGCGACCGGGAGGCCGCCGCGGTGCTGCAGGACGTGCCGGATAGTGATGGCCTGCTTGCCGCGCTGGCCGAACGCCGGCCAGTGCATCGCGACCGGGTCGTCCAGCGACAGCGCACCGCGCTGCGCGAGCAGGTGCACGGCAAGAGCGACGACCGGTTTTCCCGCCGAGAACAGGAAGAACATCGAGTCGCTGCGACAGCCGAACGACTCGTTCGCAACCAGGCGGCCGCGCGCGTACACGCACAGCTGGGCCGGGCCACCCCGTTCCCTTATCAGGTCCTTTGCTTTTTCCAGGCCGCGCATCAGGCCGGCGCGAGCTTGCCGATGGCTTCGGCAAGGTCAAGGCCGGGCGCGGGGAGGATCGCTATGACCGGGGTGTCCAGCCCGGCCGCGTGGTAGGCGGCGACGCGTTCCTGGCAATGCTCGAGCGGGCCGTGGATGACGAGCTCGTCAACCAGGTCATCGGAGATCTTCTCGAGCGCGCCTTTCCTGTCGCCAGAGTTCCAGGCTGCGAGCATCGGCGCGATCACCTCGCCCCGACCGAGCCACTCATGGAACGCGGCGTACACCGGCACGGTGAGGTAGGCGGCAATGACGCGCTTACCGATGTAGCGGGCGGTGCCGGCGTCTGCCGTCGGGATCACGAAAATCCGCGCGACCAGCTCGCAGTCCGGGCCCGCGACGCCACGCACCTGCGGAACGTCGGCGGGGGCGAGCCAGTTGGTGATGGCAATGCCGGCCTCGGCCGCCGCCAGCTTTACCATGCCCGGCCGCAACGCAGCGAGCGCGAGCGCGGGCGGGTCCTTCGGCGCCGGGTCGAGCCGGAAGCCGTCGACCGAGAACGTCTCGTACTGCTGCGTCACCTTGCCGCCTGCGAGCGCCTCGCGCAGGAACCGGAGCATGTCCCGCGAGCGCTGATAGGGCTTGTCGAAGGGGATGCCGTTCCACTGCTCGACGGCGACCTTGGACGAGGTGCCGATGCCCATGACGAACCGGCCCGGCGCGAGATCGGCCATCGTTCCGGCCTGCACGGCGAGTGTCACCGGCGCCCGGCCGTAGATGCCGACGATCGCGGTGCCGAGCCGCAATTCCGGCGCCCACTCGGAGGCGAATGCCAGCGGGGTGAACGCGTCATACCCGTTGAGCTCGGCCGACCAGGCGTCGGTGTAGCCGAGGTCAGGCAGGCGGGCGATGAGCTCGCGCTGGTCCGGGATTCGAACGCCGGTGAGCGGGAGCGTCAGCCCCCAGCGAGCTCGCGGTGCCATGGGCAAGGTCCCTTCGCGGGCGACGTTGGTGGCAGTGAGTATGCCAGGGGCCTAGGCGGCCGCGCTCGCCAGCGCCCGCTCGTGCAGCTCGTGCAGCCGCGCCGCGGTCTGCTCGTCGGCGGGCGAGTAGGTCGTCATCCGGGTGCCAAGGCGCTGCCCCAGCCACAGGTGGGTGTAGTTGAGCTTGAGCAGGCCGACATCGGGGTGCAGGAAGCGCTTGGTGAGGTTCTCCGGGCTGGCCACCTCGTGCCGCTCCCACAGCTCCGCGAACTCTGGTGACGCCTTGGACAGCCGGGAGACGAGACACTTCCAGGCGGGCTCGGCCACGTGCTCGGCCATGGCCGCGCGGTACTCCGCCGCCATCCGGCGCGTGCCCTCTTCCCAGTCGAGCGTCGCCGCGCGGCAGGACTCGCTGGTGAACATTCGCCAGAGCGAGTTCCGCTCCTCGAAGGGCAGCTCTGCGAGCGGACCCATGAGCGCGTCAAACGCCCGGTTCCAGGCGAGGATGTCGTACCGCGCGTTGCGAATGCACGCGGGGAACGGCTCGAGCTTGTCCAGCAGTAGCTGCGCCGTGGGCGGCAGCGTACGGCACTCGGCCTGCCCGTTGCCGTCAGGTACATCAGCGAGCCGGAACAGGTGATCGCGCTCGTGCGGATCGAGCAGCAGCGTGCGCGCCACGGCGTCGAGGACCTGCGGGGAAGCGTTGATGTCCCGGCCTTGTTCCAGCCAGGTGTACCAGGTGACGCCTACTCCGGCGAGGGTCGCCACTTCCTCGCGGCGCAGCCCGGGGGTGCGGCGCCGATTCGCCGGCGGGAGACCTACCTGCTCGGGTGCAATGCGCTCACGCCTGCTGCGCAGGAACCCGGCAAGTTCGCCGCGCCGGCCATCCGCGATCGCCCCGCGCGGGGCGACCAGCCCGTCATTGTCAGACCCCGTCGGTAGGGTCTTTTCAGTGCGCAGCGGGTCTGCGATGGGCTGTGGTGTCCTGCTGGGGTCGGTCATGGATACCAGTATGCCATGGGACTAATGCGGGATCCAGGTATCGCCAGTACCAGTATAAACAGGCTCTAGTACCTGGCTCGATTTGTCGGGCAGTGTGGTCACATGCCTTCCACACTGAATACGCATAGGCCTGCCGCCAGACCGGCTGACCTGCGGGCTGATGCCCGGGCTGCCAGGCCAGCAGAGCCGCGAGCGCTCACCTCGGCCGGGCTGACGGTGATCCTCGTGGGCGTGCTGCTGCCGATGATCGACTTTTTCATCGTCAACGTCGCCCTGCCGACGATTGACGCCGACCTCCGCGCGAGCCAGCCGCTGCTCGAGCTCGTCGTCTCCGGTTACGCGACGGCCTACGCCCTGCTGCTCGTGCTGGGCGGCAGGCTGGGCGACAGCCTCGGCCGGAAGCGGCTGTTCCTCGCTGGCATGGCCGCGTTCACGCTGACGTCGCTGGCCTGCGGGCTCGCGCCCACGGCGGTGTTCCTGGTTGTTGCCAGGGCTGCGCAGGGCGCGTCGGCGGCGATGATGGTGCCTCAGGTACTCGCGACCATTCAGGCAGCGACGACCGGTGAGCAGCGCAGCCGCGCTCTGGGCCGTTACGGCGCCGCAGGCGGTCTCGCCGCCGTGCTCGGGCAGGTGCTCGGCGGCCTGCTGGTCTCGGCCAACATCGACAGTCTCGGCTGGCGGCCGATCTTTCTTGTCAACGTGCCGATCGGTCTGGCCGGCCTCGTGCTCGCGAGCCGGTACGTGCCGGACACCCGGCACGGAGAGCCAGCGCCGATCGACACCCGCGGCACGCTGCTGCTCGGCCTCACTGTGGTCGCATTGCTGGTGCCGCTGACGGAGGGCCGCTCGCTCGGCTGGCCGGCCTGGACGGTAGCGCTGCTGTTGCTGGCTCCGCTGGCAGCAGCCGCCTTCGGAGTCACTGAGCGCCGGGTCGAGCGGTCCGGCCGGACTCCGCTGGTGCCGCCCTCGCTGCTGCAGCACCGAAGCATGCGCCGCGGCCTGCTGCTCGCGCTGCCGTTCTTCGCCGGGTTCGGCGCGTTCATGTTCTGCTACGCGCTGCTCGTGCAGGACGGCCTGCACGCCAGCGCGCTGACGGCTGGTCTCGGCCTGGTGCCGATGGCGGCGGCGTTTCTGCTCGCGTCGCTGTCGACGAGCAGGCTGCTGGTCCGGTACGGAGCGAAGGTGCTCACCGCGGGCGGGCTGCTGCAGGCCATCGGGCTGATCATCCTGGCCGTGACCGTGTGGCAGGGCTGGCCGCACCTGGCAGTCATCGACTTGTCGCCAGGCCTCGTCGTCGCGGGTGTCGGCCAGGGGCTCCTGATGAGCCCGCTGTTCGGGGTCGTGCTGTCGCAGGTGCCGGCCGCCGCGGCCGGAGCGGGGAGCGGCGTGATGACCACCACCCAGCAGACCGCGCTCGCGCTCGGGGTGGCGACGCTCGGCAGCCTGTTCCTGGCGCTGGCGGGCGACGGCACGGGGGTGCGCGCTGCGTTTGTCGTCGTGCTCGCGGTGCAGGTGCTGGTGGCCCTCGGCGTGGCTGCCGGCGCCCGCGGTCTGCCTGGCTGGCGCCGCCCGCGCACCGCGGCCGTGGCGGCCGACTAGCTAGCCGCGGGGGGATGGTCCGGGTCCCGGCTGCAGGGGGCAGCCGGGACCCGGCTGGCTACGCCCGCGAGATTGCACTGTGCACGGGCGCCGCAGTGCGATCTCGCCACGGCAGTCCGTCAGCCGTCTGAACCGGCTGCAGTCCGAGACCCCTTGTGGCTAGAATTCAACGCGCGTAGAATTCAACGCACGTTGAGATTATCTGCGTACCCCCCGGAGGCCCTGATGTGGGCAATGATCCTCAAGGAGTTCCGTCAGCTCCGGCGCGACCGCCGGACGCTGGCCATGATGATCGTGCTGCCGATCCTGCTGCTCGTCGTGCTCGGCTACGCGGCGAGTTTCGACGTCCCGTCGATCCCGGTCGCGGTGGCGGGGCCCGGCGCCGCGACAGTTGCGCGCGCGCTGCCGAAGCCGTTCGACGTCGTCAGCAGTGACTCGCACGCGGCGAGATCCTGGGCTGAGGACCAGCTCCGCGACGGACACGCGGCCGTGGCGGTCCTGACCAGCACTGGCGGGGCACCCTCGGTGCTCATCGACGGCAGCCAGCTGTTTACCGCGCAGGCGACGCTGACTGCGTTGTCGAAGGCCGCGTCGGCGTTCCCTGCCGCAGGCAAGCCGATCGTCACCATCCTCTACAACCCCGGACTGAAAACGTCGGCCGTGATGATCCCCGGCATCGCGGGAGTGATCCTGGTGTTCATCGGCACGATCATCACCAGCCTGGGCGTCGTCAGGGAACGCCAGTCCGGCACGCTCGAGCAGCTCGCCGTGATGCCGCTCCGGCCGCGGGATGTGTTTCTCGGCAAGATCGCGCCCTATTTCGGCGTCGCCGCCGTGGACCTGGCGATCGTCGTGGGCGTCGGCATCGCGCTCTTCGGGGTGCCGTTCCGCGGCTCTGCGCTGCTGTTCGCGCTCGGTGCGCTGTTGTTCCTGTTCGTGACGCTCGGCATCGGCGTGCTGATCAGCACCGTCTCGCAGAACCAGGGTCAGGCCATCCAGCTCGCGGTGATGACGATGCTGCCGCAGGTCCTGCTGTCAGGACTGATCTTCCCACTGTCTGCGATCGCGGTCGGCGTCCGCTGGATCGCCTATCTGCTGCCGCTCACCTACTTCAACGAGATCTCACGCGGGGTGATGCTGCGCGCCGAGCCGATCGGCTCGCTCTGGGCGCCGTTGCTCATCCTCGCCGTGCTCGGGCTGGCCGTCGGCACGCTGGCCACGCTGCGCTTCCGCGGCTACCTGGCGCCCGCGCCCGCCAGGCGGGCGCCCCGGGAGCGCGAGGGCACCGGCGATGGCCTTAGCGAGTCGCTCTCCCTCGGCAGCCCAGCGGCGCCGCTCGCGGGACGGCCAGAATGATCGCTGGGCAGGCCGACGACGGGGACGCGCGCGCCGACGACCGGGACGCGCGCGCCGACAACCGGGACTCGCGCGTCGACGACCAGGACGCGTTCGTCGAGGACGGCTGGGGCGCCCGAGCGCTGCGGTTGCGATACAGGGACGTGCTCGCCCTGGACGACGTCTCGCTGGCGGTCCCGCGCGGCCAGGTCACCGCCGTCGTCGGTGGCGACGGCGCGGGCAAGAGCTCCCTGCTGCGCTGCCTGGCCGGTGCGATCCGGCCGGACTTCGGGGAAGTGCGCGGCCCGGGCAAACTGCGCACCGGATACCTGCCGGCCAGTTCGGGCCTCTACCCGGACCTCACCGTCACGGAAAACCTGCAGTTCCGCGCCCGTTCCTACGGCGTTCCTGACACGGTTGCGAAGCCGCGCATCACGGAGCTGACCGAGCTGGCGGGCCTCTCCACTGCCCGGGACCGGCTGGCCGGACAGCTGTCCGGCGGCATGCGGCAGAAGCTCGGCGTTATCGCGGCCCTTGTGCACGATCCGGCCCTGCTCATCCTGGACGAGCCGAGCACCGGCGTCGACCCGGTGAGCCGGTCCGGGCTGTGGTCGCTGATCGCTTCGGCCGCGGCGCGCGGGGCGGCGGTGGTGCTCGCCACCACGTATCTGGACGACGCGCAGCGCGCAGCCTGGGTGCTGGTTCTTGATGCCGGCAGCGGGATCGCCGCCGGCACCCCTGAGCAGATCGTCACGGCCATGCCGGGCACCGTCGCCGAGGCTCCGGCGCAGCCCGCAGGAGCCGACGGCGCACGGTCGTGGCGCCGTGGGGCTGGATGGCGCACCTGGTATCCGCCAGGGGCCAGCCAGCCCGGCCAGCCTGTCACCGCGGACCTGCAAGATGCCGTGACCGTGGCCGCGCTCGCCCGAGAGCTTGCGACGGCATCCGGGACGACGGACGACCAGCCATGGGTGCCGAGTTGGTGGGGCTCTAGCGCCACTAAAGAGGCACCCATAACGTCGGCGTCCGGGTCCCTAGCCCCGACTGCGCCGCTGGCCGAAACCGCGCGCGTTACCTGTCGCTTCGGGCACGTCACCGCGGTCCGCGACGTCAGCATCGAGGTGCGGCCAGGCGAGATCGTCGGCCTGATCGGGGCCAATGGTGCGGGCAAGACCACCCTGATCCGGATGCTGATCGGCCTGATCCCGGCGACGTCAGGCCAGGTCCGGCTGCTGGGCGAGGCGCCGAGCCGGCGGACGCGACGCAGGATCGGCTACGTGCCGCAGGGCCTCGGCCTGTATGAGGACCTGACCGCGGCCGAGAACATGCAGTTTGCCGCCGCGGTATTCGGCAACGCAGGCAGCCAGCACCGGCGGCGGGCCGAACCGCGCAGCGAGCGCGGGGTTCCGGTCGGCGAGCTGCCGCTCGGCCTGCAGCGGCGGGCCGCGTTCGCGCAGGCGCTCGCGCACGACCCCGAGCTGCTGATCCTGGACGAGCCGACGTCGGGAGTGGACCCGCTCGGCCGTGCCCGGCTCTGGCAGACCATCGCCGAGGCGGTTCGCGCTGGTGCCGGCGCGCTGGTGTCGACGCACTACATGGAAGAGGCCGGCGAGTGCGACCGGCTG
>Ga0126373_10001807_pt1 | contig 15401 bp, 8 predicted proteins | sample PanSoiMetPlot_11_FD_92545 | JGI IMG/M metagenome (GOLD analysis project Ga0126373, IMG submission 92545) | Tropical forest soil microbial communities from Panama - MetaG Plot_11 | ecosystem: Environmental > Terrestrial > Soil > Tropical forest > Bulk soil | place: Panama | collected 2016-02-17 | reverse complement strand
ACGAGGGAACGGACACCGCCGGGTCCGAGCAAGCGGGCCAGGGTAGCGATGAAGTGGATGAAAAGGACGACCAGATGACGCATTGAAGAATGGTAGCAGGGCGGGGAATCGTAAGGAATTATGCGCGAAATAACAATTCGCCAGCCAGAGCGCCCGAAAACGTTTCTCCGTCGTTCTTCCGGGAAAGACGAATCAAATCGCCGCTGGCGGTGATAAGTTCCAGAGCCGACACAGCCGTTGCCAGGTTTCCGTTCTTGTCGCCCGAGCCATGGGTCGCAGTGCTGCAGGAGCCGGCAATGGAAATGTGAGGCAGCGACGCCAGGTTGTGTAATGCAAATCCCTTTTCATGAAGAAGCGGGCACAAATGGCCGTAGGTCATGTTTCCGTCCACGGTCACGATACGCTCTTGCTCATTGACGGCAAAAAGCTCTTCCGCCGGTTTCATGGACAGAAACTGTTTGTTGCTATCGGCTATTTTGTTGAAGCAATGGCGAGTTCCCAGAACTTTCAACTTTCGCCTGTTTGCTCACAAAATCCCGCCCCTGTTGCAGGGAATTGGCGGTATACAAGTTTTCCGTGCCGTACTCGAAATTACCGGACCAGTTTTTCAATTTGATGTCTGGCAGCAGCTTCATTAGCGGAGAGACGACGGGTGCCGCGGCTATTCCCGAAAAAAGTTTGATGAAGCTTCTTTTGTTCATGAAGGCTAATAACGATGGGATTTCACCGGCACACTGCAAATCGAGACCGGCAAGCCGCGCTCATTGTACACGTGATTCTTTTTACGGGAAAACACATTCCTGATGCGCCCGCAAAGGTTGACTTACTGACCATATTCCCTTGAAAATTCCGAGACGGATTACGAAATGAAGCGGAACGGCATTCCCCTTCGGTGCGGTATCACGCTCGTAACTTTGGCTCTCACGGCGATGTCACCCCCATGGTCCTTTTTCGGTGGGGCTTCTTATAAGCAAGAGACGAATGACGTGGAAGCGATCGCGTCCCATCCGAGATTCACAGATGTGACAGCAAAGCTGGGGTTGAATTACGTAAACCAGGCTTCCCACACTTCAAGAAAGTATCTGATTGAAACAATGGGGCCGGGCGTAGCGTTGTTTGACTACGAGAATGACGGGCGGCTGGACATTTTCGTGGTGAACGGGGCTCCGCTGAAAGATCCGACCCCTAAAGGGACCATTCCGGAGAAGACGGGACCGAAGTATTGGAATCGGCTCTATCACCAGAAGGCGGACGGCACCTTCGAGGACGTGACGGAAAGAGCGGGTTTGCAGGGGGCAGGCTATGGAATGGGCGTTGCTGTGGGGGACTACGATAACGACGGCTACGAGGATCTTTATGTCACCGCGTACGGTGGAAATAAGCTGTACCACAACAATGGTGATGGGACGTTTACAGATGTGACCGAGAAAGCGGGGGTGAGCGGGAGCGGTTGGTCAACGAGCGCTGCTTGGATCGACCTTGACGGCGACGGCTTGCTGGATCTCGTGGTTCTCCGCTACGTGCAGTGGGACTTTGACGATCTCTGGTGCGGCGAGCATAAGCGAGGCTATCGCGCCTATTGCCACCCGGATTTCTTCAAGCCGATTGCTCCACAGGTCTATCACAATGATGGCAACGGCCACTTCAGGGAGGTATCGGAGAAGATCGGCATCGCGAAGCCAGGCAAGGGTTTGGGCATAGCTCTTGCCGATTATGATCGGGACGGACGAACCGACGTTTTTGTGGCAAACGATTCGATGCCTGAGTTTCTGTACCACAACAAGGGCGGCACATTCGAAGAAGTGGGGTTGATTTCCGGGGTCGCTGTGGATGGAGAAGGCCACAGCTATGCGGGCATGGGTGTGGATTTCGCGGACTACAACAACGATGATCTGCCCGATTTGATAGTGACGGATCTTGCGAACCAGATGTACGCCGTCTACCGAAACATTGGCGACGGCACATTTAGCTACGAAAGTTATCCCTCCGGAATTGGCCGCATGACGATGACGCATTCTGGCTGGGGCGTCCGCTTGATGGATTACGACAATGATGGCTGGAAGGACTTGTTGATCGCTCAGGGGCATGATTTGGATACGATCGAGCTAACCTTTCCCAATCTGCGCTATCGCGAACCAATGCTGCTAGCTCACAACACCGGCCACGGATTTGCGGACGTTTCCGCCGAGGCCGGAAGCGTATTTCGCGAGGCTTGGGTGGGACGCGGCATGGCCGTCGGGGACATCGATAATGATGGCCGGTTAGATGCAGTCGTGACCACGAACGACGGACCGCTCTATGTCCTGCGCAATGAGACGCGGACAACAAATCATTGGCTGATTCTCAACCTGGTGGGACACAAAAGCAACCGGGATGCAATCGGCGCAGAAGTCCGCATTGTGGACGGAAAAAATGTCCAAATGGCGACGGTAACAACCGCAAGTAGCTATCTTTCCTCCGGCGACAAACGGGTGCATTTTGGTTTGGGGAAAGAAAGCGTCGCACAAAGGATTGAGATTCGATGGCCTAGTGGAATACAACAAACCCTGAAAAATGTTAGGGGTGATCAAATCCTGAGGGTTGATGAGCCCGTGGAAGGTGCTACCAAGAGCAAGACCGGAGACAACTGATTTTGCTGGAAGGCATTCCAAACAGACTCTACCAAAACTTCCACCTTTTCCGTTCGAAGAGCCGCCGATGATTTTCAGTGGCCGTCAACTTCTGCACCGAACTCCCATTCAGGAAGCAAGAAATCTCCGACTAAATCGCCTTCCGGTGCTATAGGCTCGGCCAGTTCTGTTTCGGCATACTTGCCGGCGCGTTGCGAATCCCCCAAGCGTCGGTATGCCTCGCTAAGCAAATGCTGTGCGTGGGCATTGCCGGGGTTGAGGCGCAGCACTGTTTCCAACTCAGCGATCGCATCCCGCGTCTGCTGAAGCTTTAGCTCCGTCTTTCCCAAGCCGAGATGCGCTTCGGCGCTGTTCGGGTTAATCTGTACAGCCTCCTGAAACGCGGAATGGGCTTCCTTCGATTTGGCGGTGCGGTCGAGGGCCAAACCGCGGAAATAGCTGAGCAGGAAACTAGTGCCGAGCTTCTGCTGTGCGGCTATTAATTCTGTGACTGCATCTTCGGCGCGTCCCGTGCGAAGCAGAACTTGGGCGAGCCCGACATAACTCGTCGGCAGCGGGTCTCCCGCTGTAACGAGCTCCCGAAACGTGGCCTCAGCTTCCGGGTAATGCCCGGCCGCAAAGTAGGCTGCTCCGAGACGCAAGTGCAACGCGTAGGAATTCGATAAGTTGCGAAGGGCTTCTTGAGCGCCGGACACCGCATCAGCGTGGAGACCTTGCTCCATCAATTGGCGGGTCAAATTAAGCCAGTGCTCTTCCTGGCGCGGTGCTAGGGCGGCTGCCTTGCGAAAGGCATCGATCGCCTGATGGCCCAAACCGAGTTGGGCGTTGGAAATCCCGATTAAGGACCATGCTGACGCCAATGCCAGCGGACTAGCGCCTGCTTCTTGTCGAATGTCCAGACAGGAATGGGCTTCGCCCACTGCTTTCTGATAATCCTTGTCTAAAAGGTACGCCAAAGCTAGATCAAAGGAGGCCCACGTCTTAGCCTCCGGACTGCTGCTCAAGTTCTTCAGCAAATTGACTGCCTTTCCCGCTTGATGAGTGGATGCGAAGAGCTTTACGACTTGCACAGCTTGAGAAGCGGCCAGCTTCATTGATACAAGTTGATCGAGGACTTTGTATGCCTCTTGTTCCTTGCCCAAACGAGTGTAGCCAACCGAAACTTCGATGAGAAAATCCGGATCGGCTGGCCAAGGTACACGAGAGAGCTCCAGTTCCCGAAATGCTTCGGAATAGTCTCTTGCATCTAACTGTGCACGACCGAGGTAGTAATGAGCGAAAGAATCAGCGGGCGAGAGGTCGACGGCATGCAACAACGCCTCGCGAGCTTGCTCGAGATGATGTTCGGTCCACTCAAGGAATCCTAAGTTGCGATAAGCATCCTCCAACCGAGGGTCCAGCCGAATCGCTTCTCTATACTCGGCAGCGGCCTCTCCTTTCTTACTGAGACGAGTAAGGACGATCCCACGAAAATTATGCACACGCGCATCTGACGGCCGTTCGAGTTCCGCAGCCGTGAGAGCCTCGAGGGAATCTTCCAAACGGTTTTCTTTCAGGGCCAACAATCCGCGCTGAAACCACTCCTCTTGTACTTTCTTAGGAGCGGAAGAGTTGGTTTGACTACCGAAACTGGGCTGGCCAATCGAAACAGAGGACAGACAAAAAGCAGAGATTAGACACATCCAAGCGCCGGCGAAAGGAAGACTGAGTCTCTGGCCACTTTGCAGGCTCATCCCGATCCCCTCATCGTTGCTCCTGGAATGACTTCTCCACTTCGCTTAATCTCTCGGTCTGCTTTTCGAGTTTATCGTGCGCCTCGCGATTTAAAGCTGTAGAAATTTCAAATTCTTGCTTCGCTTTTTCCTTTTCGCCGAGGCTCGTGTAGACCCTAGCTAGCTTGTAATGCACCGAGCCGTCATGATCGGTCGGCAACGCGATTTTAAACTCCGCTGCTGCTTTTCGATAATCTCCCAACTCGGAATAGGCCGTCCCCAAGTCGCGATGCAAATCGAGGTTATCGGGATCCATGGCCAGGGCACGAGTTAAATAGGGAAGAGCCTTATCCGGTTGATGTTCGAGAAGATAGGTGTCTCCGAGTTCGATGAGGGCTCCAGCGTGGCGTGGATTCAGCGCCAACTCAGCCTCAAATTGCTCCCGCGCGTCATTGAGCTTGAGATCCTTCCAAAGCACATGGCCCAGGCTGTAATGCACATTGGAAACCGACGGCTTAAGGGCAATCGCAGCGCGATATTCCTCGATGGCTTTGCCGTCCTCTCCCTTTGTTTCGTTCAGGTCCGCGACAAGCTGGTGGACGCGATAGGAATTGGGGTCTGCTCGATAGAGGCGCAGATAGGCTTCGGTCGCGAGCTTCTCGTAAGAACGTGCCCGCCAATAAAAAATTTCCGGAGCATGCACATCCGCGTTAGGAAATGCCTCAAGCACTCTAATGGTTGCTTCATAATCTCCGTCATCAAATAGCGCTCTTGCCACCTTTAAACGAAGGATCGGGCTGCCTGCCCCTTGAGCAAGGAGCACCACGCATGATTTAGCCTGAGAGAGGAGCCCTGCTTGGAGAGCCTGTTGCACCTCGGCCTCCGAGCAGGGGCTTGAAGCGCGTGGTTGGGAGCCCTGAGAACTTGCCGGTGCTTCGTCGCTAGCAATCAAGGAAGTCTCTCCGCGCTGCGACGCGAGAAAAGCAAGGGCAAAACGGGCCTCTGATGTTTTGAGCTGTTGTAGTTGCGGAGCACGACGTTCGATCTCTTGCTGCCACGGTTCCGGGAGCTGTTCGAATGCAGCGTCCCCGAATCCTGTTTCCCGGATTCCGAGGACTTGCTCAGCCCGTACCGAATCGGTCTCAGATGCTTGCGCCCAATCGTGAAGCGCTGCATCGAGGTCGCCTGCGATGAACTCCACTTCTCCCCGCCGCACGATGGCCCGTAAGTTGTGCGGATCCAGACGCAATTCTTCCTCGAATTCCCGGGCTGCGGCTTTCAATTTTCCTGCGTGCAGGAGGAGTTCCCCCAGTTCCATGTGAAGGCCCAAAGCCCCGGGCGAAGTCTTCAGGGCATTTTGAAAATGGATGATTCCCGTGGGCCAATTGCTGCTCACCGCGTAGCTTTCCGCTAACAATTGTTCCGCACGGAAGGATCCGGGGGCCGCCCTTTGAAGACTCGTGGCTTCTTCTTTGCCGAGCCGTTCGTAAGCGCTGCCCAATTCGTAGAGCAGGTCGACATTATTCGAATGTGTCGTAAGCGCCTTACGGAGTGTCGCCACTTCCGCTTGAATCTCGCCGACAGACTCCTGAGCTGAGGCCAACCAGGACCAAACATCCGGGCGTTCCGGCGCCTCGCGTACCGCGGATTTCAGGTATGGAATTGCTTCCCTTCCGTCCCCCATTTTGCATAAGTCGACACCAAGGAAAAAATTGGCGCCTGGCAGATTTGGCCTGAGTTTGAGCGCGCGGCGGAACTCCGTCATTGCATCGGGAATGCGATCTTGAAGCTGGTAGACCAGGCCAAGATTCATGTGAACTTCTGCGAAGGAGGGTCGAATGGCAAGAACCGCCCGATACTCGCGCTCCGCTGTAGGATAGTCCCCGCTTTTCTGAGCCTGTTGTGCGGCAGTGAAGTGCTGTTCCACGGCCGAAGGATTGGAGATGGTTGGGGGAACACCTTGGGCCATGGTCGTGGCTGGGATTACGCTGACGACAACCCCAATGGAGATCAGGGTTCGGCAGATAGCTTCAAGTTCTTTAGAAACAGAACAAGCAATGATCATTGGTTCGCGTAGTGCCACTTGGCCTCGTTCACAGGACCGTCAGTCTACAGATTAGGCTTGGAAGCCTTTTCTTTTTCTAACTTGGACAACCTCTCGAACTCAGCGAACTCGCTTGCACTGGACTGCTGGTCCTGAAGTTCACGATAAATCTGAGCGAGCAGGTAGTGCGGCTGCGCAGCAGTAGGATCGAGGCGGATGGCCGTCAGAAACTCTTCTTTCGCTTTTTCTGGCTGGTGTAGACCGTGGTAGCTTTTTCCCAGCAGCAAATGGACCTGCGCTATGTCCGGTTGCCCCTTCTGCGCCACAAGCAGGCATTTGAGGGCTTCTGCAAAATGCTCCTCATGCACAGCGATATCACCCAAATACAGATTAGTCACGGCATCGTTGGGACTTTCTTTCAGCGCTTCGGTGAATTCCTTCTTCGCTGCATCCATTTGATGTTGCGCCCAATACGCCACGCCAACGGCATAGTGGATTCCGGTGGCGTCAGGACGTTTGGCAAGCGCCGCCTCGTACTCCTTGATGGCTTCGGGGTAGCGTTCCTCATCCGCATGAAGCTCACCCATGAGCGCGTGCAACTGGAATGAATCGGGGTCTTGAGCCTTCAACTTCTCTATGGCTTGCAGCGATGCATTCTTGTGAATTCGTGCAAGCTGGTAAAGAGCATCCAGGTTCTTCGGATTCTCTTCAACGGCGCGGTCCAACTGAGCAATAGCTTCGTCCACTCGGCCTGCGGACTGAAGCGTCAAAGCCAGGTAATATCGGCAGCGGGGATGTGGCCGGGCCGTAGCTAGCTCTTGTTCGAAGCTGCGTATCGCTTGCACAAGGTCGTTCTGCCCAAAATAGGAGACGCCAAGAAAAAAATTCACTTCGGCATACTGGGGATTGTGATCGAGCACTTGCTGGAAGTTCCGGATGGACTCGTCGAATTTGAGTTCAGTTTGCTGCAAAACGCCAAACCGCTTGAGAGTTTCCAGATCTCCGGGACTGACCGTTAGCGCTTGCAAGTAAGCCCGCTCCGCAGCCCTGTAATCTCCGTTCTTCTCGCTCTTCCGGGCTTGCTCTAACAGAATCTCCTTGTTGCTCTGGCCGTGTACTGCAGTTGCTGCCAAGGCTACATTCAAAATAAGCAACACGTACAGCGCTCGCAAGGCGAACAACGGGTCAAGCCGCAAGCGCGAAAACCAGGCAGCAGGAAATTGGTGCGTTATTGATTTTGCGGTGACCGACGTTAAATGCAATTCCACAGAAACCTGCTCCGAAACTAAATCGAACCAAACGCAATCTATCCGAACCTGCAGGAAAAATGCAAAGCGCGCGTCTTTCAGCTCGGTATCCTAATTGTACGAGCGGAGGTCGCAATATCAAGTAGCTCGTAGGCCGAACATTGAAATCTAGTCGGCTAGTGGATTCGTCGAACTGCGACGAGGGTGGTGGAATTCGGGGCGCCAGCGACAGTGCGGGAGCGGATAAGGGCCTCAAACCAAATGTTCTCCGCGAAGGATTCACTCGAAGAAGAAATACCAAGGGCGCTCTTGAGTTGGCGCCGATTTTCAGGATCCGCCAGGAAACGGCCCGCGGCCTCTGTACCCTCCTGCTGAAGCCCTTGCAGGGCAAGAACGCTCCCGTCGTGGGTGCCATTTGGAAGGAGCGCAATGGTGGCGTAATCTTGCCCTTCCGTCCCCGTCCACCTTAGCCCCTCATAGCGGCCTTGTTCGCCTGGCAGAGGGCTCGTGTTCACGAAGGCCTTCACGCTGTTGCCAACCGCACCCTCGCTTTCACGAAAATTCAGTTTGCTTTGAAAAGGCGCTACCCAGGGATTCGAGGCCGGGCTTCCAATGAAAATGTAGTTCTGGTGGTCCATGTCCCGCACACCCAAGTCTCTAGGATATTTGACGGAGATGCGCTTCTGGAAGGGACCAGCCATGTCCAGCAGGATAGCCACGTCCGCTACGTCGGCGAACGACGTTAGAGTTGAGCCAGAGAGGTACTCGTTCAAACGGGCGTCGGCCCCTCGCAGTTTCCCGTCTTGCGCAGGCTGGAGAAAATCCCGCCTAAGATACTGGTCAAGAGAACCTGGCTGGCCTGTCAGAATCCTGTACATGCCATAGTTGCTGTCAGCGACAACAATCAGGGTTTCATGCCGCGTATCGAAGACTTGCGAAAATGGCCACGGGGGATTAGCTGCTCTGGCTGCAGCAATACCCGTATTCCGCACGAAGGAAAGTATTAACACCGTCGCGCATACAATTGCCAAGATGCCGCTAACACCCCACGCCAGGATTGCCTGACGCTTCCACGAAATCCTCGGAGAATCCAGGGATACAATCTCCGTTGTTGTTACCGAGGTCTTTGCAGCGGGCTTGAAGACCGGCGTATAGCTGCCCTTCGGAATGCTCAGGATGATCGGCTCGTTTCGCCCCACTTCGTCGAAGTATTCGTGAAGCTTAAGCCTCAGCTGACGCACGTGCACACGGACCGAGCTGTCCTCCAAGACATTGTAATCGGATGGCTTGTGAAACAGGCCGCTCCCAATATGATGTTCTGTCAGGTCCTGGGCGTGGCCGTGGATCGTTCGTTCGGTGATGTATTCCAGAAGTTCACGAAGCCGAGTGCTTTTTTGAAAAGGTGGGCTGGATATGATCCTTTGGACGAGTTGCCACCGTTCGTCTGCAACCATGTCATGGACGGAATTTGTGTTTGCCCCGGGCATGCGAACTCAAATACTGAGACTTCGAGATTGAAAGAAAGTCGGGTTCATTGTTAACTCCCCGCCAGTTCAAGTCAAGTGCACCCTGTTCGTGATGTGAATCACAATGATTTCACAAGCTAAGTCCTTTACTTCCGCTTCTCTCCTGACGCAAACTCGCACGCAGCTATGTTTGGGGTCCGTCCGTTTCGCCTAACAACCCTAGAGCGTTTGGATTTGTGTTTTCCCGCGAAGGGAAGAGTCATTGGGGGATTACGGACGAAGTCTGAGGCGAAAGCCGTGTCGAGGGGGAGGGTTCTGGTGAAATACATACTGAGCCTTTGTGTGTGTCTCTTACTCGGAGCTTTTGCGTATGGGCAATCTAACACCGGTGGCATTCAGGGAACGGTTACGGACGCCAGCGGCGCCGTTATCCCCAACGCCACCGTCACCGGTCGCAACATGGACACGGGAGTCGTATCTTCCACTGTGTCCACCGATGCGGGCCTCTATTCTCTGCCGGGCCTGCCTCCAGGACGCTACGCCATAGCGGTTGAAGCTCCCGGCTTGAAGAAATACATTCGGGAGGGAGTCACGGTACCAACCGGAACCATTGTCTCTTTGGATGTGCAAATGCAGGTTGGCGCCGCGTCTGAGAATGTTACCGTGGTCGGAGACGCTGCCCAGCTCGAAACCGCGACATCCGATCTTGGGTCCACTGTCCAGACGAGCCTCGTGTCCAACCTTCCTTTGGAAGTGTCTGGAACGATACGAAATCCCGTCCAGTTTATTACGTTGACGCCCGGGTTTGTCGGAGGCGTAGACAACAATCCCGGCAGCAATTCGAGTGACGACTTTAAGGTCAACGGGGGCCAGGAAGGCGGAACGGATGTGCTCGTTGACGGCCTGTCGATCTCCTTGGTTTCTCCCAATACCCAGTGGAACAAGGGAGTTTCCACAGATGCGGTGCAGGAGTTCAGGGTGTTACAGAGCAATTTTTCACCGGAATTTGGTGAATCCGGCGATGGGATTGTGAGTCTCACCGTGAAGTCTGGGACAAATCAGTTTCACGCTTCTGCCTACGATTACTTGCGTAATCGGGCGCTCGACGCGAACAGCTGGAAAAACAATACTGCGGGCCAGCCCAAATCTGTTAACACACAGAATGACTTCGGCGCCACCGCAGGTGGTCCTATCTACATCCCACATCTTTATCACGGGAAGGACAAGACTTTCTTTTTCTTTGCGTACGAGGGGTTCCGGTTTAGAACCGGAGGTACCAACATTCTGAGCCTGCCCGATGAAGCATTCCGCAAAGGCGACTTTTCGGCCTTATGCCAGACGGGGTTCACCGGCGGCGTCTGTAACGACAAGGAGCCGACTAGCGGGCAAACCACCCACCAACTTTACGACCCCACTACACACAATGCGATTCCCGGTGATGTCCTGACGAACGACCCGAACTTCACCGCCAGCAAAGTGATGACCAATGTATTTGCCCTGCTCCCTCCCACAAATGGGAGCCTCACAAGCAATGTTGTTGATCGCAGCTTGTCCAGAACCACAGCAAACCTTTATGATGTGAAGATTGATCACGTTATTTCTGACAAGCATAGAATTTCGGGCGGCTTTGACTACGACAATACTAATACGGGCGGTGTTTCAAGCCTCTCTCCCATTTTCGGGTCGAGCACGCCCCAAGACACTCGATACGTTCGATTCAGTGACAATTACATTTTCAGTCCCACCTTGGTGAACCAATTCCTGGTTGGCTTCAGCAGGCGCTTTCGCGGCGAGGTTTCCAATAGTCTTGGTCAAGGATACCCGGCCAAAATTGGACTCACTGGAGTCAATAACACGACTTTCCCGTGCATCAAATTCTTCGGCGGTCCCTACCGCGAGGTACTTAACAATTGTGGCGATTCGGAATTTGCCGATAACGTGTATCAGGCCAACGATTCTGTCAGCTGGGTCAGAGGCAAACATAACTCCAAGTTCGGCGGCGGGTTCAGGTTTTTGCAGTTCAACGTCCGGCGCCTCACTCAGGGTTCCGGAGAATTCGATTTTGATCCGGCGCAAACCAGCAATGGCGGAACAGGGAATGGCGACGCTGTTGCCAGCTCGCTTTTTGGTCTCGTGAACCAAGCCACATTGAACTATGGGGCATTTAGTGGAGTCAGGTACAAAGATTTCTATTTCTATGCCCAGGATTCCTACAAGCTACGGCCGCGCTTAACTGTGAATTATGGCCTGCGCTACGACGTTGACTTGCCAGCGACAGAAGCGTTCGACCGCTTCTCGGCGGTAGATCCAACTCTCCCAAACCCGGGGGCAGGTAATATTCTCGGGGCGTACACATACTTCGGAACTGGGAGCGGGCGCAACGGACGGAAGCGCCCGCAAGATGTCTATACCAAGGCCTTCGGCCCGCGCATCGGCTTTGCCTACAGTATCAACGACAAGACCGTGCTGCGTGGCGGCTATGGCATCTTCTACGAGCCGCTGCGAGAGGGTTCCTTTGCCGACCAAGACGGCTTGGGATTCTTTAATAAAGAGACCTTGACCACGGCAAACGTTGCGCCATTCCAAATTGATAGTGGCGTTCCACATGTTCTTCCTCCCTTTGGCCCGTTAACACCCGATGGACAGAACGGAAACAGCGGCGTAATCTTGGTCCCTCGTAATAGTGGACGGCCAGCCGATATCCAAACCTGGAACCTAGACGTTCAGCGCCAGGTCACCTCGAGCTTGGCTTTGAGTGTTGCCTATGTAGGTTCCAAGGGGACTCATCTGCCTGCCCTGAACATCATTCCGAATCAGGTCAACCCGTCGTTTCTGTCGCTCGGCAGTGAGTTGACCATGAATGCCTCTTGTCTCGCTAGCAACGGGTGCCCTAATGCCCTCGCTGCTGGCGTGAAATTGCCCTACCCGACTTTTTCGGGGACCATTGCGCAAGCCCTGCGGCCCTTTCCTCAGTACGGTGACTTCAACCAGGAGGACAATTCTTTTACTCCCGATCGCACTGGCAACTCCACTTATCGCGCCATGCAACTGCAGCTGAACAAGCGGTTCGCACAAGGTTTGAGCTTTCTGGTCTCCTACACTGTGTCCAAGAATATTACGGACGCGGATTCCGCAGGACCAGGCGTTTCCGGCTTTATCGGCACGAACAGTTTTATTGGTCAGAATTCGTATAATCGAAGCGCGGAAAAGGCCGTAAGCCAGCTGGACACACCACAGACGTTGGTTGCTAGCTTCTTCTATGAGCTTCCCGTCGGGCACGGCAAGCGGCACTTGAACGATGCTGGGGCGCTAGATCGTGTCGTCGGCGGCTGGTATGTATCAGGTATCGCCAGCTACAAATCGGGGACGCCTACGACAGTTTATGGCCCGTGTGGCGGCACTGCTGGCGATGTCTTGTTTGCAGGGTGCCACTTCACAGGAATCGCTCGAGTCAATGTCGTCCCCGGCATAAACGAAACCAACAAGGCCAATTTCAACCCGACGAATACGCCCTTCTGGAATCCCGCCGCTTTCACTGTTCCGGCCGCCTTCTCGTTTGGCAATGAACCTCGGTCTCTTGCCGGGGCTCGGACTTTTGGTGGTCGTAATGAGGACTTCACGTTGGGCAAGAAGACGCGGATCATTGGGGAAAAAGGCTCCGTCGACTTCCGCGCCTCGTTCTTCAACGTCTTTAATCGACACATCTATTCCGCACCGAGCGGATTCTCCACTCCTTTGGGCACACCCTTTGCTCCAGTTGGGTCTCCCGGTTGCTCAGGACCTTTTGCGTGTGGTTTCGGGGCTGTCACGGAATCCAGTGGACCGAGAACCATTCAATTCGGTTTAAAGATCGAATATTAAGACCAAGGCCCTCTTTCTTGGTAGCCTTGCAGAGGGCCCCACTTTTCTTGTTCTATGGCACTGTAGCAAAGTGAATCCTCTCCCTCGTCGTGGCTTCTTGAAAACGATTTTGGCAACAGCTGCCAGTGCATCGCCCTCGTACAGGAACATTGGCGATGTATTTTCGCTTTCTGACGCACACGCGCAATCCGTTGCATCCAGTTCCAGTCTCGAGAGCGGCGGACAGCAATTGCGATTTGCGCCCGTTGGTTCGCCGTTTGCATTTCAAAACTTTTTGCGCATTGAAAATGAATGGAAGCCCGCTACTCTTTCCGCTAATCCGTTGCTAATAGGCTCTTCTTTTCCTCTGGTTATTTCGCGCGTACGAAACGAAAGTGAGCGCACACTCTTTGAGGGAACGGCCGTAGCAAAAGGCATAAACGACAAAAGGCTCGAATACGCTTGGAACTCCGAAGTCTCATTATTGGCAGTTAGTCCAGAGGCGCGCTGGTTCCGGTTTCGAACCGTGCTTCACCTTGCCGCGCCGCTCGCGCTTCAACAAAATACGCGTGTTGAACCGCAGATCATCGTTTGGCTAAGCGAAAATTCTACATTGATGGAAGGTCAGTCCGGTAGCTGGCGGCGCGTCGTCTTAGGCCAACCGACCCGCAATTCCCTCGGCACTCCTGGCAATGACCTGCCTGCCGTCTACGATTTGGATCAAGCCACGGGCATCGAAACCATGATGTATTTCGACATGAGCGAAATGGACTGGATGTCTTTTGAAAACCTGCCCCGCTTTCTCGTCTATCGTTGTTCCACGGTTTCCCAGATTGCGCGCGACGGAACGCAACGCTTCGGGATTGGTCTCGTTGCCGACCAAGCCGCTGGCAACGTTCTGCCAGCAGGACAAGTGCGCTTCAGTTTTTACTTGCTTCAGAGGCCACTCAACCTCTTGCTGAACGAGCAAGAAGCAGTGACTCGCTGGATGAACGCGCTGCTGCCATTGTTCGAAGAAAAGCTGGGGTGGCCCGCGTGCGCCTCGACGTGGAAGGGCTTTGCCGCCGGCACTGTCCAAGACTTGCAGCAGAAAGACTTAACTCAGGTTCAAGTAGATGGCCACCTTGGGCTGCGCGCGTACGTTAAAGAAAGCTCTCAAATCTGGAAGCAGCCCTCGGACAACTTTGAACTGATGTCGGTGGCGGATGTTCTCTGGCCGTCGCTCCTCTATCTCAAACTCCAGCCTTCGCCCGCTTACCAGCGAAACTGCGATGAACTCGTCGCCGGCCTGCCTTCCTTTTACCATTCCGATTCTCACAGCATTAGCAACGATTTCGTCCGACCAAAAGACGAACGCTTGGATTCCTGGTATCCCTTTGAAAACGGCTTGATTAAGTATCCGATGATCGGGGCCTTGGCCGGCTCCAAGGAATTAATAAACAATTTCCTGGACGCCTTTGAAACCGCGCAAAAGATGGCGCAGCGTTATGACTACCTGTTCCCGATCTACTACCGGGTTTCTGATCTCGGCAGCGAAGGAGCAGGAACGAACTATGCCATTGGTGGTCTGTATGCCTGGGGAGCCATTCTTGCTCACCGCCTGACGCGAGAGGAGCGCTATATCGAGGAAGCGAAACGAGCGGTTCACGCCCTTTATACCGTTCCCGCCGACCGACTGTTCCACGAGCCGCAGGAACTCGGCTTTGGCGCCCTAGCAGCCGCAGAACTCGGCTTGCGCGAGGAAGCAACTTACCTCCTGTACCAGCAACTGCGTATGTTCTATTGGTATTCCGATCCAAGCCAGAAGGACCACGATGTGCGCGGAATGGTGCAGGCTGCCGCATCGATTTTGTATCCCGCCTTTAAGGAAAATGTCGAAGCAATTCTGCCTTGGACCGGCATCTTCAAGCGCGGCATCGTTCTTGAGGGCATTCTGCGTTTCATGGATCAGCAGCGGCGCAATAACTTTTACTTCTTTCAAGATTGTTCAGGTGACCGCAGCCACACACCGACGGCTTACATTCCTTTTGAGAATCTCGGTACGCTCGAACTCGGAGGCCAAACGGGAAAGGTCGGTAAGGAGATCTATGGCTCGGGCGAATCCCTTTGGATGTACCTCATGTTTGACGCCCTCGGGACGGCTAGTGACCGCGAACTAATGCTCGTCAATCTTGACCTATTGGATGTTCTTGATGCAAAACAGTTTCCGCCTCGGCATTTGACCTTCCTCTTGTACAACCCGACCGCTCAGGAACGTTTTGCAACGATCAGCATTCCGTCCGCCCATGGTCAAGAGATTCGCCTCCAACAAGATGGGAAGTCCACAGGAGAAACCTTGAGTGTGCCAGGGCATGGGATCATCCGGCTTTCGGTGGCGTATTAGCGCGTATCTGCGATATGCAGAACAGAAGAGCCTGTTCCGGTATTGACGTGTCCCTGGCGAATTGATACGGTGGAAAGTT
>Ga0126373_10001806_pt1 | contig 15410 bp, 11 predicted proteins | sample PanSoiMetPlot_11_FD_92545 | JGI IMG/M metagenome (GOLD analysis project Ga0126373, IMG submission 92545) | Tropical forest soil microbial communities from Panama - MetaG Plot_11 | ecosystem: Environmental > Terrestrial > Soil > Tropical forest > Bulk soil | place: Panama | collected 2016-02-17 | reverse complement strand
TTCGGTCCGGGCAGCTTTTCACCGCTGCTTAGCGTCGCCGCCGTGCTCACGCCGAGGTCTACCCCCACTGCCACTTGGCTCTCGCGGACAGCTTCGGGCAGGTCCACCTCGACCGGGGACGGAGACAAACCAGCGGCCAGCAACGCGCCTGACCGTGGTGGAAAGCGCTTTGCCGGAAAATCGTAGTTCCTCCCTGAGCTTCACCCATCCAAGGACCGGCAAGCGCACGCGCTTGCCGTCAAACTCGAAGGTGCCGGGGCCGTTGTCCAAGCGTGCCGAATCGCGCACGCCCTTCTTCTTGAACTTAGGATAGCGGCCCCGCTTGTGGAAGAATCGTTCGAACGCCGCTCCGCAATTCTTGATGGCTTGCTGGGGCACGGACTTGGGAACTAAGCGCATCCACGGAAACTGTTGGTGCTTGATGGAATTGAGCTGCCGGCGCAGAGCCGCTTCACTGGGTTTTTCGCCTGCTTGGTACTGCCGCTGCCACTCGGCCAACGCCCAGTTGTATGCAAAGCGGGAGACTCCCACGGCCTGCCGCAACAGCACTTCTTGCCCAGCCGTAGGATTAAGCGCGATCTGGTGGCTCAGCACGACTCGCACTGCATGGCCTCGATAGCTTTCTTGGCCCGCTCCTTCGCGGCCCTCTTGCCGTACAGCCTGGCGCACATGGACACAATCACTTCCTGGAGGTCAGGCACAATATCGTCCGTTATCTGCGAACCGTCAACTACCATCACGCGGCGGCCCTGAGCTGCAAGAGCGGCCTCCACGTACTCCAATCCGAAGCGCATCAGCCGATCGCGGTGCTCAACCACGATGACCTGCACTTTCGGATTACGCAAGATTCGCAGAAGCGCTTTGCGGCGGCCATGCGAGCCCGAGCCAGTTTCCTGCACCGCCGCCACCACGCGAAAGCCGTGCTTGGCGGAGAACTCCGCCAAACGGGAAAGTTGTCGATGCAAGTCCGCTTTCTGGTCCCCGGAGGAAACTCTGGCGTACAACGCCACGCCGGCCGGTTCATTGGCGGGCGCGGCGTGAAGAATCACCGTGACCGTGGCCAGCAGCTCGGCGGGCACAGGCAGCTTGCCGGCTTTCCACAGGCGCCATGCGGTCTTGTAGGAAATCCCCTGCTGCCTGCCCAGGTGGTCAATTTCATATACCTACGCTACCGTATGCGAGTATATATGGCCATATTTCTGTGAGCAGTTGTTGCCCCCACAATCACAGCACGGCCCACCACGCCGTTTCGTTCGTCTCAACTGCCGAATTCTCCTGACGCTTTCTTAGTTCGAAAAAGAACCCTCGGCCAGTCCGGCTGAGACCACGCGTAGACGCCGCGAGGGCCATCGCCTCGATGCTCGCTTTGTTGCTGCTTCGTGCGTCAAGCTCGGACGCCTTTTGCTCGAATCACCTGTGGTAGGATTCAACCCCGCACGCGGTGGCCGTCTTTGTCTGAGGACTTCGAAAAGCGGTCAGCTAGAGCCGCTCTAGCCGCCGCGACATGGTGCGCCGCTTCCCACCAACTGAGGAGAACCATGAGAAAGCCGCTCTTCGCGCTGTCGCTTCTATTGGTATCAGCCGCAGTGTGCCAGGGACAAGAATCCCGGCCGCTGCTGATGCAAAATCCCACGGCGAGCAAGACCGAAATCGCGTTCGCCTATGGTGGCGACATCTGGATCGTGGGTCGCAACGGAGGTGACGCGCGCCGGCTCGTCACCGGCACCGGACTCGAGAGCGGCCCGATCTTCTCTCCCGACGGATCGATGATCGCTTATACGGGCGACTACGACGGAAACCAAGATGTGTACGTGGTGCCCGCCACCGGTGGCGATCCGCGCCGCCTGACGTATCATCCTGCCACCGATGTCGCTCTCGGCTGGACCCCGGACGGCAAGAACGTCATTTTCCGTTCGACGCGAACGAGCTACTCGCGGTTCGAGAAACTCTTTACTGTATCCGTCGAAGGAGGTTTCCCCACCGAATTGCCCCTGCCGATGGGCGTCCAGGCATCCTATTCGCCTGACGCGTCGCATATCGCTTACGTGCCGCGCTGGAACCGGCGTCTGGGGGCTGCAAACAGCTACATTGCGATCAAGCGTTATCGCGGTGGCCTAGCCTCGCCGATTTGGATTGCGAACCTCGCGGATTCAAGCATCGTTAAAATCCCTCGTGAAAATTCGAACGATTTCAATCCTATGTGGATCGGCGACAAAATTTATTTCCTTTCAGACAGGAATGGGCCCGTAACGTTATTCGTCTATGACACGAACACAAAGGCAGTAACAGAGGTGTTGAAGAATGACGGATTCGACTTTAAGTCGGCTTCGGCTGCGCCCGGCGCCGTCGTGTACGAGCAACTAGGTTCGCTTCACTTGTTCGATTTGGCTTCCGGAAACGCGCAGCGTGTAGATGTGCGGGTGGCCGGCGATATGCCGCAGGTTGTGGCGCGCTTCGAGAAAGTCGGAGAGCACATTTTGCACGAGGGTATTTCGCCGACGGGTCAGCGCGCAGTGTTCGAAGCGCATGGCGAGATTCTGACTGTGCCTGCGGAGAAGGGCGACATTCGGAATATCACCCGCACTCCCGGCGCGGCCGATCGTGATCCCGCATGGTCTCCGGACGGAAAGTCGATCGCGTATTTCGGGGATGAATCCGGAGAATACGCGCTCTATATCAGCGCGCAGGAGGGATTAGCGGCGCCGCGCAAAATCGACCTGGGCCAGCCTCCGTCATTTTTCTATTCTCCGACATGGTCGCCTGACAGCAAGAAGATCGCCTACAGCGATAAGCGCCTGAATCTCTGGTACGTCGACCTCGATCATCCGGCGCCGGTTAAGGTGGATACCGACCTGTTCGACTCCCCGCTGCAAGAATTCGACGTGAAATGGTCGGGGGACAGCCGCTGGCTGACATACACGAAGCAGTTGGAGAATCATTTGCGCGCCGTGTTCGCCTACTCGCTCGAAGATGGCAAGGCGACGCAGGTGACCGACGGGATGAGCGACGCCCTTTATCCCAATTTCGATAGAAACGGAAAATATTTGTACTTTACGGCAAGCACGAATACGGGACTGTCGACGGGATGGCTCGATATGACCAGTATCGGGCATCCCGTGACGCGCGCGGTCTACGTGGCCGTGCTTCGCAAAGACCTGCCGTCTCCGATTGCGCCCGAAAGCGACGACGAAAAGGCGTCGGAGGCTAAAGACAACCCCGGTCAATCTCCGGACGAAAATAAAGGCAAGGACCAAGCGGCAGAGAAGGGCGAAAAGGAAAGCAAGGAGAAGGAGAACAAAACACCGCCGCCAAAAGTCACGATCGACTTCGAGAATCTCAGTCAGCGCATTTTGGCGCTCCCGATCCCGGAACGTAATTACCTCGATTTCGCCGTGGGTCAGGAAGCCGTTCTGTATCTGGCTGAAGGACCGCAGGTCGAGGACGGCGAACCGCACGCCATGCTCGAGCGCTTCGATCTGAAAACGCGCAAAACGGAAAAGTTGGTGGACGACGTTCGATCCTTTGCAATTTCCGCCAACGGCGAAAAGATGCTCTATCGGCAAGGCGAGAAGTGGTTTATCGCGCCGGCGGACAAATCCCTGAAACCCGGCGAAGGCGAGCTCAAGACGGTCGACATGGAAGTTCGTGTCGATCCGCGCGAGGAGTGGAAGCAGATGTACCGCGAGATTTGGCGCATTGAACGAGATTTCTTCTACGATCCGCACTTTCACGGCCTCAACCTCAAAGCTGCTGAGGCCGCATATGAGCCTTTCCTTTCCGGTGTCGCCAGCCGGTCCGACCTCGACTATTTGTTTGCCGACATGCTGGGCAATTTCAACGTCCTGCACATGTACGTAGGAGGAGGAACACAGCCGGAAATCAAAAGAGTGAAAGTAGGATTGCTCGGCGCCGATTATTCGCTCGAAAATGGCCGGTATCGTTTCGCGCGGATTTACAGCGGCGAAAACTGGAATCCACAGCTTCACGCGCCTCTCACGGAGCCGGGCGTGAATGTGAAGGAGGGCGAGTACTTGCTGGCTGTGAATGGGCGCGAGCTGCATTCTTCGGACGAGATCTACAGCTTCTTCCAGGAAACAGCGGGCGAGCAGGTCGTCCTGAAAGTGGGGCCGAATCCGGATGAAAGCGGCTCGCGCGAGGTGACGGTCGTGCCGGTCGAAAGCGAAACGCCACTGCGCAACCTCGCGTGGATCGAAGGCAATCGCCGCAAAGTCGCCCAATTGAGCGGCGGAAAGCTGGCCTACGTCTATTTGCCGAATACGGCGGGCGCGGGCTATACGAACTTCAACCGATATTACTTCGCTCAGGTGGGCAAAGGGGGAGCGGTTCTGGATGAAAGGTTCAACGGTGGCGGCGACCTGGCAGACTACATTATCGACTACCTGCGGCGTCCGGTGATGAGCTTTGTCATGACGCGTGAAGGCGAGACGTATGCGGAGCCGCAGGAGGCCATCTTCGGACCGAAGACGATGATTATCAATGAATTCGCGGGATCGGGTGGTGACGCTATGCCTTGGTATTTCCGCAAGGCAGGAGTCGGCCCGCTCGTTGGTATGCGTACCTGGGGAGGACTTGTCGGAATCGGGAATTATCCGCAGCTAATAGATGGTGGCATGGTGACCGCTCCGCGGTGGGCGATTTACGGCACGCAAGGCGAGTGGGAAGTCGAAAACCACGGAATTGCGCCGGATGTCGAAGTCGAGCTCGATCCGAAGCTCGTTCGGGAAGGGCATGATCCGCAGCTCGAGAAGGCGGTGGACACGGTGCTCGAATCGCTAAAGGAGCACCCACTGCCATTGTACAAGCGTCCGGAGTATCCAAATTATCATCCGAAGTTTTGAGGGAGACGAGCTTCGAAAAAGCCCGATCACTTATGGCCACGAATTTTACGAAGGAGCTCCAGGTCAAACCTGGGACGAAGATTCGCCTCTCGAAGTACGATCCCGAAGAAACGCTTGGCTGGCACAAGGGACGCAAGGTGCAAACAAGCCTTTCGGAAACCATCGAGAGGATGGACGACCTCCAATACCGCCTTTACGCCGAGCGAAAGCGCGCTCTTCTCGTGGTCCTGCAGGGTCTGGATGCAGCTGGCAAAGATGGAACGATCCGGCATGTGATTTCAGGGATAAATCCCCAGGGATGCAAGGTGACCTCGTTCAAAGTTCCCACAAGCGACGAAGCGGCGCACGATTTTCTCTGGCGAGTCCACATAGCCGTCCCGCCTCACGGCGACATCGGCATCTTCAACCGGTCACATTACGAAGACGTGCTGGTCGCGCGCGTCCACAAGCTTGTGTCGAAGGAAGTCTGGTCGCGGCGCTACGACCAGATCAACAGTTTCGAATCCATGCTGGGACAGAACGGTATCAAGGTCCTCAAATTCTTCCTGCATATCAGCAAGGATGAGCAAAGAAAGCGGCTGCTCGAGCGTATCGACGATCCCGACCATCAGTGGAAGATTTCCGAAGCCGATTTTCGCGAGCGCAAGTTCTGGGATGATTACACCGCCGCCTACGAGGATGCGATCAGGAACTGCGGCACCAAAGAAGCGCCTTGGTTCATCATTCCGGCCAACAAAAAGTGGTTCCGTAACCTCGCCGTTTCCCACATCATCGCGGAGACACTTGAAGAGATGAACCCCAAGTTCCCCGCCCCCACCGTCGACATTTCGAAGCTGAAGCTATCCTAAGCGTCGTGACTCGCGAATAGGTTTTGAGGTTTGAAAGGTAGCTCGCCGCTCGAGCGAGCAGACTTACCCGCAAAATGCCTACGTTTCGCGAACCTTCGCGTAAGCGAGTTTGGCGGCCAGTTCAATTGCTCGTGAGGCTTACGTCCAACGGACAAGGCAACCCTCCCTTCCTGAGTCTTGAAACATTGCGCTTTCTGGAATAGTCTCAGCCGACTGACGTCGCATTGCCTGGGCAATGAACAACGAAGCCGTCTTTCCGCGTAACTTTTTGAAATCCTATCCGAAGGCCACGCGAGCCGAAGGCTGCTTCATTTACACCGCCGAAGGCCGCCGCTATCTCGACGCGTCGGGCGGCGCAGCCGTCGTTACCATCGGCCACGGTGTCGAGGAAATCGCGCGCGCTATGGCCGAGCAGGCCGCGCGCCTCGCATACGTCCATTCCTCGCAATTTCACACGCCGTTTGCCGAGAAGCTCGCGTCTCGCATTCTCGCCCTCGCACCACAGGACATGCGGCGCAATGGCCGCGTTTATTTCACCTCGGGCGGCTCCGAGGCAACGGAAACGGCGATCAAGCTCGTCCGCCAATACTGGCTCGAGCGCGGCAACAAGAAACGCACGCGCGTGATCGCGCGCCGCCAGAGCTACCACGGAGCGACGCTCGGCGCACTCTCTCTTTCGGGCAACGTCCGCCGCCGCGAGCCTTTCGCTCCCTTGCTCTCCGAATGGGGGCATATCGCGCCATGCTTCTGCTATCGCTGCCCGTTTGACCTCACCTATCCCGAGTGCAACGTCGATTGCGCGGACGACCTTGGCCGCTTTCTCGCAAGCAGTGGGTCCGATGACGTCGCCGCTTTCATCTTTGAACCCGTTTCCGGCGCAACCCTCGGCGCGGTTCCTCCGCCCGAAGGCTACGTCCAGCGCATCGCCGAAATTTGCCGCCGTCACGAAATTCTCCTCATCGCTGACGAGATCATGACCGGCATGGGCCGCACCGGCAAACCCTTCGCCGTGCAACATTGGGACGTGTCGCCCGACATGATTCTCGTCGGCAAGGGAATCGCGAGCGGCTACGCTCCGCTGGGAGGGATGATCGTCGCTGGCCACATTGTCGAAGCCATTTCCGGCGGCTCCGGCGCATTCCTGCACGGTTTCACCTACAGTTCGCATCCGGTTGCTGCCGCCGCAGGCAACGCCGTACTCGACTTCATCGAGCGCGAAAGTCTTTTTTCGCGCGTCGAGTCCTCCGGCAACGCCCTTCGAACGGCGCTTGAGCCGCTTAAACGCTTTTCGGTTGTCGGCGATATTCGCGGCATCGGATTACTCTGGGGCATTGAGCTCGTTAGCGACGCGAAAACGCGCGAGCCGTTCCCTCCCGATGCGCGTATCGCTGCGCGTATCGCGGACGATGCGTTCGAGGCTGGCGTGATCACTTATCCAATCCAAGGCTGTGTCGATGGCGCGCGTGGTGATCATATTCTTCTCGCGCCGCCCTTCACGATCACGCCCGGGATGATCCAGATGGTTGCGTCGGCGCTCGAGCAGGCGATCTCCGATTTCGATAAAACTCACGCCGCAGGCACCGGAGGCTCCCCTGCGCGCGCGTGAACGGGCTTATTTCCTCCGGTCGTTTCTTTTGGCTTCCTTATTGTCTTTGGCAGCCATCGCCCTGCGCGCTACTGCGACAGGAAGCGGCATCTTCGGGTTTTCGGACGAAGCAGCCGAGCAGGAAAACACGCTCGAGGACCGTTATCTTTCGTTGACCTCGACGGACCAAATTAAGAACTTTCATCGTTACCTTACTTCGGAACCGCATCCGGCCGGTTCCGCTCGCAACAACGACCTCGCGCGCTGGGTGGCTGACCAGTGGCGCCAGCAAGGCCTCGAAGACGTCGCCATTCACGAATACGATGTGCTGAACTCGCGTCCGCGTGAAATTTCTGTCGAAATGGTCGCGCCCGCGCGCTTCCGTGCCGGGCTCCGCGAGGACCCCTACGACATAGATCCCGACACGAAAAACGCGAACGTCGACGGCGCTTATCTCGGCTACTCCGCCTCGGGCCAAGTGACTGCGCCGGTCGTCTACGCACACAGCGGGAATCCCGAGGATTACGACTACCTGCGCAAACACGGAATTGACGTGCGCGGGAAAATCGTCCTGGTTCGCTACTCGAACCCATACAGCTACCGCGGATTCAAGGCGCTCACGGCGCAGCGGCTCGGCGCAGCCGCAATCCTCATTTATTCGGATCCGGCCGAGGACGGCTACAAGCAGGGCGAGGTGTATCCCAACGGGCCGTGGGGACCGGCAAGCCATATCCAGCGCGGTGCCATCACTTACGATTTTCTCGAGCCCGGTGACCCGCTCACTCCCGGTTACGCCTCGATTCCAGGTGTGAAGCGAATCGTGCCGGAAGACGCGGTCTCCCTGCCCAAGATCATCGGCGTGCCACTTTCGTGGCGTGACGCACAGCCCTTGCTCGAGCACCTCGACGGCCCCATCGCGCCCGAAGCATGGCAGGGTGGACTGCCCTTCAAATACCGCCTCGGCGGGAATCGCGTTCGCGTTCACCTTAAAGTCGACATGGACACCAGCGTGCAGCCTTACTACGTCACAGAAGCGCGCATTCGCGGCGCCAGCTATCCTGACGAATGGGTGATCCTTGGCAATCATCGCGATGCGTGGGTGTTCGGCGGCGTCGATCCGTCGAGCGGGACCGCCGCGATGCTCGAACTCACCCGCAATCTGGGCGAACTGTTGCGTCAGGGAATTCGCCCCAAACGCACCCTCGTAATTTGCAGTTGGGACGGCGAGGAATACGCGCTCACGGGTTCAACTGAATGGGGCGAGCAGTACGCCGACGAACTAAAACAAAAGGCCGTCGCGTACCTGAATGTGGACGAAGCAACCTCCGGCACAAATTTGGAGGCAGATGCTGTTGGGTCGCTGGCCCCGATGATCGTGGATATCAGCCGCAAATTGCGCGCGCCTTCGGGCAAGGCTCTCTATGACGAGTGGAAGCTCGCGCGTCAGACAGAGCTTCGCAAATCGGGCGCCGTGAACGACCGCGACTTGCCGAATACGCGGATCGGCAGCGGCTCCGACCACACGGTCTTTCTCAACTTTCTGGGAATCCCCACGGTCGGGCTGACTTTCGTCGGTCCGTATGGCGTGTACCACTCCCTGTACGATGACTTCTATTGGATGAATCACTTCGGCGACCCCGGCTACCGCTACCACGCGCTGATCACGCAGATGTGGGGCCTGCTCGCACTGCGTCTCGCGAACGCGGACATTCTTCCCTACGACTTTGAATCCTACGCGTCGAGTATCCGCGAGTTTCTCGAGGAATTGGACGATTCGACGCATCTCAGCGCAAACATTCCACTCGATTCTCTGCGCCGCGATATTGCAGCGTTTGAGTCTGAGGGCAACCAACTCAATCAATCAGTGGCGAGTGCCGTTGCCGGCGGGCAACTCGATTCAGATGCCGCCGCGCGTATCAACGTCAAGCTGATCGAGGTCGAACGCAACTGGTCGAATCCCAATGGAATTCCCGGCCGCCCCTGGTGGAAGCATTCGCTTTACGGTGCGCGCTACACCTACGCCCATCTCGAGCTTCCCGGCTTGACCGAAGCTGCGGAGGCTGGAGATTGGACTCGCGCTGCCGAACAGGCCAGGATTTTGGAAGCGGAACTCGCGAAGAACTCGGCCCTGTTGCGCGAAGTCCGCCGAGAACTTGATTCTGCGTCCGGAGCCAACAACTGATGAGAAGCATGACGCGCCTTCCGCGTTTGTGTGGAGCGGGACGACGGTCGGCTTTCGTGATTTTTGCATGCGCCGCGATCCTCGCATCGCCTCGCGCTCGAGCTCAATCCTCCCCGCGTGCCCGCGATCTCGGCGTTCCGTTCGAAGGCACACCAGGTCCCTTGAACGCCATTACCGACGTAAAAGGCGTCGAAGTCGGCTATCGCACCTTGATTTCCGGCGAAGGCAAGCTGCAAGTCGGCGTCGGCCCAGTGCGCACTGGCGTAACTGCAATCTTTCCGCGCGGCAGGCAAGCCGTGGAGCCCGCCTTTGCCGGTTGGTTCACAGAAAACGGCAACGGCGAAATGACCGGCACCACTTGGGTTGAGGAATCAGGCTTTCTCTACGGCCCCGTTATGATCACGAATACCCACAGCGTTGGCGTCGTGCGCGACGCTGTTATCGCCTGGCAAGTGAAGCACGGCACCCCGATTCCTCTTGAAGACTGGTGGTCGCTTCCGGTTGTCGCCGAAACGTGGGATGGCGAATTGAATGACATCAATGGCTTTCACGTGAAACCGGAAGACGCGTTTGCCGCAATGGACGCCGCCCGATCCGGCCCGCTCGCCGAAGGCGACGTGGGCGGCGGCACGGGCATGATCTGCTTCGAGTTCAAAGGCGGCACAGGAACTTCTTCGCGCAGGCTCCCGGAGACACTAGGCGGCTACACCGTAGGGGTCCTCGTACAATGCAACTTCGGTACTCGGGAGTTGCTGCGAATTGCTGGGGTGCCCGTAGGCCGCGAAATTCCGAAGAGTCCTCGCCGCGACGATACGGGCTCGATCATCGTCGTTGTTGCCACCGACGCGCCTCTAATGCCGCACCAAATGAAGCGCCTCGCGCGGCGCGTCACACTGGGACTCGGCCGGCTCGGCAGCATTTCCGGCAACGGTTCCGGCGATATTTTCATCGCATTCTCGACAGCAAACGCCGGTGTGGGGCTGGCCACAAAAGTAACACCGGTCGAGATGCTTCCAAATGAGAGAATGAATGCTCTTTTCGAGGCCACGGTCCAGGCAACGGAAGAAGCGGTTGTAAACGCCATGGTCGCCGCTAAGACCATGACCGGAATCAACGGGTACACGGTCGAAGCCTTGCCGCACGATCAGCTTCGCGCCATCCTGAAGAAGTACAATCGTCTTGTGGAGCCAAAGTAAATAAATCCAAGCGATCGAGAGGCTCGAGACCCATGCGCAACTTTTTACTCGGTATCATCTTCACGCTCCTGGTCCTCGTTGTCGGAATCTACTGGGTGGCAAAAACGGGCCGCGTCAGCTTTGAGGCGGACCAGCCGCCATCTTCCTTTGAAAGAAAATTCGCCATGGGCGCCGTAGACGCGGCAACCGACCGCCATGCGCCCGATACGAAAAATCCCGTTCCTGCCTCGGACGAGAACATCCTTGGCGGCGCGCGTCTCTATCTCGACAACTGCGCCGGCTGTCATGGCATCCCTTCGAACCCGGAGAGCCAGTTGGGGCGCTCGTTCAATCCGCCCGTGCCCCAATTCTTCAAGGACGCTCCCGACATGCCCGAGAATCAGAATTTCTACATTATTGAGCACGGCATCCGCTGGACGGGCATGCCCGCGTGGGACAAGACCCTCAGCAATAACCAGATGTGGCAGATCGTCACCTTCATGAGCAACATCGAAAAGCTTCCGCCCGGCGCCAAAAAGGTCTTCGGGCGGGCGGCTTCGCCTTCGCGCTGAGTTTGTTCTCGGCCAGGCCCGCGATAGCGCATAGGCCGCCAGTCCCGAGTGTCTTGACCAACTACGCCGGTCCCTACAATTTGATTTCTTTTTCAGGTTAGGCTACGGTTTTGGTTTGGGCACGCGCGGCGCGCTTTCCCGACGCCGAGGATACTTGCGTAAGTCGCGCATTCTGGGGAGGATCGATGGGTGATGCCGTAGCCGACAAAGTGATTGCCACGCTGGCTTCTGTGAAACGGATCCCAGCGGAAAAAATCACGTTGGAGACCAATCTCCAGGACTTGGGCATCGATTCGCTCGACGTCTTCACCCTTCTCTTCGAGCTCGAAAACGCCTTCAAGATTTCCATCCCCGATGATGACGTCCGCTCGATCCGCACCGTAAACGATGTCGTCGACGGCATCAAGAAACTGATGGCCGCTGCGCCGCCGCAAGGTTCCGTCGGTTCCACTTCTCCTGCCACCTGATGCCCAACCGGATGAGCCCGCTCGGGACGTTTCATTGCGACAGTCCAGATTCGGAGCGCAGCTGACATGGCTCCGCGTCGTGTTGCGATCACGGGAATCGGCATCATTTCGCCGCTCGGCCTCAACCTGGAAGAAACTTGGAATTCTCTTCGCGAAGGCCGCTCCGCCATTCGACCGATCGAAGGAGTTGATTTCCATAAATTGGTGCTTCGATTTCAAAATGGCGCCCAGGTCCATGGCTTCGACGCCACAAAGCATTTCGAGCCTGGGAAGGAAGATTACATCGACCGTTTCGCGCAATTCTCCGTAGTTGCCGCGCGCGACGCGATGCGAGATTCAGGGTTAGACCTTACGCCGAGATTGCGCGAGCAGTGCGCGGTGGTCTGCGGTTCGGCGGTCGGAGGGCAAGCCGCCATCGAAGTGGGCTTCGAAGACCTGTACGTCACCGACCGCGGCCGCGTCCATCCCTTGACCATTCCCAAAACTATGGCCAACGCGGGCGCAAGCCACATTTCCATGGACCTCCACCTCAGCGGGCCCACCTACACCGTCTCGACAGCTTGTTCTTCGGCTAACCATGCAATCGGCCAGGCATTTCGCCTGGTTCGCGACGGAGAGGCGGAACTCGCGGTGACCGGCGGTAGCGAAGCCATGTTCACCATCGGCATGCTCAAGGCCTGGGAGGCCATGCGGGTCATCTCGCCCGACACCTGCCGCCCGTTTAGCAAGGACCGTCGCGGCATGATTCTTGGCGAAGGCGGCGCAATGATGATTCTGGAGCCCATGGAAGCGGCGAAGGCGCGCGGCGCGAAAATCTACGCCGAGATTTGCGGGTTTGGCATGTCCTCAGACGCGCATCACCTTACGCAACCCACAGTCGAAGGACCCGTGCGCGCCATGCGTCAGGCGCTGTGCATCGCTGGCTTGGAGCCCGGCCAAATCGGCTACATCAACGCCCACGGCACCGGCACCCCCGGCAACGACCCCGTCGAGACGCGCGCCATCCGCTCCGTTTTCGGCGCTCACGCCGACAAATTAGCCGTCAGCTCAACGAAATCCATGCACGGCCACGCGCTGGGCGCCGCGGGTGCGATCGAAGCTGTCGCCACCGTTCTCGCGCTTCAGCATGGCGTTCTTCCACCCACCGCGAATTTCACTGTGTCCGATCCCGAATGCGACCTCGACTATGTCCCCAATCAAGCCCGCCCGCTGCAAGTCGAAGCAGCCCTCTCGAATTCCTTCGCCTTCGGCGGCCTCAACGCTGTCCTCGCCTTCCGCACCTACCCCGGCTAAACACCTTGCTGAAAAAAAGCTCCCGATGGAAGGGCTGGGTCTGCCTGTCGGCAGAGTGGCTTCAGGCCCGCGAAAACGAGCTAGTAGCCGGGAGTGGGCTTTGTAAGTCACTCACCAAATCCGCGTCGCTCCGCGCTAATCCGTCGGCCAACGCTTTTGACTTCAAATTTCCAGTTTCAAATTTGAAATTCAGTTCTCACTCAGCTGCATAAATCCAGGGCCGAAAACAGCTCCTCACTCTGGTCTATCCGTGTTCTTCTCACTCCACACTCGCCGCTAGTCGCCGACTCTAAACGTGGCACGATCGAATCCCGCGCTTCTCGAAATACTGCTGGTGATAGTCCTCCGCGCGATAAAACTCCGGCGCCGCCACAATTTCCGTCACGACCGGCCGCTTGTACTTCCCCGACTTTTCTAGCGCAGCCTTCGACGCCCGCGCCGCCGCTTCCTGATCCGAACCATGAAAAAATATCGCCGACCGGTACTGCGTCCCCACGTCCGGCCCCTGACGATTCAGCGTCGTCGGATCGTGATTCTCCCAGAACACCTTCAGCAAGTCTTCGTACGAAACCTGCTGAGGATCGTATTCGACTTCCACCGCCTCCGCATGTCCGGTTCGATCCGTGCAGACTTCCTTATAGGTCGGATTCTTTGTTGTTCCGCCCGTGTAACCCACCGTTGTCGACGTCACGCCTTTCACCTGTCGAAAGGCGTCCTCAACTCCCCAAAAGCACCCTGCTGCAAACGTCGCCTTAGCCATGAAAACAAACCCCTTTCAGATATATCCCCACTCAGCATCTTGCCACACCGTGCTGGTACGGGTCGAGTCGCTCACATCACGCACACTTGTCCTGCACCCGTAAGTACGCAATTCCTACGCTGTTCGGTTTTCCTGCGGTGCCTGCGCCACTCAGACGTGTTCCGTTTGACGAAGCTTCGTGCTTTTGGCGAGAATTTTCTCCAGCATTTCGGGAATCTCGAACACGGCGCGATTGTCGAGAGCCGCCGCGTTCGCCCGGTAACGCGCGAGCGTTGCCGGCTCAATCAGTTGGGCAACCGCCTTCTCGACTCGCTTGAAATTCCTGAGCACGATCCCGACTTCCTTCTCGAGCACCCAATCGCAGTTGTAACGCTCCTGTGGCAGCGTCCACGAATTGCATTCCACGATTACTGGCAGGCGCATGGCCAGCGCCTCGCTGACGCTTCCCGGTCCCGGCTTCCCGATGAAAAAATCTGCGAGCTGCATGTAGTAGTTCACTTTTGTTGTGAATCCCTCGACGAACCTTGGCAACCGCGCCTTTTCCTTGCGCAGAGCCACCGCCAGCGTTTCGTTTTTCCCGCAAATCAAAATCAATTGCAGCCGCAGCGAAGAGCGGTCAAGCCGCTCCGCAATCTCGAGCATCGCCTGCGACCCGTGCCCGCCAAAGAGCACGAGCCCCGTCGCAAGATCGGGCCGCAGTCCCAATCGCTCGCGTTCGCGCAGACGGTTCTCGGCCGGTGCTTCGTAGAATTTCGGATTTAGAATCATTCCCGACGCTCGAAATATTTCCTCATCTGTGTGCCCCAGCGCCTTGGCCTGCGCAACAGCCCGCTCCGAACCACAAATCAGGTATTGCGGCTGGCGCTCGATCCAGAAGTGTGGAGGATAATCGGCGATGTCCGTGAGCACGGTTACGAATGGTCTGCCCGGAAACGTGCGGCGAAAGCTTTCGCCGATCGCCCGATTGAAGTGCGGCACAAAAGAGACCACCATGTCCGGCTGCGTTTCCTCCCAGTGCGACTTGAGCAAACGCACTGTCGACCGGTGATAGCCTCGAACTGCGATTTGGAGGATCCGCAACAACGGTTTGCTCCCCAGCGTCCAGCCGCTGCGGAGCATGGAGTTGTAGAAGTCCTGTATGCGAAGACCGGTATACTCTTTGAGGATGTCTAACTCATCCAGTAATTCCTGTAGATTGGTAAGTCGAACATTCCACGGTTTTTGCTGCATTCGAGCGGCCGTTTCGAGCGCTGTGGCCGCCGCGCGATGGCCGCCCCCGGCATCGAAAAAGCAAAACTCAATTCGCTCCATGTGTGAGTGGATTCTGGCACCGCGCGTGCCGCTCTCTCTTAACGCAGTGTTAAAAATGCATTTTCTGTGTCGTAAGAGTTAAATACCTGTATTTTCATAAATTTAGCGCCAAAGTCACGCGCTTGTAACATGCACCTCGTACGTTTGTAGTTGTGAAGTGCGACATGCACGTCCACAGCTACTTCTCTGGTCCATGCACCACTCCCTTTGCGCGCAAATTCTGTCGCGAGAGTTACAACGATCCCGAAGAAGTGTACGCGATGCTTGCTCGCCGAGGCATGACTCTCTTCACGCTCACGGATCACGATTCGATCGAAGGCGCAGAAAAACTTCGCGGCCGCCCCGGGTTCTTCCTTAG
>Ga0126373_10001805_pt1 | contig 15411 bp, 13 predicted proteins | sample PanSoiMetPlot_11_FD_92545 | JGI IMG/M metagenome (GOLD analysis project Ga0126373, IMG submission 92545) | Tropical forest soil microbial communities from Panama - MetaG Plot_11 | ecosystem: Environmental > Terrestrial > Soil > Tropical forest > Bulk soil | place: Panama | collected 2016-02-17 | reverse complement strand
TTCGCGAGCAACTTCCTGAACGCGATCGGCGTCTGGAAGAACCCGCCGACCTGGTCAGGGTTCCTGATCGGCATGATCGCGATGGTGCTGATCTGGGGCATCGCCGTCACCCCGGCGCGCGCCGGGACCAGGGTGGTGCTTGTGGCCGAGGCGGTCACCGTCCTGCTCATCGTCATCGTGATCGCCATCGTGTTCGTGAAGCTCCTCGGCCACTCCGGGCCGGGCAAGCTCGGTGTCACCGGGCAGATCTTCAGCATGCCGAGCGGGACCGGGCTGTCGACGATATTCCTGGGCGCCGTGTTCGGCTTCCTGTCGTTCGCCGGTTTCGAGGCGGCTTCGACGCTCGGCGAGGAGACTAGTCGGCCCAACCGCGACATCCCGCGGGCCATTCTCGGCGTCGCGATCTTCGGCGGGATCTACTTCTTCGTCGTGACTGCGGTCGAGGTAATGGGCTTCGGCACGTCCGCCAAGGGCATCACCGCGTTCATCAATTCCACGTCGCTGATTGGTGACCTCGGCACCGCCTATGTAGCCTCCGCCCTCGGCAACATCATCACGATCGGGGCGATGATCTCGGCCTTCAGCTGCGCGCTCGCCTGCGTGGTCGGCGCATCACGACTGACGTACGCGATGGGCCGGGACGGCGTGCTTCCCAAGCGGCTCAGCCGCGTCGAAGAGCAGCGCCGGACTCCGATCGTGGCGTCGGCTGTGGTCGTACTCGCGGTATTCGTCGGCATCTTGTTCACCTGGTTCGCCCTGCGCGGGACGCCGTTCGGGCTGTTCGCGCAGGCTGGTGTCATCGGCACGCTGATCCTGCTGGTGGTCTACATCCTGGCGACCATCGGCATGGTCAGGCTGGTGTTCTTCACCGGCCAGACCCAGGTTCGTCGATGGGAGATAGCGATCCCGGTGCTCGGCATCATCGTGCTGGGCTACACGTTGTTCCGTAGCGTCTGGCCGCTGCCGACCGGTGTCAACTGGTGGGGACCCTCGGCCGCCATCGTCTGGCTGGTCGCCGGCATCATCCTGGTACTAGCGCGGCCTGCTGCCACGAAGAAGGCTGGCGAGGCCCTGCTCAAGGCCGACGGGCTGACAACGGCTACCGAGGCGACTGCTGCGAAGGTAGCTGACTAATGCCACGACCGTTCAGCCTGACGCGCGAGGACGCCGAGCGCGCTGCCGATGAACAGCGCGCACAGGTCTTGCAGCGCCAGCTCGCTGACGAGGTCTCCGGCGTCGCCATCACCTTCGTTGACCACAGCGGGGCGGCCCGGATCAAGGTCGTCCCGCTAGAGGGACTCGCGAAGGCGGCCCGGCTAGGCGTCGGCTACTCGCCGGTGATCGACGCCTTTATGAGCGACGGCGGCATCGACGCGGCGTCACCGCTGGACAGGCCGGACGGCGATCTGAGAATGGTGCCAGACCTCGACGCGCTCGTTGCGCTGCGGGACCCCGACGGCTGGGCGTGGGCACCAGGTGACAGGTTCCAGCAGGACGGCTCGATCTACGCCAACTGCCAGCGGACGTTTGCGAGGGCGCAGGTGGCAGCTGGGCATGCCCAGGGAATCAGCGCGCTGATGGCGATCGAGGTCGAGTGGATGGTCGGGCTCGACAGCGACGACTTCGAGCCCGCCTTCCGCGGCACCGGCTACGGGCTCGGCCGCTTCCTTGACGGCGCCGAGTATGTCCGCGACGTGCTCGAGAGCCTGGAGGCCGCCGGGGTACGAGTCGAGCAAATCCATCCGGAGTACGGCCCGGGGCAGTTTGAGGTGTCGGTCGCAGCGCAGGACCCGGTCTCGGCGGCTGACACCAACGTCCTGGTCAAGCTCGTCATCGCGGCGGTCTCGGCGCGGCATGGGTTCCGGGCGTCGTTCGCGCCGGCGGTCGTGAGCGACAACGTTGGCAACGGCGGCCACTGGCACATGAGTTTCTGGCGTGACGGCCGGAACCTGATGGCCGGGGGAACCGGCCGGTATGGCCTGACCGGCGAAGGTGAGTCGATCCTGGCAAGCTTGCTGGCCAACCTGCCGGCGTTGCTCGCAGTCGGCGCGCCTTCGCCGTCGTCGTACCTGCGGCTGCAGCCATCCCGCTGGGCTGGCGCGTTCCAGGTCTGGGGTCATGAGAACCGGGAAGCCGCCATGCGATTCGTTGCAGGCAGCACGGCCAGTCCGGCGGCAGCGAACGTCGAGCTCAAGTGCTTCGACCTCAGCGCGAACCCGTACCTGCTTTCGGGGGCGCTGATGGCCGTGGCGCTCGACGGAGCCAGCCGGCAGGACAGCTTGCCGCCAGAGGTCACCGGTGATCCGGCCGCGCCCGGGCACCCTCAGGCAGACGTCGCGGCCCGGCTGCCGACTAGCCTCACCGAGGCGCTCGACGCGCTGACCCGCAGCGACGTGCTGCGCGCTGCCGGCGGCGACGAGCTACTTAGCACGTTCGCCGCGTCTCGTCGCGCCGAGCTCGCCATGTCCGACGGAAAGAAGGATCAGGACGTCATCGCCCACTACCGCTGGCTGATCTGAGGCGGCTGTGGCCGACTCCTGGGCCGGTGTCGCCCTGGTCGATCATCACGTCCACGGCATCCTGACTGGCGAACTCGACGCGGCGGCGATCGAGACGGGGCTGATGGAGTCGAGCTGGCCGCCGCCGCCCGGCACGTCGGCCTTCGATACGCAGCTAGGTTTCGCCGTCCGGCGCTGGTGCGCGCCGGTGCTCGATCTGGAGCCACTTGCCCCCGCTGACGATTACGTCCGGCGACGCTTGGAACTCGGCAGCACCGAGGTAGCCAGGCGATTGCTGACGGCGTCAGCCGTTGACGCCTGGCTCATCGACACGGGCTACCAGAGCAACGCCGTCACGACGCCGGATCAGCTCGTGATGCTAAGCGGCGCGCCTGCGCGCGAAATTGTCCGGCTGGAGTCGCTCGCCGAGCGCGTGATCCGCTCGGGTATCACTGCGGAGGGGTACGCCGACGCCATGTCGGCCTCCGTGCACGGCGCGGGAACTGCCGGTGCCATCGGTTTCAAGACGGTGGCGGCTTACCGCGGCGGCCTGGCGCTGCAGCCTGGCCGACCTGCTTACGCGGCGGTCGCGAACGCGGCGGGTCGGTGGCTGCGCGAGATCGATGCGGGCGCACCGGAGCGCCTCGAGGATCAGGTCCTGATCCGGTATGGCATCTGGGCCGCGCTGGATACGAGGCTGCCGCTGCAGTTCCACGCCGGCTTCGGCGACACCGACTCCCGGTTGGCCAGATCGGACCCGGCCCTACTGCACGACTTCCTGCTGGCTAGTCGGACGACCGGAACTTCGGTCATGCTGCTGCACTGTTACCCCTACCACCGCCAGGCCGCGGCGATGGCCAACCTTTTCCCGCACGTGTACATGGACGTGGGCGAGGCGCTGAATCATGTGGGGGCCCGGTCCGCGGCCGTGCTAGCTGAGGCGCTGGAACTGACCCCGTTTCATAAAATGCTGTACTCCTCCGATGCGTTTGGACTGCCGGAGCTGCATTATCTGGGCGCCGTCGGGTTCCGCCGTGACATCGCCGCGGTCACCGGCGCTTTCGTTACCGAGCGTCTGTGGTCGGCGGCTGACGCGAGCCGCGTCGCCGACATGATCGGCGCAGTCAACGCCCGGCGCGTGTACAAGCTGGGTTCTTCGTGACCTCAGCGCCCGGCCCTGCGCTCTTCGAGTTGCTGGCCGCGGAGCTGCCAGCAGCGATCGAACTCCGGCACGACCTGCACCGGAATGCTGAGGTGTCCGGTGGCGAGGCCGCCACTGCCGCGATCGTCGCCGCGGCGCTCGGGGCGCCGGATGCCGCGGTGATCGCGGGCACCGGACGGCTCATCCGGATTGGGCCTTCGCTTGGCCCGGCAGTCGCCATCCGGGCAGAACTGGATGCGCTGCCCATCGCCGAAGAGACCGGCGCGCCGTGGTCGTCTCTCACCGGCGCGATGCACGCGTGCGGTCACGATGTCCACCTGGCCGCGCTTACCGCGGTCGGCCGGGCTGCGCGGCAAGTCGAGCTGCCGGTCGCCTTGCTCGCTGTCCTGCAGCCGCGCGAGGAGGCCCCGCCGTCCGGCGCGCAGGACATCGCCGCCGATGCCAGCTTCACAGCCCAGCGGCCGGCCGCCATGATCGGCGTCCACCTCCAGCACCAGTTCCCGGCCGGTACAGTCGCTGCCGCCCCCGGAACCGTCAACGCGGCGACTGACGACTTCGAGATCACCGTCACGGGAACGGGCGGGCACGCTGGCTACCCGCATTTGGCGGCCGATCCGGTCCTCGCCCTGTGCCAGTCGGTCGTGGCGCTGCAGCAGCTCGTGAGCCGGCGGGTCGATCCGGTACACGGCGCGGTGGTCTCGGTTGGGACGCTGCGCGCCGGGACGGCGGCAAACGTCATCCCGCCCACCGCGATGGCCTCGGGTACGATCCGCACCCTGGCCGGTGGAGACCGCGAGTTCCTGCGCGCTGCTGTCGCGCAGACGGTCGCCGATACATGCCGTGCCTCCGGCTGCGAGGGCGCCGTCGCTATCACCCGCGGCGAGCCCATGCTGGTCAACGACCCAGGACTGACGGCAGCTTGCCAGCCATTGCTGCGCGCCGCTGGCTTTAGCGTTGACACCGAGTTTCGGTCGTGCGGCGCTGACGACTTCTCCTACTACTCCGCGGTGGTACCAACCCTGATGCTGTTTGCCGGCAGCGGCACGCCGGTAAGCCTGCACCACCCTCGGTTCCTGCCTTCCGACGACGCCGTCGGTCAGGTCGCCACTGCCATGCTGGCCGGATACCTGGCGGCCGCGCGCAGTCTCGCCGAGACCTAGGTATCGAGCGCCGCATAGATCGCCGAGACGTACTTCGCGCTGCGGTCGGATCCGATCACGCCAGGCCCCATCAAGTTCATCATGTACGAGATCGTCATCTTGCGGCCGACGTCCATGATGATGATCGAGCCGCCCCAGCCGCCCCAGAAGCAGATCTTGTCGTCTGGGATGTAGGGAATGGTTTCGAGCAGAGGCAGGCCAAAGCCGATCCCGAACCGCAGGGGAACGCCGAGCACGAGGTCGATCCCGCGCGCCTGCTCGCCGAAGATCAGCTCGATCGTCTCCGGGCTCAGCAGCTGCACACCGTCGACCTCGCCGCCACGCGATATAACCGAGAGAATGCGCGCGACGGATCGGGCATTGCCGTGCCCGTTGATGGCGCCCATGTCGGCGCGGCGCCAGGCCGGCGTGTTCGCATCGGTGGCGTCGGGACGCGGGCCGAGGAACGTCTTCACGGCCGGGAGGTCGGCCGGCATCGCCGCGAGGTCGAACGGCAGCGGGGGCGGTGGGACGACGGGCGCGATCCGGTCCCAGTCGCTCTCGACGGCGCCGATCTGGAAGTCGGCCCCCAGTGGGCCCGCGATCTCCTCGGCGACGAACTGCTTGAGCGTCTTGCCGGAGATCCGGCGCACAACCTCGCCAACTAGGTGACCGTAGTTCGTCGCGTGGTAGCCCGAGGCAGTGCCCGGCTCCCACCATGGCGCCTGGGCCGCGAACCTGGCCGTCGACTTGTCCCAGTCGTAGAGGTCTTCGATGACCGCCGGCTGGTCGAGGCCGGAGACGCCGGACGTGTGCGACATGAGGTGCCGGACGAGTACGTCTTGCTTGCCGGCGGCGGCGAACTCGGGCCAGTAGGCGGCGACCGGCGCGTCGACGTCGAGCTGGCCACGGTCGACCAGCATGAGCGCCGCGAGGCTGGTCACCGTCTTTGTCGTGGACCAGACGTTGGTGATCGTGTCGGACATCCACGGCTGCGTGCGAGCCTCGTCCCGATAACCACCCCAGATGTCGATCACGACGTCCCCGTCGAGGTCGAGCACCATGGACGCACCGAGTTCCTCGCCAGCATCGATGCAACGAGCGAGCTCGTCTCGCACTGCCTCGAAGCGCCCGTCACAGCTGCCGCTGATATCCGCCATAACTGCGTCCCTTCCGGTAGACAAGTCGCAGTCGCAGCGTAATCCGCGGCGCGTGGACACGCGCAATGGTGAGTTCGCTCATGCCCTGTTGATATCGGCGCGGGGGGCGGATATTACGAGGGTGTTGTGACCAGTTAGGTTGTGCGTCGTGCAGCTGAGTCTCGTGTCGGTCGTAGTCGACGATTACGACGAGGCCATCAGCTTCTTCACCAGCCTGCTGGGCTTCGAACTGATCGCAGACGAGCCTTCCCTGAAGAGTCGCGACGGGAGCCCGAAGCGCTGGGTCGTAGTCCGGCCACCTGGAGCGGCGACTGGAGTGCTTATCGCCCGCGCGGATGGACCCGAGGAAGTCGCCGCGGTCGGCAACCAGACCGGCGGCCGGGTCGGCTTCTTCCTGGAGGTGGACGACTTCGACGCGACGTACGCGCGGATGTCCACGGCCGGAGTTCGGTTCGTCGGGATGCCGCGATCGGAGCCGTACGGCCGGGTCGCGGTTTTCCTGGACATCGCGGGCAACAAGTGGGACCTGCTCGGGCCGGCCTGACTCTCGTGTCTGCCTCGCCTCGGCCGCCCAGCCGAACTCGGCCCGCGCCGCGACACGATCGCGACGCAGGTGGAGCACCAGATGTCCTCGCCGCGAAAGCCGCCCTGCGACAGGACGTGTGGGAGGCGATGCGCAGGGCGAAGGTGGCGCGTTTCCCCGGCGCCGAGGGCCGCATTCCCAACTTCACGGGCGCCGAGGCGGCCGCGGAGCGGCTGCGCGGCGTGCCGCAGTGGCAGCGCGCGACCACGGTGAAGGCGAACCCCGACTCCGCGCAGCTGCCGGTGCGCCAGCGCGCGCTCCAGGACGGCAAGACTGTGTACATGGCGGTGCCGCGGCTGGCTGAGCCGGAGCCGTTCTTCGCCCTAGACCCGGAGGCGCTGACCGAGTCGCCGCGTAAGGCAGCGTCAATTAGCGGCGCCGCGCGCTCGGCCAAGCGCGTCACGCTGGCCGACCTCTCCCCAGTCGACCTGGTTGTCATGGGCTCTGTGGCGGTTGGCGAGGATGGCGCCCGGCTTGGTAAGGGCGGCGGCTTCGCCGACCTCGAGTTCGCGCTGGCGACGGCGGCCGGGCTGATCGGTCCGCAGGCTGTCTGCGTGACCACCGTGCACGCGATCCAGGTCCGGCCGGCCGGAACAATCCCGCTGACCGCTCACGACGTGCCGGTCGACTTCGTCATCACACCTGAGCGCGTTATCGATTGCCGGGACCGCCAGCCCGGACGCCCAGCGCCTGGCATTCGCTGGGCCGACCTGACCGAGGAAAAGATCGCGGCCATACCGCTGCTCGCGGCGCTGCGACAACAGCGCTAACCGGCCACGCGCCTAGCCCGACAGGCAGACGTGGCTAGCGGAGTGAACGGAACGCGGCGCGGACCTCAGCGGCGAACAATGCCGGCTCCTGCCAGGCGGCGAAGTGATTGCCCCTATCAACCTCGTTGAAGTAGATGAGATTCGGATAGGCGCGCTCAGCCCAGCTCCGCGGCGCCTTGTAGATCTCGTTCGGGAACACGCTCACGGCCGCCGGAATGGACACGTTCTTGGCGTCGAAGAAGCCGACCGTGTTCTCCCAGTAGAGGCGTGCGGAGGAAACTCCTGTGTTCGTAAGCCAGTAGAACGTGATGTTGTCGAGTACCTCGTCCCGGGTCAAGTTGCCAACCGGTTGCCCCATGAATGCCTTGGCGATGTCCTTGTAGCTGTTCTCATCGTGGTTGATCATCCAGGACGCCAAGCCAATGGGCGAGTCCGCGATGCCGTAGAGCGTCTGCGGCTGCGTCCCCATTTCAATCCCGTAGCCGACACCCTTCGTAAAGAAGTCGTTGAGCTGCTGGTACGTGCTGCTTTCCTCAGCGGAAAGGCCGGATGGGGGTGGGTCGCCGGCTCCCAGAACGTTCTGTGCTAGCGCAGTCGAAACGTCCGGGGGCACAACGCCGGGCATGTTGGTGTGCATGCCGATCAGCCCGGGCGGCTCCTGGGCGGCCATCACGTCCGTGACGATCGCGCCCCAGTCGCCACCTTGCGCCACGTAGAGCGTGTAGCCGAGGCGGTTCATCAGCTCAGCCCACGCACGAGCCATGCGGGTAGGTCCCCACCCGGTGTCGCGAGGCTTTGCGGAGTACCCATAGCCCGGCATCGACGGGATGACCACATCGAAAGCGTCCGACTCGCGCGCGCCGTGGGCGGTGGGGTTGGTCAGCGGGTCGATGATCTTCAGCATTTCGATGACCGAGCCGGGCCACCCGTGCGTGATGATGACCGGCAGCGCATTTTCGTGGCGCGAGCGGACGTGGATGAAGTGGATATCCAGGCCGTCGATCTCCGTCATGAAGTGCGGGAGAGCGCTCAGCTTCGCCTCGAACCTGCGCCAGTCGTAATCTGTCGCCCAGTAGCGGGCGAGTTCCTGGATCATCGCCAGCTGCACGCCCTGCGAATGGTCGGCGACCAGTTCCGGGTCAGGCCAGCGCGTGGCCTTGACGCGCGCACGCAGCGCCTGGAGCTCCGAATCGGCGACGATCGGGATGGTGAACGGCCGAATCGCCTTCGCGCCTGCTGAGGTTTCGGTCATGCCAGACATATGGTCCCCCTGATTGGTCCGCCTCCCGGCGCCCCGCAGGATCGAGCCTGTACTGCCGGTCCTAGGGCGTGGATTTACCCGCTCGCGAGTGCACGACACCCAGCCCAATTCCGCCCCAGTCCGCCATCGCCGATGACGGTGTCTACTGCCGCCGGGGACACCGCCACCCCTCCTGCCAGTCTTCTTGGCAGCCTCGACGATGCCGGGCCCGCGCCTAGCCGGCGCTCCCTGGGGTACCGGCTCCCAGGCGATCGCAGATGCCAGCCACCGAGTGCCAGGCAATCTCGGCATCCGCAGACAGTTCGTGCTGGCCACGGAACCAGGCAAGGAACTCTGCCAGGTCGCTGAGGTCCCAGCGCAGCCGGTAAAACGACAGCGCCACCTCGCTCACCGCCCGGCCGGTGAGCTGCGCGTACTGTGCAGCCTCGGCACCGGATTCCGAGACGATCCACCACAAATCCCGCTCGGGCAGGGCTAGTCCGACCATGTCCCAGTCGATCAGCAGCAGCCCGTCGTCCGAGCGGATGAGGTTACCGGAATGCGGCTCGCCGTGCGTGATCACCAGCTCACCGGCGGAGACCGTGAGCTGCGCGGTGAGGTCGTCGAAGGTGTCCAGCGCCTTGGCCAGGCTCGCCGCGTGCTCCTTCACCAGGAGCCGCGCGGGCTCGCCGTACGGGCCGGTCTGCCACGATCCGGCTCGTTCCCGCAATGAAGCCTCGATAACTGCGCGATCGGGCAGCTCCAGGGCCCGGACAGGCAACTCGCCCGGCTCCACGCGGACAGCATGCACGCGCGCGAGCATCCCGGTAACTGCCGCCAGGTCGGCCGCGGTCATGGGGTCCCCCCACCTTCCGGGGGTGCCATCCACGAAAGGTGACACTGTGATCGCATACCGCGGAGCGACTTGGCAGGCAGACTGGCCGGACGTGGCCGGCACCGGGGCGAGCACGAACTCCAGGCCGGCCTGCCCCAGCCGGACCGCCGTGGACATCGTCTGCTCCAGGCTCGCGAACGAGTTGAACCTGGCCAGATCGGTGGCCGTCACGAACCAGCGGCCGCCGCCGGCGTCGTGCGTCGACCAGTGGTAGCCGCCGAACCCGACGGGGAGGTAACGAAGATCGGTCACGACGAGGTCCCAGTGCCGTGCCAGCGCAGTGGCGACCTCGGCGTCCGACAGGCCGTTAGGGCGCTCCCTCACGGCGCATGATGCTTGCAGAGCGGGCTATTAGCGGGCAACTGACTTATTTAGGAACCTGGCACGAGCACCGCGACAACCGTGCGCTCGGTTGGTCGTCGTCTCAAGATCATCAACGAAATGTGGCACAGTGAGCGCATGGAGGACTACCTGCGCGTGAATCGGGCTAACTGGGACGAGCGCGCCCCGGCGCATTTTGCCTCGCTGGACTATGCCGTAGAGCGGTTCGTCGAAGATCCCGAGTATCTGTCCGAGGTCGTTCGCTTTGATCTGCCGCTGCTCGGCGACATCAATGGTCTGCGCGGCGTCCACCTCCAGTGCCATATCGGCACCGACACCATCTCGCTCGCGCGGCTAGGCGCGACCATGACTGGCCTGGACTTCTCCGGACCCGCGGTGGAGATGGCCCGCCATCTCGCTGAGCGGACTGGCACGCACGCAACCTTTGTCGAGTCGGAGGTCTACCGGGCCCTGGACGTGCTGCCAGCCGGGCGGTTCGACCTCGTCTTTACCGGCATCGGCGCGCTTTGCTGGCTGCCGAACGTACGCCGCTGGGCAACGGTGGTCGCTGCTTTGCTGAAGCCCGGCGGCCGCCTGTTTATTCGCGAGGGTCACCCGATGCTGTGGTCGATCGACGACACCCGCACCGATGACCTGCTCACAGTCACGTACCCGTACTTCGAGCGGGACGAGCCGATCGTGTGGGACGAAGGCGGCACGTACGTGGCTACGGACGCGGTTTTCGAGAACAACACCACACACGAGTGGAACCACGGCCTCGGCGAGATTGTCACCGCGCTGCTGGACTCTGGGATGTTGATCACTGGGCTGACAGAGCACGACAGTGTGCCGTGGGAGGCTCTGCCGGGCAAGATGACGCGGACACCGGCTGGCGAGTGGCAGCTCGCGACCGCTCCGTGGCGACTGCCGCACAGCTACACCCTGCAAGCCTGTTTGCCGGCCGAGTTCCCGGGCAGCTAAGACAGCCCGCGGTGAGCCAGCGGCCTGGGCCTGGAATTGCTGACTCACCGCGGCCAGGCCATGACCGGTGGTCAGGCAGCGGGATGCCGACCGGAAGCGGCGACCCGCGAAGTCATACTGGTGATCGGCCAATCTTCGTCTGCGCACGATGGCAGATGGCAGTGCGTCTCGGCATTCGAAAGGCGGTTTCGTCATGCGCGGCACAGCCGTGTGGGAGGGCGTCGAGCGAGCAGGCTTGCGCCGGCGGAGCCAGCGGATGGAGAACGCCCAGCCGGGACGGCGGCCGGATCCGACCCTGCCAGCCGGAACCGACCGGCTGCCGCAGATCAAGCACATCGTGGTCCTCATGATGGAGAACCACTCGTTCGACAATTATCTCGGCACTCTGCGGCGCGGCGATGGACTCCCGCTCGGTGCGAACGGGCAGCCAGACGCCGCGAACCTTGACGAATCGGGAAAGCCGGTGCGCGTCTATCACCGGCCGTCGACTGTCCAGGAATCTGGCGTGCCAAGCCAGAGCTGGAGAGCCGCGCACACCCAATTCGCCGACGGCAAGATGAGCGGGTTCGTCATGGCGACCCAGCAAGCGGTCCCGCACGCCGACAAGACCGTCGCCATGGGCTACTGGACCGCCGCTGACCTGCCGTTTTACCACGGTCTGGCCGGCACGTTCCCGCTCGCCGATCGGTGGTTCAGCTCATGCCTCGGGCCAACGTTCCCGAACCGGCGATTCTTGCTGGCTGGAACGGCGTGCGGGCTGATGGATGACCTGGCGGTCAACATCCTCGACCACGCGCCGGCGGGCACCATCTTCGACATGCTGACCAAATACGGCAAGTCTTGGGTCAACTACCGGCCCGACGCGGGCGACCAGTCTCAGTTCCGGCGCTACTGGCATTACCGGCGGCGGCAGACTGGCCACCACTTCCGGATGCTTGGCACGCCCTTCAAGCGCGCAAGAAGCGGTGTCAAACGAGACCTACAGTGCACAGCGAGCCTGTACCCGCTCGGCATGGCCAAGTACATGCTGCACATCCGCGGCATCGATGACTTCTTCGACGACGCAGAAGCCGGCGCGCTGCCGGACTTCTGCATCGTCGACCCGGACTACGGCGAGTACTCCGAGGAGAACCCGCAGGACATCCGCAAGGGTGAGAGCTTCGCTGCCGAGATCATCAGACGGGTCATGCACGGCAAGGGCTGGGCCGACACGCTTCTGATCTGGGTCTACGACGAGAACGGCGGCTACTACGATCACGTCGCGCCGCCCGCCGCGGTACCGCCAGACGACGTCCACGGTCGCAGCCTGGTCGCGCACCCTTCTTGGCTGCGCAGCATTCTCAAACCGCTGTTCCCCGCCTACGTCAAGCACGCGCAGGACCTGGTGTGCGAGCCGCTCAGTTACGACAACTACGGCTTTCGCGTGCCCGCCGTGATCGTCTCGCCTTATGCCCGGCCGGACTGCGTGGTGTCGGAGGTGTTCGACCACACGTCCGTGCTGAAGCTCGTCGAAGAGAAGTGGAACTTGCCCGCCCTGACGCGCCGTGACGCGGCCGCGACGGCACCACTCGCAGCACTTGACCTCTCGTCGCCGCCCGCTTTCCTCAAGCCGCCCGAGTTGCCCGCTCCGAGCCTGGCCTGGGGCTCCTGGTAGTCACGGCGAACCGCCGAACGCCGCTGCGATCGACGGAACGCGGTCCGGGTCGGCTAGCGAGTCGATCGCCAGGATCTTGCCGTCGGCGACAGTGAAACCCATCACCGTGGCCGGTCGTCCGCGCAGGGAGACAACAACCCCGGCTGCGCCGTTCACCAGCGCCGGATGCAAGACAGCGACCCGCAGCATCGAGGTGAGTCCCTTCAGAGCCTGCCGGGCGACAGCGGGCGCGCCGGTGATCGTCATGGAGGAAGCTGCGAGCTTCTCGCCGCCGTCGATCCGGACCACCACCGCGGGATCAAGCACGGCGACCAGAGCGTCGAAGTCGCCGTCGCGCGCGGCGCGGAAGAAGGCGTCGACAACTTCCCGCTGGCGGGCGACGTCGTGATCGGGTGCCCGCGCATCGGCGCCCTGGACGCGGCGACGTCCTCTGCTCGCCAGTTGCCGAGCCGCCATCGGCGTTCGGCCGACGACTTGGGCTATCTCCTCGAACGGCAGGTCGAACATGTCGTGGAGGACGAAGGCTAGCCGTTCAGCTGGCGGCAAGGTGTCGAGGACTACCTGGAGGGCCAGCCCGACCGAATCGGCCAGCAGCGCCTTCTCCTCAGGCTGAATGACCTCGTCGCGGCTCACGACCGGGTCGGGCAGGCGAGTTTCCAGCGGCTCTTCGCGCCGGGTTCGGCGAGAGCGCAGCATGTTCAGGCTCACGCGCGCAACGATCGTGGTGAGCCACCCGCCGAGGTTCTCGACGTCGTCAGTGCCGGCCCGGCTGAGCCGCAACCAGGTGTCCTGAACCGCGTCGTCGGCATCGGAGAACGAGCCGAGCATCCGGTAGGCGACCGCCCGCAGATGGGCCCGATGGTCTTCGAATCGAGCAGCAAGCCAGTCGGTGTCTGTCATCTGTCACATCCTCTCGCCGCCGGGTGTCAATAGGGATGACCCCGGTTGTGGACTAGATGTGACCGACGGCCGGTCGCAGGCAGGGAGGCGCGATGCGAGTCCTGGTCGTGGGCGCGAGTGGTGCCATCGGAAGCCGCCTCGTCCCGCAGCTCATCGAGAATGGTCACGAGGTGATCGGCACCTTCAGGTCGGTTACCAGCGCAGGGAAGGTGCAGGCCCTCGGCGCCCAGCCGGTAGCCCTGGACGCGCTCGATGCCGACGCGGTCAGCGCGCTGGTTACCGATACAAAGCCCGAGGCGATCATTCATCAGGCGACAGCGCTGGCGAACGTGCGCTTCTCGCGGAGTCTCGACCGAACCTTCGCGGCGACCAACAGGCTCAGGACCGAGGGCACCGACGCGTTGCTCGCCGCCGCCAAGCATGCGGGCGTCCGCCGGTTCGTCGCGCAGAGCTTCGCGAGCTACCGCTACGAGCGGAGCGGTGGTCCGGTCAAAACCGAGGACGATCGGCTGGACCCGGCCCCGCCGGCATCCGCGCGCGAGACACATGCCGCGATGCGCTACCTGGACGACACCGTCACCGGCGCGGGCGGGATCGCGCTCCGATATGGCGGCTTCTATGGTGCCTCGGACGACGGACTTGTCGGACTGGTGCGCAGGCGGTTTTACCCCATGGTCGGCGACGGTGCTGGTGTCTCCTCATTCATCCACCTCGATGACGCGGCCGCCGCGACCGTGCTCGCGCTTCAGCATGAAGGCCCTGGCCTCTACAACATCGTCGACGACGAGCCGTCCCCCATGCGCGAATGGCTGCCAGAAGTCGCGCGCATCGTGGGCGCCAAGCCGCCTCGGCGGTTGCCAGAGTGGCTCGCGAAGCTGATCGCCGGCGACGGCATGGTCATGATGGCAACCGCGTCGCGCGGCGCATCCAACGCGAAGGCCAAGGCCGAGCTCGGCTGGACGCCCCGATATCCAAGCTGGCGTGCAGGTTTCCGCGCGGCTTACGGCCAGCCCGTCACCGCGACCAGCCAGACCTAGCGGCTTAGGCCGCGATCTTGCGAATGTCGCTCGGCAGGGAGCCCAACGCCTCGTCGATGGCTCCTGCTGACACGTGGTGACGCATTACCCTGGTCACGGCGCTGGCAGCCTGCTTGACCTCGGTGTTGTGGATGTTGGCATCCCGGGCAAACCGGCGAACATACTCCGCTTCGTCGAACTTGTCTGGTACTTGGGCCGGATTCCAGCCGTCGTAGAAGACGCCACGCAGCAGCTCAGGCAGTTGCGCCGCCAGATGCGCTGCGACCGAAACCGGCAGCCGGTCTCTCAGTGCGTGCATCCAAGCTCGGGTGACCCGGTAGGCGAACGGCCGGTCCTCGGTTCCGAACTCGTGGGCTACCTCGCCGAGCCAGGCGTTGGCCTTCTCAATGCTGTGATCGAGATTGCTGACTCCGGTGGCAGACACGGCAAGTCTCCCTCCGCTGGTCCCCGCCCGGTGATCTTCCCGTTGATCCCGGCATTCTTCCCATTGACGCAGGGCCTCATGCACCCGCCGGCCGTTATCGGCCCGTCCGGCCCGCGACGATTGCTCGCAAATCTGCCAAAGCTGACGTCACCGGCACGGCCATCAGGAACCGGAACGAGGTTCGATTAGCCTTGACCCAGTGAAGGCCGTACTGCTCGAAAACGTTCATCCTGAGGCCCGTCGGCTCCTCGAGAGTATCGGCCTGGAAGTCGCCGAAAAGAAGTCTGCGCTCGATGAGCGCGACCTTTGCCAGATTTTGCCCGGCGTCCAGGTGCTCGGAATCCGCTCCAAGACTCAGGTCACCGCGGCAGCGCTTGCTGCCGCGCCGGACCTGCTGGCGGTCGGGGCGTTTTGTATTGGGACGGACCAGATTGACCTGAAGACTGCGTCTGCGCATGGCGTCTCGGTATTCAACGCGCCTTACTCCAATACCCGTAGCGTCGTAGAGCTCGCCATCGCCGAGATCATCGCCATGACCCGACGGCTCACCGGCAAAGACCGGGCAATGCACGACGGCGTGTGGGACAAGTCGGCGCTCGGCGCACATGAGGTCCGCGGCCGCACGCTGGGGATAGTCGGCTACGGAA
>Ga0126373_10001803_pt1 | contig 15415 bp, 13 predicted proteins | sample PanSoiMetPlot_11_FD_92545 | JGI IMG/M metagenome (GOLD analysis project Ga0126373, IMG submission 92545) | Tropical forest soil microbial communities from Panama - MetaG Plot_11 | ecosystem: Environmental > Terrestrial > Soil > Tropical forest > Bulk soil | place: Panama | collected 2016-02-17 | reverse complement strand
CCGACGCCGACGAAGCACACTACGCAGCGCAGCGCCACTTCGGCAACCCGCTCCGCCTTCGCGAGGAAAGCCGCGATGCTTGGGGCTGGCGCTGGCTCGAGCATTTCGTCCAGGACGCTCGTTTCGGCCTTCGCGGCCTCCGCAAAAATCCCGGTTTTGCCGCGACCGCTGTAGTCACCTTAGCCTTGGGCATCGGCGCCAACACCGCCATCTTTTCCGTCGTGAATTCCGTTCTGCTGCAGTCTCTGCCGTTCCGCGACCCCGATCGGCTTGTCCGTGTATTTAGCACGCGCGGAGCGGCTGAGCGCTATCCCATCAGCGGAGAGGATTACTTCGATTGGGAAGCACAGAATCGTTCCTTCCAAGCGACCACGCTTTTCACCGGCTCGCAGAACTACAACGCCAGCGGCGCCGGCGAGCCCGAGACCGTCTCGGTGTGCAGCGCCCAATCAGGTTTTTTCAATCTACTCGGCGTGTTCCCCGAACATGGTCGAGGCTTTGCCGAAGGTGAAGACCAGCCCGGCAGAGACCACGTGGCGGTTCTCAGTCAGGCCTTCTGGCAGCGCCATTTTGGCGGGTCGCTCGGTGCTCTCGGGAAAAGCATCGAGCTGAATTTCCAGAAGTACACCGTCATAGGCGTGATGCCGGCCAGCTTCAACTACCCCGAATCCATCGACGTTTGGATTCCGCTTGAAATGACAGTGGCGGTCCTTGGCCACCGCGGCGGCTACTCCTATCGCATGTTGGGCCGCATGAAACCGGGCGTCACGGTCGCGCAGGCGCAGGCCGATATGTCCGCGGTTACAAAACGCCTGGCAGAGCAGTTCCCGGTCACGAACGCGAACCTCGGTGCCAAACTGGTTCCTTTCAAGGAGCTTCTCACCGGCGATTCCCGGTCACAGCTCCTCGTGTTGTTGGGCGCCGTCGGACTGGTCCTTCTCGTTGCCTGCGCCAACGTCGCTAACCTTCTGCTCGCCCGTGCCACGGGACGCCAGCGCGAAATCGCGCTCCGCGCCACCCTCGGTGCAAGCCGGGGGCGCCTCGTCCGGCAATTCCTTACGGAAAGCGTGATGCTTGCACTCACAGGAGCGGCTTTGGGTCTTGCCGGGGCGTGGTGGCTGGTTCGACTTGCACACGCGACGCCCTCCCTTCCGTTGCCGCGCCAAAATCCCATTCAGCTCGACGAAGCTGTGCTCCTCTTCACATTTGCCGTGAGCCTCGTTGTGGGAATTCTCTTCGGCCTCGCACCAGCATTTGCAGCCTCGGGCCTCGACTTAAATGAGATCCTCAAATCGAGCGCAGGCGCCGTTGCCGGCGCGTCCGGCTGGCGCAACGCGCTGCGCAACACGCTCGTCATCAGCGAAATTGCCATGTCGTTGGCGCTGCTTATCGGTGCCGGCCTGCTGCTGCGCAGTTTCGCGGAAATGCGCAACGCCAAAATCGGCGTCGAATCGCAAAACATTCTCACCATGGCGGTGGTGTTGCCCAACACCAAGTACACGGCGCTGAGCGATCGCCGCGCATTCTACGACAGCCTACTCGAACGCTTACAGCACGCTCCGGGTGTTTCCGCGGCCGCGCTCTCGCAGCAGCTTCCCCTTGAGGGTAGCCATACCTACGGCGCCAAGCTCGAATCGGACTTGGACCCGCAGCGCGCCTGGCTTCAGGTGCAAGTGAATTTCGTCACGCCCGGCTATTTCCGCGTTTTCAGCATCCCATTTCTCTCCGGCCACGATTTCACGCCTGAAGAAATCGATCGCGCCGACGCGGCGGGCGCTCGAAGCACCGACTATTGGAAATTTGGAGGAAAGCTTTCCACAACTCCCCGCCCGGAATTTGCCACCTACGCCATTATCAACCGAACGATGGCGCAGACTCTTTGGCCCAATCAGGATGCGGTCGGCAAAGTCTTCATCAGCGGAATGGAGCCAGTCACTGTGGTCGGCGTGGTCGGAGATGTTAAGTACGAGGGCATTCGCGAAGCGGCTCAGTCACAAGCCTATTTCCCAATCACGAAGGAGCTGGACAACACCTGGTACCCCGCGGAAATTGCCGTTCGAGCGAGCGCCTCACCTGAAGCCGCCCTCGGCGCTGTTCGCGCTGCCTTGCACGAAACCGACAGCGAGCTTTCACTTTTCCACCTCCGCACCATGCGCCAGGTGATCGCCGACAATATGCAAGACACAAGCCTGCAAACAATCTTGCTCGGCTCGTTTGCCGGCCTGGGCCTGACGCTCGCCGCCGTCGGCATCTACGGCGTGATGGCCTACCTCGTCACGCAGCGCTCGCGTGAAATCGGCATTCGCGTCGCTCTCGGCGCCCGGCAGCGCGACGTTCTTCGGATGATTATGGGCCACGGTTTGAAACTCGCGGCAGCGGGCGTGGGTATCGGCCTCGCGGCGGCCCTCGCCCTCACGCGTCTCCTCTCGAAGGAGCTCTTCGGCGTCAGCCCCGCCGATCCCGCCACCTTCGGCGGAGTAGCAATGCTGCTCGTCATCGTTGCCCTGGCGGCGTGCTACATCCCCTCGCGCCGGGCCATGCGCCTCGATCCCATTGTCGTGTTGCGGTACGAATGATTGCGTCGCCGGAGCAACGCCAGGAATTGCTTTTATGTTGCTGATCAATCGCACAATGGAATTGGCGCGCCGCCTGCTTATGCTTTTGCGCAGCCGGCGATTCGATCGCGACATTGACGAAGAGATGCGCCTTCACCGCGAACTTCGCGAGCGTGAACTGCTCGAATCCAACGCCGCAGCCGACGCCGACGAAGCACACTACGCAGCGCAGCGCCACTTCGGCAACCCGCTCCGCCTTCGCGAGGAAAGCCGCGATGCTTGGGGCTGGCGCTGGCTCGAGCACCTCGCGCAAGACGCCCGCTACGGCCTGCGCTCGCTCCGCAAGAATCCCGGCTTCGCCGCCACAGCCGTGGTCACCCTAGCCCTCGGTATTGGCGCTAACACCGCCATGTTCAGCCTTGTCAATGCCGTGCTGCTGCGCCCGCTCGCCTTCCCGGAACCCCATCGGCTCGTCGTCGGCTTCGGCCGCACGGCGCAGGTGGATTATTTGCCGATCTCGTACCCCGATTTCGAGGATTGGCGCGCACAAAGCCGATCTTTCGAATCTCTTGCCGGCTGGATGACGCAGAGCGTCAACCTCACCGGCCGGGAACAGCCCGAGCGTATCCGCGGGGCCTTTGTCTCGGCAAACTTCTTCGATGTGCTCCGTCTGGCTCCGTCGCAAGGCCGCGCTTTCTTGCCCGGTGAGGATCAGCCGGGGTCGGACCGCGTCGCAGTCATCTCGTACGGCGCCTGGCAAAACCGTTTTGGAGCCGACGCGGGCACTCTCGGCTCCCATGTCCATGTGTGCTTGCTACGTGCCCGCGCGCCGTGCATCGAAACTCGATCCCATGGTTGCGCTTCGCGACGACTGAACGGCAGGCGAAAAAAATGCCAACTGAAAATCCAGTTCCTTCGCGAATGACGTAGCGCTCGAGCGCCTCGGCGATTTCCTTCGATCAGCTCTGCGTTTCTGGTAGCGTGATACATTCATTTAAGGTCGAAATTTGACGTTCACCGCCATTCTCGTCTTAGGTTTCTTCCTCGGGATGCGCCATGCCACGGATCCCGACCACGTCATCGCCGTCAGCACCATCGTCACGCGCGAGCGCACCGTCAGGCTTGCCGCCTGGATCGGCGCGCTCTGGGGCCTGGGCCACACGATCACAATTTTCGTTGTCGGCGCCGGCATCATTCTGCTGGGCTGGGTGATTCCGCCGCACGTCGGTCTCACGATGGAATTTTCCGTCGGCCTGATGCTGATCCTTCTCGGCGTCCTGAATCTAACCGGCATGCTGCACTGGATCACAAATTCGCTTACGCCGCCGCAGCCTCGCCTCCACGCCCACCATCATCCCGGCGACCCGCTGCTCGTCCACGCGCATCCGCACACGCACGGCGACTACATCCACACCCACGCGCACGGCCACGACCCTGAAAGTCACACGCACCCGCCAGACGCCACTCCGCTTGGCCGAATGGACCGCGCCTTCGGCAAACTCGGCGCTTACCACCTTCTTCGTCCGCTGGTCGTCGGCATCGTGCACGGCTTGGCCGGCTCCGCCGCGGTCGCGCTGCTTGTCCTCGCAACCATTCACGACGCCCGCTGGGGCATCCTCTACCTGTTGATTTTCGGCGTCGGCACCATCGCGGGAATGATGCTCATCACTGCGGCCATCGCCGTCCCGATTTCCTACACGAGCAATCGCTTCGCCGACGTCAATCGCGGCCTGCGCGTCATCTCCGGCATCATCAGCCTGGCCTTCGGCCTCTTCATCGCGTACAAAATCGGCTACCTGGACGGCCTTTTCAGCTCACATCCGCACTGGATGCCCGAATAGCCTCTTGCACTCTCGATCTGCCACCGTCTTGGATTTACGAATCCACGAGTCCACTTGAAGACAGATGTGGCGACGGGCCTCGACCGAGAAACTGAGCGGGGTGGCTGCTGTTCCCTTGCTGGCCCCGTCGCCATCTGCCGGAAGTTCAGGGGGTACAAGTTGAGAACGACTGTAGATTTCCCGCCGCTGCCCGTCCAATCGAAATATTCGATGGCGCGCAAAGCGATTTTTGATGTTACGCGCGTGTGAACGCAATAGCGCGCTGGGCCGGATGCCCCACGTCAAGCACACCGTAAGCCCCCGCGTACCGCTCGACAGACTTGAGCCCCCGCAGGCCTTTTCGCATCCAATGTAGTAACGAAATGCGTATCATAAGAGACAAAGCGATTAGGCCGGAGGAAGTGGATGCTCACCAAGCGGGCGCCTGACTTGAAGTATTCGGACATCACGCCGAAAGGCCTTTACATGGGCCGCCGCAATTTTCTTCTTGGCGCGCTCGCCACTGCAGGTGTGGTTTCCGGCTGGAAGAAATTCGAGCGCCTTATGTCCGGCCCCGCCACCGGCTCGCAGCCCACCAAGCTCACGAATCTGACGAAGTGGCCCGGCAGCACCACCGAGCCCGCCACGCCCGAAAAGGACGTCACGCACTACAACAATTTCTACGAATTCGGCACCGGCAAGGGAGATCCCGCCGAGAACGCCAAGAATTTCATCACGTCGTCCTGGACCGTTTCTTTCGAAGGCGAAGTGAAAAAGCCGCGCAAGTTCACGATGGACGAAATCTTGAAGCTCGCACCTCTTGAAGAGCGCATCTGCCGCCACCGCTGCGTTGAGGCGTGGTCCATCGTCGTGCCCTGGATCGGCTATTCCTTCAGCACCCTGGCCAAGCTCTGCGAGCCTACTTCCAAGGCGCAATACGTCGCTTTCCAGAGCTACTACGATTCCAAGCAGATGCCGCAGGGCGCCTGGGCCGGCATCGGATTTCCCTACGTCGAGGGACTGCGCATCGACGAAGCGATGCATCCGCTCACGCTGCTCACAGTCGGAATGTACGGCGAAACGCTCCCGAATCAGGACGGCGCGCCGGTCCGCATGGTGATTCCCTGGAAGTACGGCTTCAAGAGCATCAAATCCATCGTCCGCGTGCGCTTTCAGAAGGATCAGCCGCCAACGACGTGGAACCTCGAAGCTCCGCGCGAATACGGCTTCTACTCCAACGTGAATCCGGAAGTCGACCACCCGCGCTGGAGCCAAGCCAAGGAACGCCGGCTCGGGGAATTCTTCCGCCGCCCCACGCTGATGTTCAATGGCTACGCCGACCAGGTCGCAAGCCTCTACAATGGCATGGACCTCCGCAAAAACTTCTAGGCGCCGCGCCGCGTGAATTCAATCCTCACCAGCAAATGGACGAAAGTCGTCGTCTTCCTTGCTTGCCTCATCCCGCTCGAAATCCTCATCTGGCGCGCTCTTCACGCGGACCTAGGTGCCAATCCCATCGAATTCATTACCCACGCCACCGGTGATTGGACCATTCGTTTCCTCTGCATCACGCTCGCCATCACGCCGCTGCGCAAAATTCTTCGCCTTCCGCAGTTGATCCGTTTTCGGCGGATGTTCGGCCTTTTTGCCTTCTTCTACGTCTGCCTCCACTTCAGTATCTGGATCGGTATCGATAAGTTTTTCGACTGGCACGACATGCTTGCCGACGTCCGCAAGCGCCCCTTCATCAGCGTCGGATTTACGGGCTTTGTGCTCATGATTCCACTCGCCGTCACGTCCACCGCCGGCTGGATTCGGCGCCTCGGCGGCCGCCGCTGGCAGTGGCTCCATCGGCTCATCTACCTGAGCGCCATCGCCGGCGTCATCCACTACTACTGGCTCGTCAAGTCCGACGTGCGCAAGCCCCTCATGTACGGAGCGATCGTCGCCGTTCTCCTGCTCGCCCGTTTCGTCGACTGGCTCATCCATCGTGGCGCCCGTGCGGCCACTCCTGCCCGCTCGCAGCCAGACGAATCCCCCATCACCGCCGAAACCGTCAACCTGTAACGGTCATTCTTCCTGGGGCACAGGCAATCCTGCCTGCGTTCGGGTCGCAACTACCTTATAAGCAACTGTAGTAAGTTGCTGTAGTCGTCGGTCCATTGGCGAGTCTTCGGCAGCTCCTCGCTCACTATGGGCGTCCCGGCATGGCCGCCGGTCACCAGTGAGTTAGTCTGCGACAGCAGGACCCAATCGCTGCCGCTCGAGCTTTGCTGATTTCGCCCGGCGTCAGTTGCCCGCTCTTGATGCCCTGGGCGATGCCGTCCTGCTGATTCTCTTGCCTCTGCCCGACTTCGCCCTTGAAGTTGTCGTCGTAAATCTACTCCAACAGGTTGCGGCCGTATTCAGCGTATGAAATTGGCCCGAATCCGGGGACAAAAAACGGATTCCAGAAGGCGAAGGCGGGGCGAATCTCAGTGGGGCGCGAGGGCGGCTTTGCCCGGGAATCGTGCGGCCGGTCCCAACTCCTCTTCGATCCTCAGGATTTGGTTATATTTCGCGATGCGATCCGTCCGCGAAGCCGATCCAGTCTTAATCTGCCCGGTGCCTGTTGCTACCGCCAAATCTGCAATAAACGCATCCTCGGTCTCGCCCGACCGGTGCGAAATGACAGCCGCATAATTTGCCTTCTTCGCCATTTGGACCGCTTCGATGGTTTCCGTCACGGTGCCGATCTGATTCAGCTTGATCAAAATCGCGTTCCCGATTCCCTCGTCGATGCCGCGCGTAAAAATCTCCGGATTCGTCACAAACACGTCATCGCCCACGAGCTGAATCTTCTTCCCGGTTGCCTCGGTGAGCTCTTTCCATCCCTCCCAGTCGTCCTCTGCCATCCCGTCTTCGAGCGACACGATCGGATATTGGCGTACCCAGCTTTGCCAGAACGCCACCATTAGCGTCGAATCCCGCTTTGAGCTGTCCGATTTCTTGAAGACGTACTTCCGGCTCGGCCGGTCGTAGAATTCGCTCGACGCCGGATCAAGCGCAATCGCAATCTGCTCCCCCGGCTTGTATCCCGCTGCTGTGATTGCTTCGAGGACGCGCTCGAGCGCTTCTTCGTTCGACTTCAGGTTCGGCGCGAAGCCGCCTTCGTCGCCCACCGCCGTCGAATAGCCGTTTTTCTTCAGCACTGCTTTCAACGCATGAAACACCTCTACGCCCCAGCGCAGCGCCTCGTGAAAATTCGGCGCGCCCACCGGCATCACCATAAACTCCTGCACGTCCACCGAATTGTCCGCGTGCGCCCCGCCGTTCAGGATGTTCATCATCGGCACAGGCAGCTTGTTTGCAGCACCACTTCCCGCGCACGTCGCCAGGTATTGGTAGAGCGGCTGCCGCAATTGCGCTGCCGTCGCGCGCGCGGCAGCCATCGACACCGCCAGAATCGCGTTTGCGCCAAAATGACATTTCGTCGGCGTTCCGTCCGCTTCCATCATCCGCCGGTCGAGTCCGGCCTGATCCTTCGCGTCGAATCCTGCCACAGCTTTCGCGATTTCATCATTCACATGCTCAACGGCGTTGCGCACGCCCTTGCCCAGATACCGCGACTTATCGCCGTCGCGCAATTCGATCGCCTCATGCTCGCCCGTTGACGCGCCTGACGGCACTGCCGCGCGCCCAACTGCGCCGCCTTCCAGCCGCACGTCCGCCTCAACCGTCGGATTGCCCCTCGAATCCAGAATTTCGCGCCCACGCACGTTCGCGATCACCGTCGACATCGATTACTCCTTCTTTAAAAGAAGCAGATATATTTTGAAAGCGACGGGAATCTTATCTGCTTGCGCCGCCGCCGCAAAGCGCGATTCGAGGTCGCGCCAGTACGCTTCTTCATCTCCCAGCGAGCGGCCATACGCGCTGCCATACGAAGTGGACCGGCAGAAACCCGTGAATTCACGCGCCGTGGCGGGCAGCGTGTAAGCGAGGCTGGTGTCTTCTACCATCTTCAATCCATTTGCTGCGCGGACAATGCTCTGCGGAAATTCCTTCCGCCGCAGTCGCTCATCCCGGAAAGGGTCCCAGTGCTCGCGGAATTCCCGTCGGATGATCGCCTGGACCGCTTCCGGCGTTCTCGGAAAGTCGCCGCCATACACCGCCAGGACGCCTCCCGGCCGGAGCCAGCGCGCCACATTCATCAACACGCGCGGCACCTCCATCCAGTGCAGTGCGGTCGCAATGTTCACCAGGTCCACGCTCGACGGCTCCTGCTCGAATGCTTCCGCTGTTCCGATCCGCACCTCGGCCCGCGGCTCCGCTTCCCGCAGTTTTTCCGCCATTCGTGGATCCGGCTCGACGGCAATCACGCGCGCGAAATGCTTCGCCAGCTCAGCCGTTGCTTTTCCTGTGCCGGCGCCCAAGTCCATCGCGCAATTCCGCCGCTCCGGTGGAATCAATGCCAGAATGTGCTCGAAAATCTCGGCGGGATACTCAGGGCGAAATTCGCTGTAGGCCTTCGCGGCTTGGCCGAATCGCGGCTCAAAACTCATGTCGTCTTTTGCAGCGTCCTGTCACGTTCGCTCGCAAGGCGCTTCATCTGCTTTAGCAGATTCCGTCCGCGCGCGCGCATCGCCGGCGTCCCAATTTCCGTTAACTCCTCAATCATCGGCACGACGCGCTTCCGGAGGCGCTGATCCTCTCGCGCGAAATCCGCCAGCCCCTGCATCGCGCACGTCCTCACAATGCTGCTGCTCGCGTCCTTCAAATATGCATGCAGAATGTCCACGGCCGCCGCGCGTTCTCGCACCGTCGTCCTTAGCCGCGGCAACATCAGCGCCATGTGCCACCGCAGCTCCTTCTCTTCAGCACTAGCCGCAATCTCCAGCACTCTCTTCCTGTAAGGACCCAGCAGTTCCGGCCGCTCGCGCGTGATTTTCTCGATCGCGTCCGCCGCGCGCATCTGCACCACGTAGTCGTCGCAACTCAACCCTTGAAACAGCGCCCGAAAAAGCGCCGGCCGCGCGAGCACCTCCGCCACCACTTCGTCCGCCCGCCCAATTGATCGCCTGTCGCCGCCCGCAAGCTTCTTCAAAATCCCGCGCAAAGCTTGCAACGCAGCCTCCCGGCCTGACCGCTCACCGCTACCGCCAGGCGCTCACGCCTCAGCTCGCAGCAACTCACACCAAATCGCGCCAAGCCGCACGCGCCCTACTCCGGCTCCTCGAGCATCGACTCCGGCCGCACCACCACCACGATGCCATTTTCCGTCACCGAGTACCGCGCCCGGTCGGCCTCACGGTGATATCCAATCTCAGTGTCTTCCGGCAGACTCACATGCCGGTCGATGATCGCCCGCCGGATCCGGCAGTGCCGCCCGATATTCACGTGATTAAAAATAATCGAGTCCTCCACTTCGCTGTAGCTGTTCACGCGCACGTCGTACCCCAGCACGCTGCGCTTCACGCGCCCGCCCGAAATAATCGACCCGCCCGCCACCACCGAATCGAGCGCCACACCCATGCGCTCCGGGTCCGCAAACACAAATTTCGCCGGCGGATACTCCTGCTGCCACGTGTGCAGCGGCCACTTCTTGTCGTACAAATTGAACACCGGATTCACCGACACCAAATCCAAATTCGCTTCGTGGTACGCCTCAATCGTCCCCACGTCGCGCCAGTACGACATCTCCTTCTGATTTTCATCCACAAAATTGAACGCAAAGACGCGGTGCTTCCCGATGATCCGCGGAATAATGTCCTTGCCGAAATCGTGCGACGACGTCTGGTCCTCCGCGTCCGCAATCAGCACCGGCACCAGCAGCTGCCTGCTGAACAAATACACTCCCATGGACGCGTTCACTTTGTCCGGGTGTACTCGCGACGCCTTCGGCCGCTCCGGCTTTTCCTGCCATCCCACGATCCGCCAGTTTTCGTCCGTCTCCAGGACGCCAAATCGCTTCGCCGCCTCCGCCGCGGTCATTTCGATCGTCGCCACCGTCACTTCCGCGCCGCTTTCGACGTGCTGCGCCAGCATCTTCTCGTAGTTCATTTTGTAGATGTGGTCGCCCGACAAAATAAACACGTAGTTCGATTGCTCGCTCCCAATCGAATAGATATTTTGATACACCGCGTCTGCCGTTCCCTGGTACCAGTGCTGCGACACGCGCATCTGCGGCGGCAGCACCTCGATAAAATCCCCGTGCCCCATCAGCACGCTCCACCCTCGCCTCACATGACGGTTCAGGCTCAGGGCCTTGTACTGCGTCAGCACAAACACCCGCCGCAGGTCGCTGTTCAGGCAATTCGATAGCGTCATGTCGATGATCCGGTACACTCCGCCAAACGGCACCGCCGGCTTCGCGCGGTCCCGCGTCAACGGCCACAGTCGTTCGCCCTGCCCGCCCGCCAGCAGCACTCCAATCGCGTCCCGCATCATTGGCATTTTCACGGTCATCGGCCAGCCCCAGCCGCCATTCTAGCAGCAACCCGAAGGGCGAGGTTTCCACGAACTTTGCGTCCCGAATGGTTGGGCCAGAAACGTGTGCCGTTGACTTTTTATGGAGGGCGGCCCGCCATCTTGCTGAGAGGGCCGCTTTGCCGGTGCCGTCTCCTCCGGGCACCGAGTTCGTCGGTGCGCCTCGTAGCTGCCGGTCCGAGTCTTGCTGTTGGTTCTCGGCTGGCCGCGCGGCGTCCAGACCGTTGTCTAGTTTCGAATTGAACTAATACCTATAGGCCCGCTCCCGCCCTCGCTCGCCCGCGCCCCTCTTACACAAGAAACCCTTGACTTGTGGGATAGCCTCCGATACAAGCATTTCCCAATTGCCGTTGTGGCGTGCAGCGGCTAAACTGGTTTGATTTCCAGTCGTTGTCCAACTCAACAACCAACGGGGAACGGGGGTGAACGTCGCGTGGCAGAAGTCGTTATTCAAGAGGGCGAGTCTTTGGAAAACGCTCTCCGCCGCTTCAAGCGCAAGGTCCAGTCCGAGGACATCATCAAGGAGATCAAGAAGCACAGCTACTACATGAAGCCTGGCGAGCGTCGTCGTGCCAAGGAAGCCCTCTCACGCAAACGCCTCCGCAAGAAGCAAAGGCGTGAGCAGGATTAGGCGATTCAATCTGACGGGTCTATCTGCAACGCCGTGCCGGCTGATGCGCACATCAGCGCAAGGCATCCGCCGGCCGGGGTTGCCACGCTGCCTGTCCTGTCCCAGCAAGGGTCTCGGAGCAGCGCATGGAATACCACGATAAGGTCCTGAAGTGCGCCGATTGCAATGCTGAGTTCGTCTTCACCGCCGGCGAGCAGATGTTTTTCGCCGACAAGGGCTTCAAAAACGAGCCCAAGCGGTGCAAGGCCTGCAAAGCCAGCCGCGCCTCCGGCAGCACCGGCCAGGCTTCGACCGCCGTTCAGCGCGTCGAAACCAAAACCGTCTGCTCGCAGTGCGGCAAAGAAACAACCGTTCCTTTCAAGCCCACTCAGGGGCGTCCCGTGTACTGCCGCGAATGCTTCCAATTGCGGCGGACCGCCGGTGCCCAGAGCGGCGCGACCGCCTAGCGGTACAGCACAGGCCATCGTGCCTGTGCTTTAACCGCCAAGCGATTCCGGAGCGTGGTGGCTCTGCTTCGCGTCGTAAAGCGGCTGCAGCCCGGGGCTCGGGGTTTGTACCTACAAACCCGCAAGAACCAGAGTCTGGGGGGCTTGTACTCGCAAACCCTGCGATAGCTGGGAGTGTGGGTGTGTGCGTGCAGTTTCCGCCTCGCCCAGCCCCCGCCGCAGGCGGCAGAATGCCTTCAAAAACCAGCACCGGCGTTTCTGCCGGTGCTTCGGATCAGGCCCTTGTCGGTCAGAGCTTCAGCTCCGACACAAACAGCGAATCCGAGACCACAAACACCCTGCCCCTTACGGTCGGAGATGAGCATGAAGCCGGGGAACGGAGAGCGGCCATGACGCGACGCCGGCCTCTATTCCATTTTCTCTTTTCCGTTTTCGCCGTCGCCTCTAATTGCCACGTCCGCGATCAGAAATTCCACTAACTCACACAAAACAAAGGACCGCCACCATGTCGAATCGGCGCGTTCCGCACATGGCGGCGAACACGTTCTCGCGGCCAGAAAGGCGCATTGCGCCTCGACGCATGAGGCACGCATGTAGCGCCCACATCACAATTTCGATCACTGTAGACGCGGACGGCGCATGGCCGAGCTATGCTCCTCGAAACAGGTGTGTCCCCAGCAGGCGCGCCTGCTGTATGATTCGGCCATCTCAATTGAGGTGATCATCATGATTCGACAGCGATTCTCACGTCGAGAGTTCTCGCGAACGATCGGACGCGCGATGGCTGCGGTATGGGCGGCGCCGAGCGTGTTGCGCGCGGCGTCTGGCGCCGCAGTCGCGGCGCCCGCCAAAAGCGCGTCGCCAGCCACGCCTAAACCGGCCGGGATGATTCGCATCAGCGCGAACGAGAATCCGTATGGGCCGTCGCGGTGGGCCAAGCTGGCGCTAAGTACCTGCGATGAAGTGGCGGCGAGGTATCCGGATGGAGCGCACGTCGAGATGGAGGAGGAGCTGGCGCAACTGCACCAGGTGAAGCGCGAAAACATTCTGCTGGGTTGCGGGAGCGGTGAAATTCTGCGCGTGGCGGACGTCGCGTTTGTGAAGCCGGGAATGAACGCGGTGGCGGCGGAGCCGACGTTCGAGGCAGTGTTGGACTATGTAGGCGTGCTGCACGCAGACGGAGTAAAAGTGCCGCCGACAGCGGACCACCGCCACGACCTGCCGCGGATGGCGGCGGCGTGCACATCGAAAACGGGGCTGGTGTACGTGTGCAACCCGAACAACCCGACCGCGACGATCGTAACGAAGGACGAGCTGGCGGACTTCATCCCGCGCGTGCCGGCGACGACGGCGATCCTGGTGGACGAGGCGTACTTCCATTTCGTCGAAGAGCCGAAGTATTCGACGGCGATGGGATGGATTGCCGAGCACCCGAACGTGATTGTGGCGCGGACGTTTTCGAAGATCTATGGGATGGCGGGGATGAGGCTCGGGTACGCGGTGGGGTCGAAGGAAATGATCGCGCGGATGAGGTCACACGCGCTGCACTCGAATGCGAATGCGGGAGTGCTTGCGGCGGCGAAGGCGAGCATGGCGGATCAGGAGTGGGTGGGTCATTGTCGTGCGCAGATTCGCGACACGCGGAAGTGGGTGACGGGCGAGTTGGCGAAGGACGGGCGCGAAGTGGTCGATAGCCATGCGAACTTCTTCATGGTGAATATGGGCACGGATGTGAAACCCGTGATTGCGGCGTTTCGAGAAAAGGGGATTGAGGTGGGGCGGAAGTTCCCGTCGATGGGGAATTATCTGCGGGTGACGGTGGGGACGCGGGAAGAGATGGAGGCGTTTTGGGGGGCGTTTAAAGAGATTGCCGCAAGCCAGGCGAAGGCTGCTTGAAGGTTACGCTTCTAAAACCCTGGGTGAAACCACGGATGAACACGGATGTAACTCGGATACCCCCCCAACATCCGGGCATAGATAAAACCAGAACGCAACCACAACGGAAGAAATTCGCCGCACTCCAAAAAACAAAAACTAATTCGAAGAAGAGAGGATGGTGCGGCTGCCGCGGCGGCGCTCTTTCGGCGAGGTCTCCTTCTGGACGTTGCCGATCTGGACGAGGAGCTTGCGGAGCTTGGAGCGCTCTTCGAGGTCCATTTCGACGACTTCGAAGGCGCGGGCTTGCGTGTTGGCGTCGCGGACGATGGTCTGAGCCTTGACGGGCTTGGAGTCGGTGTTCATGCGCATGCCGACGACGCTGCCCGGGTGGAGGCTTTGCTCGCACACGGCGACGCCCCCGCCGAGGGTCATTTCGGCGATTTCGAGCGAGTAATTCTCCTTGAGGTTGATGGTCTGCGCGGAGACGGAGCGCTCGAGGCGCAGGCGCGGATAGCGGCGCTGGCGAATGGCAGAGGAGTTGGGATCGGCGTCGAGCGGCTCGAGAGAAAGTTCGGCGACGCTGAGGCCGCTCTTGGGGATGAAAGCGCGCGCCCATTCGGGGTCGATCTTCTCCATGGCTTGCGCGGCGACGAGGCGAAGCTCGGAAGGATTGGCCCAGGAGAACATTTTGCGGAGTTCGGCGATTTTGCGGAGGACGGCCTCGGCGCCGGAAGTGCGGAGGCGGCCGAGAGCTTCGATGGCCTTGAGGCGAAGGTATTCGGTGGCGTCCTTCGGCAGATCGCCTTCGGCGATGCGGAGGAGGCGCATGTCGGCGGACTTTCGCCGGCGAGGCCGATTTCATCCACGGCGAGCGGGCGGACGAGCGGGTCGAGATGATCGAAAAGCATCAGCATCAGGCGGCCGCCGCCGGAAGAGCCGCTGGCGGCGATTTGGCGGATTAGGCGATCGTGAGCCGTGCGCCGCCATTCGGGAACGCGCGAGGGCAGGAATTTTTCGACGGAGTCGAGATCCATGCGCGCGAGGATGCCGATGACGTCGATGGCTTCGTTGGGCGAGCCTTTCTGGAGCTGCTGGCGAAGATGGTCGAGCGCTTCTGGGCCGAGCGCTTCCATCATGGAGACTAGGAGTTCACAATCTTCACGGAACCCGGCACGCGTGAAACGCTGCGCGATGTGCTCGGCGGCGGCCGTGGGGATGCGGCGGAGGAGGTCGCTGAGGCCGCTGGGGATTTTGGAATTTTTGAGCGCTTCGTCGATAAATTCGGGGAGGCGATTTTCGACGGCGATGCGCGGGCGAAGATTTTTGGCGAGGTTCGGGTGCTCGGTGCCGATGTAGTCCGTCAATTCGATGGTGCGCTGCATCGCGGGGAAGGAGCGCGTCTTGAGCGCTTCCTGCGAGAGGCGGACGAAAGCGGCGCTGACGAGGCTTTGCATTTCTGAATCTTTTTCGTCGGCGAGCTGGACGCCTACGAGGCGGATGATGTCGAGCAGGAGCTTTTCGCCGGACTTGGCATAGAGAGAGGCGAGCTCAGCAAGGCCGGTGGCCGTCTGGCGGCGCGGCTCGCGGGATTTATTGGTGATGCAGCCGGCGTAGTTG
>Ga0126373_10001802_pt1 | contig 15417 bp, 17 predicted proteins | sample PanSoiMetPlot_11_FD_92545 | JGI IMG/M metagenome (GOLD analysis project Ga0126373, IMG submission 92545) | Tropical forest soil microbial communities from Panama - MetaG Plot_11 | ecosystem: Environmental > Terrestrial > Soil > Tropical forest > Bulk soil | place: Panama | collected 2016-02-17 | reverse complement strand
GCAGTTGTGAGCAATTCCGATGCGGGTGGCATAAAATCGACCCAACCAAGAAACACTCGCGCTGGGCAATTGCCAAGATCGACGGCTCAGAACAAGGTCCCGTTTGGCACACTGTCGAAGCAAAGCGATGACATGACCACCGGGGGGTCATCGCGTCGGCTTGTCTTTCTGGGACTAGGTCAAAATTCAGGGGTGCTTTGTTATGAGCAAGGAGGATTTGTGGGCGCTTTCAACACCGTTGTTTTTTGGTTCAGAGACGGAGGGCGCGGCTGGGGAGCTACTCTAAGGATGGGCCAACCCCGAAGGATATTCCCAGCTTGAGGGCTGCAGTCCAGAGTGGGAAGTTTAGCGTGTGGGAAAAGTGAACAGTAGGGCTAGGCAGCACCCCCATCGATTGGATTGAAGCAACCATCCGACAAGTGAAGTCCTGCTTCACGTCGCCGGTTTAGCTGCCGGTCCAAAAGGCATCATTCCAGAGCGTCCGCAACCTTTGATTCTGCTGGACGGGAGTGGCCGTCTGAAGCCAGTCCGAAAAGTACAAATTTTTCACCGCCCAGATTTCAATCGCCCTGATTTCGACGGGATTTTCGACACAATTCTGTCACCGCAAGAGCACAGACTTTTCAAGGGAGCCCTTGCCAAGAACACTATTTGCAGATTTCGGTTGAGGGCAGTGCGCTTGCATCATTACCGCTTCCTCCCGCAACCGCCGCGTGCATCGTGTTCTCTTCGATGCCTGCTTCCTTGATCGCGTCCAGAATCTGTCCAGTGCGGTAGTCCATCTCGGCCAAACAATCGGCCCAATCGCCGTTGCCCGTTTTGCCGACGAACTCGGGATTCGGTAGCGTCGGAAAGTGGACCAGCGAGAACGCAACGTACGCAAAGAACGGCTTGGCCGCATTCGCGTTGCGCTTAATGAAATCCACAGCGCGGCTCGTGATCTCGGCTTCCATCGTTCGGCGGCGATTGACGTTCAGCTCCGCAACCTGCCAGGCCTTCTCGCCCTTATGCGCTTCGTAGATGTACTCGGGGGGAGCGACGTTTGCGTTCCATCCCTGCTTGTTGCCAGTCGACGGCCACATATTATTGGTTTGGTCCAGCGACGGCCACGGAGCCTCGTCGTAGGTGCGCGGGATGCCATTCCACTCGTCGAATCCTCGATGCGTGGGAAACCGCGCCTCGGCGCTGCCGAGATGCCATTTACCCAGATATCCGTAGCGTAGCTTCTCTCAGACAACAACTCCGCGATGGTAACTTCCCACAGGGTCAAGCCGTCCGGCATGCCGTCATGCGGGACTTTGTATGTGCCAGAGCGGATGGGTAATCGAAATGGAGGCCAGTGCGCAGCAGCCGGCCCACGCACTGGCTCGCACTTTGTAAGCGATACAATTGAGGGTAGTTACTGGCCTATTCGCGTCGCGCTTGGTCGGCATCCCTAGCGAGGTCATTCAGAAGCTGCATGAACTCGCCCGTCTGGCCGATGAAAAGTCCGTCCGCAGCGAGGGCCTTGACTGCTCCCATCGCAGCGCCCTTGGTTTCGGTTGGACGAACAATCGAACAGATGGGGAAACTTCGGTTAAGGAACGGGCAAGGCTCCGGCATGATCAGGTTGGCCTCTAGCAGCTCATCAACCGTATCGTTTCCCTTTAGAACACTAAGATCCACAAAGGTTACCGTTGAGTTGTTGTTGATGGGGTCGACCACTGTCAGCGGGGGATTGCCTGCATTCGCATTGCCTGCCTTGTCGTACCAGACCTGAAAGTGCAGTGCCTCACTTGGACCGATACTGAGCACGACCCTCAGTACTTCCGGGTCCTTTACCCTCTGAGCTAAAGAAGGATATAGACTGGTGCCGCCTTGCTCAATAAAGCAAAAGTGGAACCCTGCCGTGAAGGCGATCGCCTTGATGAGGTCGGGGTTGCTCGCGTCGGCATCGGTTCTTGGAATTGCGGTATGCTGCCCAACATTCAAACTCGGGACTGCCTGGACGAAACCTGTGTCGCCGAGATCGGGGTTTGTGCTGTCGGAGCGGTAGCGACCCCAAAAACTGGTATCTATGGTGAGCTTGGTAAGGTTGGTGAGCCGTCCCTTATTGGCCGACCCGGTTGCCGTGCTGCCCGGTATTGTGCGGAAATGGGGGCCAACTAGGAGATCGATGTCCGCAGTGTTGGCGCCTTTGGATTCCAAGTACGCACGCAGGAAGTTCGTGTGGCTGAATTCGTCGTCAGTATTATCGACAATGTATTGCGGCATGTCGCCGTCGAGCAGCTGAAGAGCGGTCGTGTAAGGCAGGTTCCCCCCAGTGCCAACTGGCGCTTTGCCGGTCGACGGGTTAATTTTGGATGCGAAATCACCTCTATGGGCGATTCCCGCCGCTGAACTGAGTTCCCAGTATTGTTCCCACAGATCGCTCTCAAGAATCTCGGCGGCGGCCAGGAATCGAAGAATGGAGGCGTCGCCCCGTGACAGTTTTCCGCCGGAGTCGTCGCCCTGCGCGAATGCAGACAAACTGCCGGGTAAAAGGCCTGTCCCTACCGTCGCAGCACCAGCCGCTATCATTCCATTCTGCAGGAACCGTCGCCGGCTTGCCGAATTCTTGAGGATGCTTCCGGATTTCTCCATGACTTTCTCCTTTTAATGAAATCGAGTTGGCGTTGTTCTGTTCGGGTTTGTCACACTGTTGCCGGTGGATTTCGCAATTTCCCACACGGACACACTGACAGCGAGAAATTGTGGAACGCGCACCTGAGTTAAACCCACGAGATCGCTATTTCGTGACCATCCCTGTGGAGATCAGCTTTGTCTGGGTGACGGCCTGAAGGCTGGTGGCCTCTGCCATGGAACGTCCTGACTTCGTTATCGTGCGTCGTGCTGTGCTGTGCGCTCGCCGAGAGCTGCCACCCGAAAGTGAGCGTCAGCAAAACAAACACAAGCGTTAGGTTTATCTTCGGAAGCATGGCGTTGTGTCCTTCTGCTTTGCCATCTCTTGAGCACCCCAGGCGCTCAGCTTCACGGGGCATGAGATACGCTTGCGGAGCAAAAGTTGCACTTGTTCGAGAATTTTTTTTCCGAATGCGTGCCGATCTGAAAGAATCGTTAGGAGAACTAACGCGACGGAGGACTAAAAAAAGCGGAAGTCAACGCAGCGATCTCAACGCTGAGGCGATCTCAGAAAAGACTGTATCTTCGGGCCAGGGGCCTGTAGTACAGCGGGGCTGGTCGAGCAAGCTCAACGGCGGCAGATACTAATCAAAGGCAAGAACTCGCGTCTTTCGGCCCGGCTAGCTGGGATCGCTTCGAAGCTTTGCCATGACGCGGTCAATGATTGGGTCGAAGATATTTTGAGGTAACTCGAAAGAATTGCTTTCGGAGACGATCCTTATTGTCTTGGTGGCCGAATCGTAAAGCACATGACACGCACGGCATTGAGACAGATGCAATTCGAGTTCTTGACGGACTTCCACCGAAACTTGACTCTCGAGGTAGTCCGCGAACTCGTCGAAGAACTCCTCGCACGTGATCATTGCCCTGCTCCTCTGCAGCTGGCCGCGAGATAAGGCGATAGCCACTCTCGCAGCATGAGCCGCCCCCGGAGAAGCCGCGTCTTCACTGCCGGGACGCTGAGCCCTAACTGGCGCGCAACATCATCGGTTGAAAGCTGTTCGACGTCACGGAGCATAACGATAACACGGTACTTGGCCGGCAGCTGCAAGAGTCCTTTTTCGACTAGTTGGCGTATCTCCGTTCTGGAGTGGCTCTGTTCCGGATTTTCCTGCCACGCCGCTATCTGACGAGGACGAAATTTGCAATCTTCCTCGGTATCACTTTGATCCAGACTTTCCGTGTTCCTCCGGCCTCGCAATCGTTCCAGCGCTGCATTTCTAGCGATACTGACCAGCCAGGTGGAAAACTTCGAGCGACCCTGAAACCCCGCAATGTGCTTGAACGCACTTAGGAGTGTATCCTGCATCGCATCTTGCGCATCCGCCGCGTCGCCTAAGATGGCGATCAAGGCCCGATAAATCAGGCGGCTGTGTCGGCGTACCAATTCCTCGAAAGCCGCCAACGTCCCGCATTGCGCCTGAGCGACCAACTCCGCGTCTGCGTCCTGGGATGTCTCAACGACCTGCACCACAGCCTCGCGCCGCATAAGAGTGGTCGTACCGCCAGAAGGATTCACTTTATGTTTTTCAAAGATCGACGGGGGCTCAAAGTCCGGTTCAATTCCGAGACCCATTTGCAGGGTATTCGCGAAATTATTTAGAGCGGTCACGACAGCGCCTTCTAAGATCTGTTCCCGGGTGAATCCGAAGGAGGTTAGCTTAGCGGCATCCTCCGGGGAGTATTCCGAAAAGCGCGTCCCCAGTTTGACCGCGAAATCCAACAGTGCCACGTCGGCTTCTGAGAGCTGGGACAGACGGTAGTCGACTGCGATCTGGTCTGCATCGTCGACTGAGAGACCCAGCCCGCGGAGCATGTTGCAGTGCACCGCCACGCAGTAAGAGTTCAGGTTTGCTGCTGAGACGGCTAGTAGAATAGATTCCTTCTGAGCCCGTGTCAGAACGTCTTCAGGAAGCAAAATGGAGCCGACAGCTTCCAACTCCGCTCGGAGCAAATCGGGACGCAATGTCTGCGCCCGGAAGAAGTTCGGTATGAATCCGTGAGTCTTCTGAATGACAGCGAAAGGCTTAAACGTGGCTGGACTCAAGTATGGAGCGGGCACATACGGACCCCTTCTCCCTGATTTGTGTCGAGTGTTACTAACTACAGTTGGAGGTGCCGCCGCTCCCCGGAGTGTCTTCGTCGGAGAATTTCGCGGTTTGAAATCTGGCTCGGATCCCAAAGCCACCGATAGTGTGCAGCGGTAGATGGCCAATGCCGTGAGGACGACGGCTTCGAGGATCGCTTCGTCCCCAAATCCCCGTGCCCGCAATGCTTCAACATCTTCAAGGCCTACCGACGAGGTGTCTCGGCTCAACTTAAGACAGAATTCGAGCAGGGCCAGATCAGATGCCAAAAGATCAGCGTGCTCGTAGTCGTTCAGCAGATTGTCGATATGATTTTCTGGCACGCCGAGGGAAGTCAGCACGTGCGTGTCGAGGGCTATCCAGTAGTTGTCTCGTCGGTCGGCAGCAATACTTAAAAGGATCCGTTCCTTGTGGATCCGGGAAATCGCGCCGTCACGTAAGCTCACCGCCTCTTCGAGTTTCGCGTGCGCTGCGATCACACGAGGCAACGCACTCTGCGCGCGGAGGAGATTAGGAATGGATCCGAACGCCTCTCGAAACACAACGACGGAATCGGACTCTAGCTCCAGCCGGGCCTCTCTTCCAAAGCTCATACTTGCACCCTCAGCCATACGAACGACTACAGCCTTATGAGCAGCTGAGACATAGGTAACCCTATGCCGAAGTAGGCGTAGATTCCTTTTTGCGCTGCAACACCAGCAGCGTCTCGTCATCGTTGTGCCGGTCCCGACGAAACTCGGTCAGCCGCTTCAGCAGTTGCTCCCCTAATGTCCCGGGGCTTTCGAACGGGCCTTCGCGAGCCCATTCCAGAAGTTGTTTCCGTCCGAGACGCTTGCCCGCGCCGTTCTCCGCCTCCGTGATGCCATCTGTATATAGCACCAAAAGGTCGGATGGCCTGAGTGTCACCACCGTCTGACAATAGCCAGTGCCGGGAATCAATCCCACAGGCAACCCGAATGCCTTGCGCGGGGTGGGGTCGCCCTCTTCCAACCAGCCCCAAGCTCGATCAGAAGCGTGGTACCACAAAGGGGGTAAATGGCCAGCGTTACTGAATGTGAGGTAGCCGGTGAGCCGATGAAAACCCAGCACAATTGCAGTCGCGTACTGGCCATCGCCATCCTGGCTGAACGCGTCATTCAGTCCGCACATAAAATCAGACTGATCCCACACGTTAATGTTTTTGCGCAGCAAGGCGTCTAGGGTCATAGCTGCGGAATCTACCTTCCAGCCATGCCCACTCACATCGGCGAGCGCGATACGGGATATCAAATCGTGGCTGCACACAGACATGAAATGAACGTCGCCGCCGGCCTCGCCCTCGTTGACGGGAATCGAGGCTACCCACGCCACCATTCCCGCCAGCCTCCGCGTCCCGATGAACTTGTGATTGCCTCCACGAACCTCACTGCAGCCTAGAACCTGCAGCTTTTCCAGTTCATATTTCGGCTCCCGTACAGCCCATGGAACCGCATCATCGTCGCCAGTCACCGGGGACTCATCGGCGAGCTGCACTGCTCTACGCTTCCATGCATCCGTCAACTCTGCACCAATGATAGGAAGTGCTGCTTGGCAAAACAGTGCGAGCCACTCTTTGAACAGGCTGGAGCTGATGCGCATCCGTCCACATCCTCGAATCACTTCCGAATCGAAGTCGCTTAATTTGTTGCCGCCGAGGACCATCCACCAGAAGTACGTGAGGCAAGCTTTTTCGTCGCCGTGGCTTTCGCTGACATTGAATAGAGTCGCGAACGCCGGGTGGGTTTTTATTTCGTTGAAGACTGCGTTCACGACCAACGCAATGCGGTACAAACCGATCCGGAAAGCGAGATTGCTGTTCTGTCGCAAATCAGTCATGTTTGACATCCCCCGTGCGAAAAAGAGTTTTAGCAAGGCCAGTCATAACTCGTAAGAATCGCCGACTTTTCCGGCGACACGGGATAACGACTGTCCTCCCGCTCGTCGCCGCGCTACGACGGCGCCTTAAAAGAAGACCGAAGAGCGGAAGGTCACCTTTATGATGTTATGACGTCATAATGGTTGCAGATTTTCTTTCAAGATAAGCTGCGTGGCGACCAAAAGCTCGCTCGTTCGTAATCATCAGAGCTAGGCGTTCTCGGCGTGATAACAGTGGGGTCCGGACTGGCGGGTGGAAGGATTCAATCCCAGGTAGGCGCTCAGCTTCTTAGCGTTGGGAAAACGCGAGATGTCTCCAATCGCTGCCAGGCAGGTCTGCGCCACGGTGTAGTCGATCCCGGGGATGCTCATCATTAACCGCACCTTGTCATCTTGCCAAGCCTCTCGCACCAGGAACTCTTCCACTTGCGCGATTTCCCGCTCGGTCAGTTCGAGCAAACGCAAGTCACTGTCACGCGCCAACCCCTCTTCCTTGCTGAGCGGCACTTGCTTCAGCCAGGAGATTCCTGCTTTGCTGAACAGGTCGTACTCCGGCAGCGGCACCAGTATGGTGCAGAATCGAATGCAAGCGGTTCTTCAGACTCGTGCGATCACTCACCAGCGTCGCGCGCCGGTGCGTCAGTCGCCGCAAGCGCTGCGTTTCCGCATCCGGCTGCCACACCCGCGGCAGATACTCACAGCGCAGCAGTTCCGCCAGCACTCGCGAATCCACCATGTCTGTTTTGATCTTGGCCTCGGCAATGGCCCGGACTCTCAAGGGATTTCCGATCACGATTTCTTTCACAAAAGGACGCAAGACCCCGGCCACCGCCCAGGTATTGGTCGTGGCTTCCATCGCCAGCCGATCCTCACTGCCCAGTTGCTGCTCCGCGAAGGCTTTCGGGGTTTCTCTGGTAACGGGAACGGTGTAAGTAGCGAGCAGCGTCCCATCCTCGAGCAAAATGGTGAAGACTGCCGTTCGCTTGTGGACATCACAATCGACGAAGCGTAGCATTTTTCCTAAACCTCCTGGTTCCGGCTTGTCGGAACGGGAAAGATGTGGTGCGGGGCTCCGGAACTGGATCGTGGTCTTCGAGACCGTGGCGATCCCCTCCGTTTTTGCGGGGCGAAGCGATCGCCGCCAGACAAGTCTGCGCCACCGTGTAGTCGATTCCCGGAATGCTCATCAGCAGCCGTACCTTCTCGTCCTCCCACGCCGTGCGCACCAACCGTTCCTCGATGGCCGCGATTTCTTGCTCGGTCTGTTCCAGCAAGCGCAGGTCGCTGTCCCGCGCCTGAGCTTCTTCCTCTTCCAGAGCCACTTGTCTCAGCCAAGCGATTCCTCTCTTGCTGAACAGATCGCAGGCCGGCAGCGGAACCAGTGTGTGGTGCAAAATCGAGTGCAGCCGATTCTTCAACCGCGTGCGGTCACTCACCAGGGCCGCTCGGCGATGCGTGAGCCGCCGCAAACGCTGCGTTTCACGGTCCGGTTGCCACACCCGCGGGAGGTAATCGCAGCGTAGCAGCTCCGCCAGCACTCGCGAATCCACTTTGTCCGTCTTGATCTTGGCTTCGGCTATGGCCCGGACTCGCAGCGGATTGCTGATCGCCACCTCAGCCACAAACGGCCGCAACACTTCGGCCACCGCCCAGGTGTTGCTGGTTGCTTCCATGGCCAAGCGATCCTCCGTGTGGAGTTGCCGCTGTGCGAACGCCGTCAGAGCTTCTCGGATCACTGGAACGCGCGGAATAAGGTTGCGAGTTCCGGAAATTCTGGCGGCCTAGGTTCCTTCTGAGGACATCAGTAAGTTGCCAAAATGGTTCCGAGGGCGGAAGCGACGGAGGACAAAATCATCGGAATTGAGCGTAAGCTTGCGCTTGCTAGTCGCATAGCTGTGTACCTGCCATGTACCTCGGTTAGGTGGATTTATGGCTTTTGTGAATTTTGCCCGAATGTGGGATCAACAACTTGCGCGTCTTCAATGCGCCGAGGAGTTCGACCCCACCCTGGGCACCATTCCATCATTCGAGTTGGCGGCCGTTGGATGCGGCGACGACCGCATGAGGCGTTCGAGGTTCTCACGTGCCCACGCCGCTGATGAACGACGGCAAATCTGATTCGCCGGAAGCGGTAGCGGCAGGCACCGCGCGTGCTACGGCCGAAGAAGTGCAGTTGGTAGCCGCGCTTCGGCGAGGAGACGAGGTGGCTTTTTCGCGCCTTGTGGCGGCCCACCACGCATCGCTGCTGCGCGTTGCACGCATGTATGTAAGCAGCCCCGCCAGCGCCGAGGAAGTGGTGCAGGACACTTGGGTGGGCGTGCTGAAAGGCCTTGGGAATTTTCAGGGCCGGTGCGCGCTGAAGACGTGGATTTTTCAAATCCTGATCAACCGGGCGAAGACGCGAGGTGAGCGCGACAGCCGCATGATCCCGTTTTCGGCGATGTTTGACGCGCGCAACGACCCCGGCGAGCCCGCCGTGGAACCGAGCCAGTTCAATGAAAATGACCCGGAATGGCCGGGCGGATGGGCGACACAGCCGAGCGATTGGGGCCGGACGCCGGAACAATCGCTGCTGACGCAGGAACTTCGCGCGGTTACGCAGCAGGCGATCGGGGCGCTGCCGGCGAGCCAACGGGAAGTGATTACGCTGCGGGACGTGCAAGGATGGACTTCGGGGGAAGTTTGTAACGTTTTGGCGATCAGCGAGACAAACCAGCGGGTGCTTTTGCACCGCGCGCGTTCGAAAGTTCGGCAGTCGCTCGATCAGTATTTCCGGGCGAAATAGCCCAATGGACATGGACGCGAGACCGAACGACATGTCGTGCAAGGAGCTGGTCGAGCTGGTGACGGACTATCTCGAGGGCGCGCTACCAGTCCGGGAGCGAAACCGGTTCGAGCTGCACATCGCGAAATGCGAATGGTGCAAGCGATACATCGATCAAATTCGTGCGACGATTAAGATTGCCGGCAGGCTGAACGAAGATTCCATCCCGCAAAAAGCCAAGGAAGAATTGCTCAACGTATTTCGCGATTGGAAGAAAGGCTCCTGACTGGCGGCGAGCCGTTACGCTCCCTTTCGTCATTCCCCATTAGCAAGTCCGCAATGTTTGCGCTCGCGACTTCACGATTCTGAAGAGCCGACCATTTCGAGGACGGCGTTATTTGCCGAAGTGAGATTCACGTCGGGTTGGCCGTGGCGCATGAATTTCAGGGTGGCACGAGCGAGACTGTTGTTGGCGACATCGAAGGTGCCGGAGCAATCGGTCTTAAGATACGGCAGGCGATGGAGTGAAGTGCCGCTGCCGGTGACAGAAACTTGCAGGCGCGTGCCGCGACCGGGGTCGACGCAATCGAACGACCAATTGAGATTTCCGGTGTCGCGCTGGACGCTTTCAAATCTGCGGAAGATGTGCGCTTCGTTGCCCGTCCAAAGGATAGCCTTGCGGAAGCGCATGCCGAGAGGCATTTCATATTCGAGGGCCTCGAAAGTGGGCAGGCCGTGGCCATTGGCGTCCGTGAAGATGGCGTGCGTCCAAGTCCACATATAACGATGACGGCGGCCGCAATTGTGGCCCTGCAGGCCGTGCCCTAGCGGGTCGCCACGGAAGAAGTGGCCGTCGAAGACGATCTCGCCGGAGAAAATGGCATCGGAGTGGGGCGTGCGCGAGAAGCCGATGCGGCGGCGGTCGCTGAGCGTGACAGCGTAGGCCGAGCGATAGCGGAGGTCCCAGCGAATGTAGTGGCCGTCGGCACTGAGGAGGCCGCGGCAGGAGTCTTCCGTGATTTCGTTTTCGCCGTGCGTGAAATGAAAAGGCCGGGCGCCTGGGGAGCTGAGCGAGAGCAGGTCCGAGGAGAAGCCCCGGATAAAGGTTTGTGGCGCGGCGTCGCGCGGGAACCAGGTGGCCCAAATCTGCGCCGGCATGCCGCGCGGGTTCCCCGCGCAGCCGTCCTGCCCGGGATTTAGCAGCAGGTAGCGAAACCACCAGGCGCCGCTGCCGTCGGTGAGACCAAGGCGGAGAAACCAAACTTCGTAGCGGCGGCGTTCGGAACGTTTTGTGAAGACGGCGTTGAGGCTGGGCGCGCGGGAACTCATGCCGCGGCATCGTATCCGATTGGCAGTTTCCGTTGTATTATTTTTCTGGCAATGGCGAACGAAAACGCACAGAACGAACACGAGCGCGGAAGACCGATTACGTATTGGATCGGCGAAGGCGGAGGGTGGCTGCTGCGACACGTGGTGAGCGGCCTCGCAGCCACCGGACTGACGCCGAACATGTTCACATTTCTGGCGCTGGCAGTGAATTCGTGGGCGGCGGCGATGTTTGCAATGGGACGATTCCGGCAAGCGGCAGCCGTGCTGTTTTTGGCCGGATTTTTGGACATGGCTGACGGGCAGGTGGCGAGGCGCGTGGGGCAGGTGACAGCGTTTGGAGGATTCCTGGATTCGACGCTCGACCGATATTCAGACTTGGCGCTGTATATGGGCTTGGTGGTGTACTACACGCTGATCGGACGGACTTTTTATATGACGCTGGCGGCGGTGGCGATGGCGAGCTCGTTCATGGTGAGCTATTCGCGGGCGCGGGCGGAGTCGCTGATTCCGTCGTGCAAAGTGGGATTCATGGAGCGGCCAGAGCGGCTGGTGCTACTGATCATGGGCGGCGTTTTCAATCGCATGGCGCAGGTGCTGTGGGTGATTGCGACGATTTCCACGCTGACGGTGATTCACCGCGTGGTGTACACATGGCAGGAGCTGCGCGCGGGGCGAGCGCTGCCCGAAGCGGACGCATCTTAAGCTCGGGGACTTACCTCCCCCGATTTTCTTCCTTTTAGCGATTCCTCGACAGGCGCAGCGACGATTTCCTGAACTCGCTGGCGGAGCGCGTCGATTTCGTCGCGGCCGACCGAGGACGTGTCGATTGTGTCGTGCAAATAGACGGTGATCTTGGCCGGGCGGAGCATCCAGTTGCCAGTTTGGAAGAATTCGTAGGCGCCGACGATGCTCATCGGGACAATGGGCGCGGCGAAGCGCTGCGCGAGATTGAAAGTTCCTTTCTTGAACGGCTGAACGTGACCGTCGCGCGTGCGGCCGCCTTCGGCGAAGGCGATGAGGCTGATGCCGGAATCGAGCGCGGCTTTGGCGCGCTGGGTCATGACTTCCAAGCCTTCGCGGCTGGGGACGTCCGGCACCGGCACGTTGCCGAAGCGACCCATCATCCAGCCATAGACCGGATATTTGAAATGCGATTCAAGCTCGAAGCCACGGACAAATTGGGGAATAGCGGAATAGATGACGAAAGCGTCGAAGAGGTTTACGTGGTTGCAGATGAAGATGCTGGTGCGAGAGGAATCGAAGCCAGGCGAGTGCTTGACTTCGAAGCGAGCACCGGCGAGGCGAAGAATATTGCGGAAGAAGGCGCGCTGGGGCCAGTCGTTTTTTCGCGGATCGATGAAGATTCCGAGAATGACGAGAAACGTGCAGACGACTCCGAAATGAATGCCGCTAATCGCCCAAAGGACGAGCGACCGGAGCGTGAGCCAGGCCCGCCTCATATGATTACGTCCAGCGCGCCGGGAAGCACTTCGAGCGAGTGGCATTCGAGGCGAAGGATTTCGCCGTCGATCATGACGGTCACCGGGCTATCGAGGGCAAATTCTACTTTCGTTGCGGCGGTGCGGGAGGCCAGCGGGTGAAGGATGTGCGTGCCGGTGAACAGTCGCGGAAGATTCCAAAGCAGGCCGAGGCGGCCGATGGGGCCCCAGCGGACGCATTCGATTTTGCCGTCGGTGGCGTCGGCGTTCGGCGAAATCATCATCTTGCCGCCGGTGAATTTGCTGTTGCTGAAGGCGAGAAAGAGACAAGGGCGGCGATCCCATTCGGGCGGCTGGCCGGCGGAGGCGGAACTGGAGTTGACGTTGAGGCGATTGGGAAACGAAGGATGGCGAAGGCTGGCGAGGCGCGCAAAAACGCCCAGGATGTAGCCAAGTTCGCCGAGGGGTTTGAAGCGGCGGTTCACGGTTTCGCCGACGTCGGCGGGAAAACCGAGGCTGAGGAGATTGATGAAGTAGAGCTCACCCTGCGCATGCGTTAGCCGAATCACGTCGACCGCCCGGTGCGAAGATTGTGCAAGGGCAGTAATGGTGTGTTCGACGCCTTGCGCCGTGAAATCCTTCAAGAACGAATTGCCGGTGCCGAGCGGGAGAAAGCCGAGCGCGACGCGATCCTTGGCTGACGCGTGTCCGGTGGACTGCGGGGGCGTGGAGGGCGCGGCCTGAGGAAAAAGGCCGTTGATGATTTCGTAGCCGGTGCCATCGCCGCCGACCGCGAGAAAGCCTCGGATGCCGCGGGCGTAGGCGGCTCGAGCGATGTTCGTGGCGTCGCCGGGGCGGACGGTTTCCGCGACATCGATCTGGGTTCCAGTGGCACGAGCGCGATCGAGTGTCTGCGGCGCGAGCCGGCCGCAACGGCCGCCGCCAGCAGCTGGATTGACGATGGCCAGGAACAATCGCGCCGCGTCGGCTGGGATAGCTGCGCTTGCGGCGCGCTCCTCTCTCACAGCGGGATCACCGCATCGCGGGTGAGAGTCTGGCGGATCATTTCGGCTAGTTCGCCGCGCTTGATTTTCAGGGAGGCGGTGCGGGGAAAATCGCGATCCCATACCAGGTAGCCGCTCAAGCGCTTGTAATTCAGCAGGCGGCGATTGCGCTCTGAAATTTCGGAGACGGCGGCGGAATCGAGCGAGTTGCCCGATTCCGAATGAAGCACAATCACGAGCTTTTCACCGACCATGGTGCGGGCCGGCCACAGGTAGTTCGTTGCGAAAATGCAGAATTCCTTGACGGCGACTCCTTCGAGAGCGTTTTCGATGTCCTCCGGATAAATATTCTTGCCTTCTTCGGTGACGATCATGTTTTTCTTGCGGCCGAAGAGCTGGAGGTGGCCGCTCGAATCGAGACGGCCAAGATCGCCGGTCATGAGCCAGCCGCTGACGATGGCCTCGGAGGTCATCTCGGGCGCGTCGAGGTAGTGCGACATCACCATCTTGCTGCGCGTGGCCACTTCGCCGACGCCGTCGGAGTCCGGATTGACGATTTTTACTTCAATCCCGGGCAGTGGCTTGCCGACCGTGTCGGCGCGGAATGGCCTGAAGTCGTTGACAGTGATGACGGTGCCAGCCTCGGTGCAGCCGTAGCCGTTGCCGACGAGAATACCGAGATCGTAGAAAAACTGGAGAGTTGCAGGTTCGGTGAAGGCTCCGCCGACGAAAAGGGCCCGGAGTTCACCGCCGAAGGCCGCGTGCACCTGGCCGAGGAGTGCGCGGCTGATACCGAGATGCGGACGGCGGCGCGTGAGCGCGCGATTGGCAGCGATGAGGGCGTTGAGCATTTTGCGGCGAGAGAGAGGCAGCGCGGCGAAGCGGTCGCGGAGGCCACGTTCCAGATTCTTCAGCACCATCGGAACGAGGCTCATGTAAGTGATCTTGTAGCGTGTGAAGGCTTTGCGGATGTATTCGGGGCGCAGGGTGCGCAGGTGGACCACAGTGGCGCCACATGTGAACGGGCCGATGAAGCCGACCATGAAATCGATCGCGTGATTTGTCGGCAGAATACTGAGGTAGCGGACGCCCGGCCAAAACGGGTATAGCGATGTGAGCGCGATGCATTGCTCGAGATAGTTTTCGTGGGTGAGAACGCAACCTTTGGGATTGCCGCCGGTACCCGAGGAATAGACGATGCAGGCTGCGTCGTTGCGGGCTCGCGGGACAAAGGAGGGCTCGAGGGTGCCGCGGAAGTGTTTCCAACGGTGGGCGCCGTGCAGGTCGGCGTTTGCGGGCGCCTCGGTAACAAGGATGACGCGCGCGGCTAGGCTGCTGAACGCCGGGTCTTGCGTGATGGCACGCCACAAGTGGTATTCGACAATCAGGAATTCCGCGTGCGAATGAGCGAGGAGCTGCAATTGTTCGCCGGGCGTGAGTTTGTAATCGAGAGGGACGAGCACTCCGCCGCAGAAGAAAATGGCGTAGGCCGAGATGAGCCACTTGGACTGATTCGTCATGATGATCGCCGCGCGTGTGCTGGACTTGAATCCTGCATCTTGAAGAGCGCGAGCGAGCGGCAAGGCGGCTTCTTTGAACTGGCGATACGTGAACCGCGCGTTTTCGCGGTCGCGATCGGCTTCGATCAGACAAATCTCGTTTGGCCAGCGGTCAAGCGCGACGCGCAACGCTTCGCCGAGGGAATTGTATTTGCTGAGATCCAGCATCACAGACGAGCGTGGATGCGCTCGGCAAGAGTGCGGAAATCGCTGACGCCCTGAAGCTCGTAGTCGGGCAGCTCGATTTGGAAATGCTGTTCGAGGCGAGTGAGCAGGTCGAGCGTTTGCAGGCTGTTGAGGCCCAGCTTCTTGTAGAAATCGTCCTCCGGTTTCAGTTCCGCGCGCGAGACCTTGAAGTGAACGGCCGCGAGGGCGAGTATCTCGTCGGTGGTTTTTTCCAATGTGGGCATGAACGACTATCTTGCCACAAATGGCCGCTAGGGAAGATAGGGCAAGGCGTCGGTGCTGTCGACGAACTTGCGAAGGCCGGCTTCGACAGCCGGGCGCGTGAAGAGGTCGCAGAAGATATCGATTTCGCGGCGCAGCTCGTCGTCGGGAATTGGCTTAATGAAGGCTTTCGCGGCGGCGGCGGTGTGGCGGTCGAGTTTGGCGAGCTGGGCGGCGGTGGCGCGGGCAACGCGGAGCGCCTCGCCTTCGGCACGACCTGACTGGCGAGGCCGG
>Ga0126373_10001801_pt1 | contig 15419 bp, 9 predicted proteins | sample PanSoiMetPlot_11_FD_92545 | JGI IMG/M metagenome (GOLD analysis project Ga0126373, IMG submission 92545) | Tropical forest soil microbial communities from Panama - MetaG Plot_11 | ecosystem: Environmental > Terrestrial > Soil > Tropical forest > Bulk soil | place: Panama | collected 2016-02-17 | reverse complement strand
TGGAGGGCCGTAGTCCTTTCGGCAGCGATGGACCCGGTACGCTCCCCCGAGATGCGGCGACCCGAAGAAATCGCCGTTAGCCTCCTGCGGGAAATTCTTGCCGAGGGCCAGAAGCGCGGAGAAGTGACCAAAGCATTCCCTGTCGTGCACCTGGCGGAATTCATGGAAGGGCTATATACGACAGTGGTTCGACGTTGGGCCGTTGATCTTTCCGGACCCCACAGCTTAAGCGAGCGTGTCCGCAGCGCACTCGAGTTTTTCCTGAAGGGCGTACAACCATAGCCCGCTGATCAAAAAGAGGTTTGGTTCCGCCCGGGCCCCACTTTCTTCTTGCAACTTTCGAGCAGATATCCACGGAAGCTGACACATGCAACAGGCTATGCGCGAATTTGCGGTGAGACATGAAGGCAGCGGTTCTGCATGAATTCAAGAAACCTCTCGCGTTTAAGGATGTTCCCCATCCGTCACTGGAGGCGAGCGACGTCCTCATTCAGGTGGAAGCTTGCGGCGTTTGTCATTCTGATTTGCATGTAGCGGATGGAGATTGGCCACAGTTCGCTCCGATTACAAAGTTGCCGCTCATCCTCGGACATGAAATCGCCGGCCGCGTGGTTGAAAAAGGGAGCGCCGTTCAAGATTTCCAGAGCGGCGATCGTGTCGGCCTTCCTTGGATCTACTGGACGTGCGGCGGGTGCGAGTTTTGCCGCCAAGGCAACGATAACCTTTGCACAAGACAGAAGATTACTGGAGTCACTGAGGACGGAGGGTTCGCCGAGTTTGTGAAAGCGCCGGCAAGTCACGTGGTAAGAATTCCGGATGGACTTGCTACGGTTGAGGCTGCTCCTTTGTTTTGTGCCGGAGTAACGGTTTATCGGGCATTGCAGCGGGCGAAAATCTCGCCGGGTCAAAGGCTGGCCATTTTCGGAATTGGCGGACTTGGTCACTTGGCCGTGCAAGTGGCGAGAGAGTTCGGGGCGGAGGTTATTGCAGTGGATATGATGGACGAGAAGCTGCATCTGGCCGAGTCGCTGGGTGCAGCTTACGGCTACAACGCCGCATCAACGAATGTCCCAAAGGAGTTGCGCGCGAAGGGCGGAGTCCACGTAGCGCTGGTGACTTCAGCCACAAAAGCAGCGTATGACACCGCCTTTGCCTGCGTGCGCCCGTCGGGAATGCTGCTTGCGGTCGGTTTGCCGGCAGAGCCTATATGCTTTGCTCCTATTCTGATGGCTGCCAAAGAAGTTCGCATCCAGGCCAGTGCAGTTGGCACGCGGCAGGATCTAGGCGAAGTACTCGCGCTAGCCAGCAAAGGAAGAATTCGCTGCCGTGTTCGAACGCGTCCGCTATCTGACGCGAACCTCGCGCTTGACGAGCTGCGCCATGGACAAGTTTCAGGGCGGATTGTTCTCACACGGTAACCTCCTTTCTTTGGACCCCCTTAGAATCTCAAGATTTGGATCCCACATAATTTCGTGTTGACGTTAGTTCATAAAATGTGATACCGACTATCACAATCTGAGGTGCATTCAACCGCAGAGCGTGGGATCGAGGCAATGCAGACTCTCCTATCCATGCTCGGGCTTCCAAAAACCAGTCGAGGGCGGCCATGGCCCAGTTCGAAACTGTTGCGTGTGAGGACATCGCACTGAGACGCGAGGATTTCCGGGATCGACGACCGGGGTCTCGATGCCTTTGAATGAACCAGGAGGAGTTATGAAGCTAATATGTTCGGCGATTGGGATCCTTTTGCTTGTAGGTTTGTTTCCTGCCCACTCTACAGCGACCGCGCAAGGCGTGGGAACATCCGCGGACCTTAATGGCACAGTGACTGACCCCACCGGAGCCGGCGTGCCGAACGCGAAGATTACAGTGACGGACCCAGAAAAAGGGGTGGAGCGGACTGCAATAACCGACGAGCACGGTCTGTATCGCGTGTCTGGTTTGCCCCCTGCCACTTACAAGGTTAGCGTCGAACACGCGGGTTTTCAGGCGGAAGTGGCAACTAGTGTTGTCTTAACCGTGGGGCAGACGCTGGTTTTTGATTTTCACCTCAAATTATCGGGAATGACGTCCCAGGTAGAAGTCAGTTCTGAACTGCCGATTGTGGAGACGGAAAGGGGAAGCCAGTCAGATACCCTCACCCAAGACTACATTGCGCAGCTACCGATTGACCGTCGCGATTACCTCACTTTTACGCTGCTGATGCCCGGCGTCTCGAATTCGACTCGCCTAGCCGATGACCAAGATTTCCGTGTCAAGCAAACGCCGCAAAGTGGACTTTCCTTTTACGGAAGCAATGGCCGAGGAAACGGCGTGACGGTGGACGGAGGAGAAGCCGAAGACGATGCGGGCGGCGTACGCTTGACGGTTAGCCAAGATGCAGTGCAGGAATTCCAGGTCAATCGTAGCAACTACGCCGCCGACCAGGGTGGCGCCTTCGGAGGATCCATCAATATCGTGACGAAGTCCGGCAGCGATGATATGCATGGAAGCTTGTTCGGCTATTTCCGCAACGATGCGATGGATGGAGCCGACCCATTTGCCCGCAGCCAGGCGCTACTGCCCGGGGGCCCCTTTTCCTTTGGTGCGCTGGGCAAGGCGGTTAAGAATTCTCTAAGCCGTTATCAGTTTGGTGGCTCCTTGGGGGCGCCAATCAAAAAGGGCAAAACCCATTTGTTCCTGGCTTTTGAAGGACTCCGCCAAGACGCCCAAAATGCCGTCTCCCTATTGACGGACAGTTCTATCTTCGCTGGGCCTACCGCAGCGGGGCCGACAGCCTTTCCGATAGGCGACCCAAGAGGGGCACAGCAGAGCGTGGTCACGGCTTTGGTCAACGAACCTGGGAATCCTACAGTACCCTGTTTGAACAATCCAAATGGCACGATTACCAGTCTCCCCGCACAGACTTGTGCCGGCGCCCTGCAACTGGGCCTCACGGTCAGCCCTGTAACGGGTCTGACGGCCGGGCAAAACGCGCTAAACAGTTTTCTCATCAATCAGTTTGAAACGAACGGAGGTTTGTTCAACTACAACACCCGAGAGTACTTGGCGTCGGGCCGCCTGGATCATATTGTAAGTGGATCGGACCAGTTGGTTCTCACCTACCGGTATGGACACGACCTGGAAGAAAACCCGGATGTGCAATCGCTGACAGGGTTTTCAGCAGGCAGCTCGATTCATCTTTATGACGACACGATCATGGGCGGCTGGTATCACCAGTTCAGCCCTAGTACACAGAATGAGCTGCGCCTGCAGTGGAACTACGAGCACTTTAACGTCATTCCCAATGAACCTGCCGAGGTGGGCCTGCAGGTTTTCGGGTTTGCGAACAATCTGGGTACGAACATCTTTTTGCCTAATCTAACCATCCTCCGCCGCACCGAAATCGGGGACAACTTCGGCGTTACCCGTGGCAATCACAGTCTTAAGTTTGGAGGTGCGGAGCTTTTGCGTGGCAACCACTCGGAGTCTCATACATTCTTCCCAGGACGCTTCGTATTTGGCAGCTTGCCGGGCGCGATTTTAAGCCCTTGCCTGCTGGGGGGAAATCCAAATCCCTGCGGCTTGGCCACGGGAGGAGCCTTTATGAATTCGCTTCAGGCGGCATCCCTAGGACTTCCGCAAGTTTATCAGCAAGGCTTTGGGAATGCCGATTATCCGGCGTATACACGGCCCTATACGTCTTTGTACTTCCAAGATTCCTGGAAAATGGCGCGCAATTTCACGCTGAACTATGGGGCAAGATACGAAATCGATTCTGAGTACTTGCCTCTGAATACGTACTACAAGGACATTGGGCCCCGCCTGTCCTTTGCCTGGGATCCTTTTAACAATCACAAGACCGTAATTCGCGGAGGTTACGGAATTTTCTTTGGCCCCATCGACGCCCAGATTTCTCAAGTGGATTTGAGTCTGGGAGTCCTGAACAAGAACTACAGCACCGTTGAAAACCAGAACAACAAGTCGCAGGTGCCCGATCAGGTTAGCAACGTAGTGGCAACTTGCGGCATCGGATTGCCTGGCGTTCCTATTTTCCCAGGGAGCGGAAGCAGCCCCTGCACGCGGTTTATCGCCATCTATGTGGATCCTCTCCCCGGCGTACCCGCGCTGGGCTTGAAAGGCGCTGGAGCCGTCTTTCAAACACTATTCGCACAAGGCAAGATTCAGTGCACCACGCCGGCCGCAGGCAGCTCTGCATGCATCACGCCGGCGGACGTAGCGCAATTCGGCATCTTTGTGGCAAACGGCGGCCAGCTTTCGCCATTGACCGTGCTTTTCAGCAATCCGCCGAACTTCAAGCCACCTTATTCGCAACAGGCTTCGTTCGGCATTGAACGCGAAATCGCACCAGGTTTCTCCGTTTCGTTGAGTGGCATTTATTCGCACACGCTGCGGCTCCCCGTGGCTATTGATACGAACCTCCTGCAAGCACCAATCACCACACTGACGCTGGCGAACGGCAAGACTGCATCCTATCGAAACTGGAACTCCAGCCCGTCGACCGACCCTGCCTCCCTCGTGCCTCCCCAATTGGTCGGCGGTGCAGGGGTTGCTCCCTGCGCGGCTAATCCCTTCACCTGTTTTGTAAATCCCTTGATTGTCCAGAACAATCAGTACACGTCTGCCGCTTCTGCTTTGTATGAAGGCGGAATCCTTGAGGTGAAGAAGCGTTTCAGCAGCAACTTCTCACTCTTCGGAAACTACACTTTCAGCAAGGGCTTCGACACTTCCACGGACTTCAACAGCGACTACGGGCCGCAAGATCCTACGAACCTGAGCCTCGACCGCGGTCTCTCGGAGTTTGACGAGCGCCACAAGGTGGTAGTTGCCGGCGTATTCGACAGCCCTTGGAAGGGAAAGATCATGGGCGGTTTCCAGCTGGCGCCAATTTTCGCCTACCACAGCGGTCATCCCTTTAACCTGCTCGCCGGGGGCGAGGTCAACGGCAACAACCACACAACCAACGAACGTCCAATTGGCGCTGGGCGCGATACCGGCTTGGGGCCGAGTTATTCCAACTTCGACATGCGCCTGAGCTGGAAGCATAAAGTAGGCGAGAAGGCGGCTCTACTGTTCACGGCGGAAACTTTCAACATCGCTAACCACACGAATTTTGCGAGCGTGAACAATGAAGTGGGTCCACTGTTTGGGGTTCTGAACCCGACGTTTAATGTTCACGGAAGTGCCGCTCTGTCGCCGAGCCAGCCACTGGGCTTCACATCGGCATTTCCAAAGCGCGAAATCCAATTGGCGCTGCGGCTAACTTTCTAGCTTGGCTGAACAATCGGTTGCCTGCGATGTTCCCGCAGGTAGGGCAGCGTCCCGGCTGCCCGAAAACGCTGAATGAAAATGAATGGCCTATCAGTGCGCACTCGAACTAGTCAGGAGGCATGAAATATGCTGCTCAGGACCAGCAAAGCTGTATTTGTGGTGGTCGTTGGCTTGTTATTGTCTTGCAGCGGTGTCTTGGCGCAAGTCGGAATAGCAACGCAAACCGGAATGCTCCCCGACGGAGCCACGTATCTCATCGAGGTCCCTCCCAACTGGAATGGAGTTCTATTTCTCTACAGCCATGGTTACGTTGTCCCCGGAAGCAGGAATCCGGCCCAGGATGTCGGCGACCCGGCGACCAGGTTGTTTATGCTTTCCAGTGGATTCGCTCTAGCTGGTTCCTCCTACGCGACAACCGGATGGGCCATCGAGCAGGCTTTGCCGGACCAGATCGCGGTACTCGATGTTTTCAACAAAATGGTTGGGATTCCGAAACAAACAATCGCCTGGGGGCACTCTCTTGGTGGCATGATCACGGCCGGCTTGATTCAACGTTACCCGGATCGTTTCGACGCGGCACTCCCGATGTGCGGGGTGCTCTCCGGTGGGGTCGCCACTTGGAATACCGCGCTGGATTCCGAATTTGCCTTCAAGACGCTGTTGGCGCCGGGATCGGGACTAGAGATCGTGAACATCTCTAACCCTGTAGCAAACCTTCAACTCGCTGAAGCAGTGCTTGCCATTGCCCAAGCGACTCCGCAGGGGCGAGCGCGTCTCGCACTGGTTTCGGCCCTTGCCGATGGCCCCGGTTGGTTCGTTCCTCGGTCACCGGAACCAGCTCCAACCGACTTTGCCGGCCGGGAGATGAACCAGTTCCTTTGGGATCAGCAAGTGGATTTCCCGTTCGTCTTTGCATTTCGCGCTGAACTCGAGGCTCGGGCGGGAGGCAACCCGTCCTGGAATACAAACGTGGATTACCGCGTACAGTTGGCAGCCTCCGTTGATGCCGCGGAAGTAGCTGCGCTTTACGAACAAGCTGGGCTTAATCTCGATGCGGACCTCAGGATACTGAACGAGACCGTAAGGGTGAGCGCTAATCACTCGTCAGTGGATTACCTGGAGAGGAACATCATTTTCAACGGCGAAATCCAGATTCCGGTGCTCACCCTTCACACGACGGGCGACGGCCTCGTAGTGGTTCAAAACGAGAGCGCCTACAAGCAGGCCGTAGATGAACAAGGAAACGGAGAATTCTTGCGGCGCACCTTCGTGTCGCGCGCGGGGCATTGTTCTTTCACTCCGGCGGAAACTATCGCTGCGGTGGAGACCCTGCTGACACGCCTGCGGACGGGAGAATGGCCTAATGTCGATGCATCTAATATGAACGCGGCCGCCACCGCCTTGGGCCCCAACTTCAACATTTTCTTCGTCGCCAATTCCCAGGGCATGATCGTTCCCGTTCCCCTTCCTCCCGGATTTGTGGATTTTACGCCAACTCGGTATCTTCGCCCGTTTGACGCGCAAAATGAGCAGTGAGGAACGCTTTTCTGTACTAGGGTCGGTGGAACGTTTTTGACATTGAATCGAGGGCTGAGGATTCATTACAAGCGTATACCGGTTTTCGGTTGTGCAGCTGCAAATCGGACGGGCAGAATCCGCAAATGCTCAAGGACGAGGACTCTCGTTATTTCAAGGGCGTCCGAATGAATACGAAAGAGCTCTTTGACCTCACGGGGCGAGTGGCCGTCGTTACCGGCGGCTCCATCGGTCTTGGCCGCCAAATGGCGGAAGGCCTGGCAGAGATGGGAGCGAACCTGGTGCTATGCGCCCGCAAGAAGGAGCGCTGCGAGCAAGCCGCGGGAGAACTAGAGCAACTTGGCGTTAAGACGTTGGCTCTTGCGTGTGACGTCAAAAATCCGGAGCACGTCGGCAATGTGGTTCAAGAAACGGTCTCGAATTTCGGCCGCATCGACATTCTCATCAACAACGCCGGTACGGCCTGGGGCGCTCCCGTCGAGGAGATGAAACTGGAGCAATGGAATAAGGTGATCGAGACGAATCTAACCGGCACATTTCTTTTCTCACAGGCCGCTGGAAAATTCATGCTTTCGCAGCGAAGGGGGAAAATCATTAACATCGCCTCGGTGGCAGGAATGCGAGGTGCCCCGCCGGAGTTCCAAGCCATCGGGTATCACGCCAGCAAGGGTGGTGTCATCGCTTTCACCAAGGATTTGGCCTGCAAGTGGGGCGTTCACAACATCCAGGTTAATGCCATTGCTCCTGGCTGGTTCCCGACGCACATGTCCGAGATGGCGATTGAAAGAAACCGGGAAACCTTTCTGAGGAAGATTCCTCTTGGCCGATTCGGCGGCGATGATGACTTAAAGGGTGCCGCCGTGTTTCTTGCATCGGATGCTTCCAATTTTGTTACAGGACATGTATTGGTGGTCGATGGGGGGCAAATCGCCTGACCCGACATGTGATTCAGCCATGAACATCCCTCTGACACCGATTCGTTTTCTTCGCTACGCCGAACAACAATTTCCGAAGCGGACCGCCGTGGTGTGCGGGAAAGAACGGTTCACCTATATCCAGTTCGCTGAGCGCGTGAGCAAGCTTGCAGGCTCTTTACGAAAGGCTGACGTTCAAACCGGCGACCGCGTCGCTTTCCTGAGCACCAACTGTCACCGTTTGTTGGAAGCCTACTACGGCGTCATCGAGGCGGGCGCCGTCTTGTTGCCTCTTAACATCCGTCTGGCCCCGCAAGAACTTGCTTACATCTTGAATGATGCCGGAGCGCGCATCCTGTTCTTGCAGAGCCATTTCCTCGAACTCGTCGAATCTTTCCGCTCGAAACTCACGTCCATCAAGAACTTCTATTCCCTCGATTCGGATTCGGAATTAGAGTGGCTCTCCAGGCAGAGTTACGAAGCCCTACTCACCTCCGCGCCTCCCTATCGCACCGATATCATGGGGGTGGACGAAAACTCTCTCGCCGAGCTTTTCTACACCAGCGGGACCAGCGCCGAACCCAAGGGCGTGATGCTGACTCACCGAAACATCTACTTGCACGCACTCAACGCTGGCCTGGCTTTGAACACCGATAGAGAAGCCGTGGAATTGCATACCATTCCGCTGTTCCATGCCAATGGCTGGGGTGTGGCGCACTTCCTCACGCTCCTCGGGGGCAAACACGTGATGATTCAAAAGTTTGACCCTCCGGAGGTCTTTCGGCTCATGGAAACAGAGCGAGTGAACTATTGCAGCCTCGTCCCCGCAATGGCCACCGCTTTGGTCAATTGTCCCGAGCGCCAGAAATATGACCTGAACAGCCTCAAGCGGATTAGCATCGGCGGTGCTGCATCATCTCCCACGCTCGTCCGCGAAGTAGAAGAGAAACTGGGCTGCACCTGTTTTTCCGGCTACGGCCTGACAGAAACCTCTCCCGTGCTATCCCTCTCCCCCATGAAACCCGGGGTTAGTTGGGAAGAGCAGCAGCGCTTTGCCGGGCAAGCGATGACCGGGTACGCGATTCCCGGCGTCGAACTCCGTGTCGTCGACGAAAGTGACCGGGATGTGCCGCGCGATGGGCAGTCGATGGGGGAAATCGTCACTCGCACTGACGGCGTCATGGAAGGTTACTGGCAACAGCCGGAAGCTACTGGTGAGGCGTTGCATGGTGGCTGGTTTCATACCGGCGACATGGCTACCTGGAACGAAGATGGCTACCTTCTGATTGTCGATCGCAAGAAAGACATCATCGTGAGCGGCGGCGAGAACGTTTCTTCACTCGAAGTGGAAAAGGTTCTTCTTTCGCATCCGGCGGTCCTGGAAGTCGCCGTCTTGCCGGTGCCTCACCTGACCTGGGGCGAAGTGCCGAAGGCTCTGGTGGTGCTGAAGGCCAATGCGCAAGCCGACGAAATTGAGCTCATCGAACACTGCCGCTCGCGCCTTGCTCATTACAAGTGCCCACGATCTGTCGAATTTCTTGAGTGCCTGCCAAGGACAGGAACTGGCAAGGTGCTGAAACGGGATCTGCGCAAAAAGTATTGGCAGGGCCAGGAAAACATTCGGCCCCAATATGACGAACCCAAGGGGCCCGGTGATATGGCAAAGCCCGAGAACAAGTTGGGTGCGGGTGTTAAACGGGCCACGCCAAAGAATTGATCAGCCGTGCTAGCGACAGCAGGAGCTTAGGTAGGAATGGATCTGAATCTCACACCAGAAGAGCTCGCCTTTCGCGACGAATTCCGCGCCTGGCTCCAGGCCAACGCTCCAAAGGATTGGGCACAATGGCGCGAGAAGCCACTGGAGGAATCTTTTCCGTACTTGAGGGCCTGGCAGCGGAAGCTGCATGAGGGCGGTTGGGCGGCTGTTTCCTGGCCAAAGGAATACGGCGGCCGCAGTGCCAGCTTGATGCAGCAGGCCATTTTCTGGGAAGAGATGGCTCGCCTCGAAGCGCCGCCCATGGCCAACGCTCTTGGTTTGGGCCTCATTGGACCAACGATCATTGCTTATGGCACTGACGCTCAAAAAAAGCGTTTCATTCCCAAGATTCTGAGCGCGGAAGAAATCTGGTGCCAAGGCTTTTCTGAACCCAACGCAGGGTCCGATCTTGCTGCGCTACAAACGGAAGCCCGCCTTGAGGATGGACAGTACGTCGTAAACGGGCAGAAAGTGTGGACCAGCTACGGCTGGGTGGGAGATTGGTGCGAGCTTGTGGTCCGCACGGACCCGAATGTTCCTAAGCACAAAGGACTTACGGTTCTCCTCATAGATATGAAGTCGCCTGGCGTCGAGGTGCGTCCCCTGCGCCAGATGACCGGCGAGAGTGAATTCAACGAGATTTTCTTTCGCGATGTCCACGTTCCGTCGGAAAACGTTCTTGGAAACGTAAATGACGGCTGGAATGTCGCTGTAAGCACTCTCATGCACGAGCGAGGGGCCTATGGCACACGTTTGCTCCTCATCTTCAAGCGCAACACCAACCGCCTGATCGAACTCGCTCGCACGATTCAATGCAATGGGCGGCCGGCGTCCCAGGATCCGATTCTGCGGCAAAAGCTCGCGCAATGTTACGCCGAAGTGGAAATCATGCGCTTGAACCAGTTGCGCGCCTGCAGTCGAATCTCGGCCACGGGCGCTCCTGGTCCTGAGGGCTCTATTCAGAAGCTATTCTGGAGTGAACTCAACCAGCGCCTTCAGCAACTTGCGCAAGAACTGCTGGGCCCTTATGGCCAGCTCCTTGCTAAAGACGATCACTCCATTGATAAAGGTTTCTGGTCGTACGGTTATCTGCGTTCGCGCGGGAATACCATCGAAGCTGGCACTTCGGAAGTCCAGCGCAACATCATCGGGCATTTCGTCCTCGGGCTGCCGAGAAGCTATTAGGGGCGATGCGATGCAATTTGGATTGAACGAAAGTCAGGAGTTTCTTCGAGACAGCGCCAGGAAATTCTTCGCCGGCGAGTGCCCAATCTCCGAAGTTCGGCGTCTCATGGAGACCGATACCGCGTTTGACGTGACACTATGGGCAAAACTTGTTGAGCAGGGTTACGCCGGAATCATTTTCCCCGAAGAACTTGGCGGCGTTGGCTTGGGGATCGTAGAGCTTGTCTTATTGATGGAAGAAACGGGCCGTGCGCTGCTCCCAGGTCCTTTCTTCTCCACCGTTGTAATGGCGGGGAGCCTTTTGGATGCTCTTGCCAATAAGGACCAAAAGAAGAAGTACCTGGCGCCAATCTGCCAAGGAGATGCCCGTGCTACGGTTGCGTTCTTTGAACCCGATGGGACCTGGGACTTTGCTGATGTGCATTTGACAGCCATCAACGGAAAGTTGAGCGGGGAAAAACTGTTTGTCCCGGACGCTGCCGTTGCCGACTGGATTATCGTTGTTGCCAGAAACGGGGTCTTCCTTGTCGACTCAAAAGCGGCCGGAATCCGTGTCGAGCCAATGTACGGCATGGATCTCACGCGCAAGCTCTATTCCGTGCGGTTGGACGATGTGCCCGGTGAAAAGCTCGGCGAGACGGCCGCCTTGCCGCGGCCTCGCGGCATCGCCACAGTTGCCCTTGCTGCTGAGATGGTCGGCGGAATGCAACGCACGCTCGATATCACCGTCGAATACGCGAAAACACGCAAACAGTTCGGCAAACCCATCGGTACTTTTCAAGCTGTGCAGCATCAGTGCGCCGACATGTACCTCGAAACGGAAAGTGCCCGCTCCGCGGTTTACTACGCGGCTTGGGCCCTGCAACATCACGCTCCCGACGCAGCAGCGGCGGTTTCCATCGCTAAGCTTTACGCGAGCGACTCGAGCCGCACCGTGGGCAATCGTGGAATTCAAGTGCACGGCGGTATGGGCTTCACTTGGGAGAATGATCTTCACCTGTATTACCGGCGCGCCAAAGCTTCTGAGACCGCCTTCGGTGACGCGACATTTCACCGCGAGCGGCTTGCACGCCTGACCATCGACGCGGAAACGGCTTCCGCACAGAAGTCTTAGCGTAACCTAATGGAGGCTAATCAAGAGGGCACGGCCATGAGCGATCTCGTTCAATTCGCAAAGTCAGGGACCGTCGGTGTCATCACCATAAACAATCCACCGGTGAACGCGTTGAGCCCGGGCGTTCCGGAAGGAATTTCGGAAGCCATCGATCAGTTGCAAAGAGACGACAGCTTGCGAGCCGCGGTCCTCATTGGAAACGGAAGCACTTTCATTGCGGGCGCCGATATCAAGGAACTCACGAAGCTGGCTTCGGGAAAGCCACGAGGAGCCGGGCTGCTTCCCCTTCTTCTGAAGATCGAGGATTGCCGCAAGCCCATTGTGATGGCCATTCACGGCACCGCTCTCGGCGGCGGCATGGAAGTTGCCATGGCCGGCCATTACCGCGTTGCGATTCGCAGCGCTAAAGTCGGCCAGCCAGAGGTGAAGCTTGGAATTATTCCAGGAGCTGCCGGAACGCAGCGGCTGCCCAGGCTCGCGGGCGTCGCGAAGGCTGTCGAGATGTGTGCTGAAGGAAATCCGGTCACCGCTGAAGAAGCTTTCCAACTGGGCATTCTCGACAAGCTTGTCGACGGCGACCTGCTGACGGGGGCCATTGCCTTTGCTCAGGAGGTCGCGGAGAAGCCTGCGTCGAAAACCCGGGAACGGAACGGCAAGCTCGGGATGCAGGAGCAGAATGTCGCTATTCTCGCCGCCGCGCGTGAGAACAGCCGCAAGAAACAGCGTGGCTTGACGGCGCCCCTGGCAGCGATTGATGCTGTCGAGGCCGCAACCAGAATGCCCTTCGAGGAAGGCTGCAAAGTAGAGCAGAAATTGTTCAACGAATGCCTGCCCTCGCCGCAAGCCAAGGCGCTCATGCACGTCTTCTTTGCTGAGCGCGAAGTGACGAAAATCCCCGACGTTCCAAAAGACACGCAACTGATTCCAATTGAAACCGCCGGAGTGGTCGGTGCAGGAACGATGGGCGGCGGAATTGCGATGGTCCTGGCAAACGCGGGTTTTCCGGTCTTGGTTAAGGAAGCGGATCAAGCCGCGCTGGATCGCGGCATAGCGAACATCCAAAAAAATTACGCGAATTCGGTGAGACGCGGCCGGTTCACACAACGATTTGTAGACGAACGCCTCAAACTTATTCAGCCGACCTTGAGCCTGGATGGGTTCGCCAACGCAGATCTGGTAATCGAAGCAGTCTTCGAAGGGATGGCACTAAAGAAAGAAGTCTTCGCGCAGCTCGACACAATCTGCAAGAACGGAGCCATTCTCGCCAGCAATACGTCAACCCTTAATGTCGATGAGATAGCTTCAGCCACGGCTAGGCCCCAATTGGTCATCGGAACGCACTTTTTCAGTCCCGCCAACGTGATGAGGCTCCTGGAAATCGTTCGCGGCAGGGACACGACCAAGGAAGTTATCGCCACTTGCATGCAGCTTTCGAAAAAGCTCGGCAAAGTCGGTGTTCTGGTTGGCAATTGCCGCGGCTTTGTCGGCAATCGAATGTTCCATCACTATGCGCGCGAATCTGTTTTCCTTCTTGAAGAAGGTGCAACCGTTCAGCAAGTTGACAGTGCGCTCTATGACTTTGGCATGGCCATGGGGCCGCTTGCGGTTGGAGACCTTGCCGGTCTCGATGTCGGCTGGCGTATCCGAAAGGAATATCGCCACCTCGAAGAGCCGGGTATCCGTCAGCCTTTCGCAGGCGACCGCCTCTGTGAAATGGGACGGTTCGGCCAAAAAACTGGGGCTGGTTGGTACAAATACGACGAAACCCGGCGCGCAATCCCTGATCCAGAAGTGACCGCTCTCGTCCAGAAATGGGCCGCGGAATCGAAAATTCCGCATCGCCAGATTGAGCGCGAGGAAATTGTGGATCGCTGCCTCTACGCCTTGGTCAACGAAGGCGCGCGCATCCTCGAAGAAGGCTACGCTTCCCGCGCCGGAGACATCGACATCATCTACATCAATGGCTACGGCTTTCCTGCTCATCGCGGGGGGCCGATGTGGTACGCGGATACCGTCGGGCTGAAAAACGTTTACAATCGCGTCCTTGAATTTCACAAACAGCATGGCAAACTCTGGGAGCCCGCGCCGTTGTTGAAGCAACTGGCGGCACAGGGAAAGACATTCTCAGATTACCGCAAGGAGCAGCCTGCGATTGCCTGAGGATTTGGCACACGGGAAGTTGCAAACCCAGCGCTCTCCGAGATTCGGATTATGTCTCTTGCATTCAGCGTTTTTCTCTTTTGAGTGAGAAATGGGGCGCCTATTCCTCGTGCGTCATGCGCAAGCGTCGTTTCTTTCCCAGGACTACGACCGCCTTTCCGAACTGGGCGTGACGCAAGCTCGTTTGCTTGGAGAATACTGGGCTATGCGTAATGTTGTTTTTAGCCGCATCTGCACGGGGCCAGCTCGGCGCCATCAGCAAACCACGCTTCTAGTCGCCGAAGGATATAGAAAATCGGGACGGCCTTTTCCTACTCCAGTTGTCGTTGAAGAGTTCAACGAATTCCAGGGAGAAGCGGTGCTCTCGCAAAGTCTTCCGCAACTATTGGCGAACAACTCCGGTGTCCGCGAGTTGCACGACGCCGTGCAATGTTCCCGCAACGATGCCGCGAAACGCGCAAATTTCCAGCGCCTTTTCGAAGCCGTAATCTCGATGTGGGTCAACGGAGAAATTGCGCCGTCAAACGTCGAATCCTGGCCGGAGTTCTGCGAGCGAGTAAACCGCGGCATATCGGCGTTCCTAGCGAAATCACAGAAAGGGGAAACCGCCGCCATTTTCACTTCAGGCGGTCCTGTCAGTGTGGCTGTGCAGCGCGCGTTGCACCTTTCCGCGCCAGACGCCCTTCGCATTGCCTGGATGCCTCGCAATTGTTCCTTCAGCGAGTTCGTATTTTCTGGGGATCGTTTCGCCCTCAGTTCCTTTAACGCATTTCCTCATCTGGACGACGAAGGGCTGCTCACTTACAGGTAGCTACTCGAACACAGAGGAATATGACTGACTTCTGCGACAAACCCGCTTCCATTCGCCCCGGTGAGGAACTCGACCTTGGAAAACTTGAACCTTTCTTGCGCCTGCACTTCCCGGCAGAAGGAGAGCATTTCAGCGTTTCACAATTCCCGAGCGGCCATTCGAATCTCACTTATTCTGTGCGGCTCGGTCATCGAACAATGGTTTTGCGCCGGCCTCCTTTTGGCAGCAAAGTTAAGTCGGCGCACGACATGGGGCGTGAGTTTCACGTTCTTTCAAAACTTCATGATGCATATCCGCCCGCGCCCAAGGTGCTTTTCTACTGCGACGATGAATCGATTGTCGGCGCTCCTTTTTACCTCATGGATCCCATCTCTGGAATCATTCTCCGCCGAGACCCTCCTCCTGGTCTCGCGTTGACACCAGACACGAACCGCAAACTCTGTGAGTCCTTTACAGACAATCTCGCGTGTTTCCACTCCCTAGATTTCGCTGCCATTGGGCTAGCCGATCTTGGCAAGCCGCAAGGCTACCTCGAGCGCCAGGTCCGCGGCTGGATCGACCGGTACCGTGGCTCAAGGACCCACGATCTTGCCGAAATCGACCAAATCTCCTCATGGATGCAGCACCACTTGCCACCTTCGAATTACTGCACGCTTATTCACAACGACTATA
>Ga0126373_10001800_pt1 | contig 15420 bp, 11 predicted proteins | sample PanSoiMetPlot_11_FD_92545 | JGI IMG/M metagenome (GOLD analysis project Ga0126373, IMG submission 92545) | Tropical forest soil microbial communities from Panama - MetaG Plot_11 | ecosystem: Environmental > Terrestrial > Soil > Tropical forest > Bulk soil | place: Panama | collected 2016-02-17 | reverse complement strand
GGCGATCCATCAGTGCGCCTGACGCCGGTTCCGGTCGCCGTCCGCAACGGGCAGATTTATGTCAGCATCGGCTGACCGGACTTGATTGTTGTGCTGCTGCGCCTGGTGCGACAGCGCTTGAATAACGGCGCCGTTGCCCTCGGGCTGCAGCGTTAGGTTTGCTCGCGCAACATTTCGGCGGCAAGCTTTTCGGCCAGCATGATGGTCGGAATATTGGTGTTGCCGCGCGGGATCGTCGGCATGATCGAAGCATCGATCACGCGGAGCCCGGCCACGCCGTGGACCCGGCCGGCCGGATCGGTGACCGCCGCACGATCGCCAGCTCTGCCCATGCGGCAGGTGCCGGCAGGATGAAACGTGCCGGCGACGTTTTGCTGGATGTGTTCAGCGAGCGCTTCATCGTCGGCCGCGAGCGCGGCGAGATCGACTTTACGATCGGCCAACGTGGCAAAGATCGGCGCCGCCAGTGCTGGCGCGGCGTCAATGAGAAGGGCAACGGCCGCGCTCTTGAGCTTGTTTGCCGGCGTGATGCGGTTGAGCCGTCGCAACCGATCGTCGAACTTGACCGGGAATGTCAGCCGGGTGATGGCGCGCACCGCGTCATGGTCGAGGATTTCGACGCAACGTCGAAAGGCCTGCATGAAGCGCTTCAGATCGAGCTCGTGGCCGGCGAAATTAAATTCGACCGTGGGATGAAAGGCGGGATCGGTTGCCGACAGCGACACGCGCCCGCGCGCCATCGGCTTGAGCAATGACGGCGCCAGGTTCGCGACCTGATGGCCGAGCGGGCTCCACGACGTTTTGCACTGCACGTTGATGTACATGTCGGCCGCCGGCGCGCCGGGCAGCCCGGAGGAGTAGCGAAAGGCCGTCATCGGATGTGGCCGGATGGTGTGCGATTGCCGCGCGCCCGGCTTTTGCAGAAGCCCGATAAAAACAATGGCATGGTTCGACAGGTTTTCGCCGACCGCGGGCAAATCGGCGCGCACCGCAATTCCGCGTTCGCGCAGCGCGGCCGCCGCTCCGATGCCGGCGCGCAGCAGCAAAGCCGGTGAATGGATGCCGCCCAGCGCCACGATGATCTCTCGGGCGAAAAATTCCTTCGCCTCGGAACCGATGTTCGCCCGCACGCCCGCGACACGACGACCATCGAACACAAGCCCGGTCACGAATGCATCGCAGACGATGCTCAGATTGTCGCGGCGGCGCACCTCGGAATCGAGGTAGCAGATCGCCGCGGATGCGCGCCGGCGCGGCCAGTTGCTCATCGGAACCGCACCATAGCCATCGCGAAAATCGCCGTTCATGTCGGCGATAAAAGCCACCTGGTGTTGCTGCGCGAAATCATGGACCGCCTTAGCGAGCGGCGCCCATTCTTGCTGTTTGGTGCGCCGGATCGGGACCGGACCCGCTTTACCATGTAGTGATCCGTCAAAATCCCAATCGTTTTCCAGCTTGCGATAGTAAGGCAGGACGTCGTCCCAGCCCCAGCCTGCGGCACCAAGCGATTCCCATTCGGCGTAATCGTCAGGCGTGCCACGATGGGCCACCATGCCCATCACGGTCGAACCGCCGCCGATGACGCGACCTTGCGAAAAACCGACCGGCGGCGAGTTGTCCTTACGCCGCCAATGGACCTTGAGACCGGGCCAGAAGTAACTGTCGTTGTAATAAGACCGCGGATAGGAATCGAGCACGTCGGCGGGCTCGCGGCCGGGCGGCGCGTCGCGTCCGGCCTCGAGCAACAGGACGCGCGTCGCCGACCGCGCGGAAAGCCGGTTGGCCAAGACGCAGCCGGCCGCGCCGGCGCCGACAATGATGACGTCGAAAGTCGCGTTCATCGCAAAGCTTCTCCGGCCGCCAATGCGGGCGCGGTCCGATTGAACATGCCCGCCTCATGCTTTACTTGGTCAACCGTGACAAGCCACCCCAAACCCAGCGGTAGGATCAGGAACATGGCGGGCAAGCTTGACCAGGCACAGCGGGGTCTCCACGGCGTGATCGCCGCGATCGCGACTGCGGTCGACCCCAAGGGCGAGCCGGATTGTGCTCGCTCCATCGCGCTGGCGCGGTTTCTTCTGGCCAATGGTTGCGACGGCCTCAACGTGCTTGGCACCACGGGCGAGGCCACGTCATTCTCGCTGGATCAGCGGCGCCGCGTCATGAACGCCTATGCCGAGAGTGGTCTGCCGCTGGATCGAATGATGGTGGGGACCGGGGCTGCCGCGCTCGCCGATGCGATCGCGCTGACGAGGCACGCCGCCGAGCTTAGCTTTGCCGGCGCGCTCGTCCTGCCGCCGTTCTACTATAAAGGCGTGCCGGATGACGGACTCGTCTCGGTCGTCGAAGCTATTCTGTCGGCAACCGCCGCGCGGCCCGTTTCGCTTTACCTCTATCATTTTCCGGCACAATCAGGATTGCACTGGCACGTCGCGCTTGTGCGCCGGCTCATTGAGAACTTCGGCGAGCGCATTGTCGGCCTCAAAGATTCCTCGGGCGACATGGCTTATGCCCGCGACGCGGCGGCCATTGCCCCAGGCTTTAGCGTATTTCCGTCCACTGAAGCGGCGCTGCCGGAGGCGCGCTCAGGCCCGTTCGCCGGCTGTATTTCGGCGACGGCCAATCTCAACGCCGACCTTTGCGCGCGCGCTTACCGCTCCGGCGACGCCGCAGCGCTTGCCGAAGCCGTCGCAATCCGCAAATTGTTCGACGGAAAGCCCTTGGTGCCGGGAATAAAAGCGCTGCTCGCGCACATCCACGGCGATCCGCAATGGGCGCGCATGCAGCCGCCCTTGTTCGCGTATCCCGCCGCTGACCGCGCGGCGGCGATTGCCGGCTATGACACCGTACGCGCTAAGCGCGTCGCCTGATCCCCGAGCGCCGACGAGGCGCCCGCTTCGCCGCCGGTCGCTGCCGCCACTTGTGGGAGCCGTTGACGGTATCGCGTCAGGACCCTATAAGCCCGGCTCCCGGTCACCATCTCTTGTGTCCAGTACGTATGGCTAATACGAAATCCGCAAAGAAAGCTGCCCGCCAGGCCGCGCGCCGAACCGTCGTCAATAAATCCCGTCGTTCGCGCATGCGCTCTGCGATCCGCAAAGTCGAGGAGGCGATTGCCTCCGGCGATCGCAGCCAAGCGACCGCAGCCCTGGCGGAAGCCGAGCCAGCTTTGATTCGCTCGGCACAAAAGGGCATCGTGCATCGCAATTCGGCACGCCGAAAAGTGTCCCGGCTCTCGCACCAGATTGCGAAACTCGACAAGAAATAAATTTTCTCGCATCGGCGCAGACAATCCCGCAATCCGAATTGTGGATTGCAATCAATCTGTTGCATTATTGTCACGTAGCTCCGGAAAATGCCCAAGCATGATCGCCGCGCGACCTGCGCGCGACGACGAACACGATTCTTGTTTGCTCCCGTTTCTCGCGGCGACGGGTACCCCATTTTCGCGCGCAGAAGAATTCATGCACAATGAAAGGGTTATCGCACATGGCCTGGCACGGGCTTTGAGTTTGCCGCGCGGCATTGTGCGTTTTTTTATTTGTTGCTTTGCTGCATCAAATCGATTTCGCGCCAGTGTCACATATTGCAGAAATGTGAATCGTTAAATTGACTCAATATCTTGGTCACAGAGGTGCGGCCTAGGCCGCTGTTTGCTCTCGTCGCGCAATGCAGAAAGTCCAATGTTGACGCGGTTTTTGCGGTTGCGGGCCGCAAATCGCGTGCTAGCCTTCCAACTCCCTTCCGTTCTGAAGGTCTTCAACAACGAGGTCGGTGAAAACCCATCGAGAATGGGCACGGGAGAAGTGCGTCCGATTGTCGAGTTAAACCGCAGCGTATTTGTATAGCGGATAGCGCAGCCGCGGTTTGCGGAAGCGGCTGAAAATCAGAGAGTGCGGGTCTCGTTGCGATACGCCCGGCGGTCGCCGCGGTGTTGAGAGGGTGATACGAGCCCGCGAGTCGTGGAGGTGGGGGGCATGACAACTGCCATCGTAATCGCTCGATCGCCAACCGCGCGCAGCGCGCCTTGGCCTGAAGCGCACCGGCCCGGAGTGTACCAGCCTGGCGTTCCGTCAAGCGGCTGAAATCGGCCGCGGCAGGCTGCCTCAGCTCGTTTTGTAACCCGGCCGGCACTTCCCTGCACTGAATTGTAGAGCGTCTTCGCGAAGTCGAGAGCGTCTACCTGGCGTGCTCGCTTCAGTTCCTCCTCGAAACGAAAAGCAGCGAATATGACAAGCACCGATCAGGAGCGATGGCGGAGGGTCAGGGATCAGTTGCGCTCTGAACTAGGCGAGGACGTCTTCAGCAGCTGGTTCGGACGCATGGAGCTCGAAGCGGTCGAAAAGGGATCGGTGCGGCTCTCGGTGCCGACACGTTTTCTCCGCAACTGGATCCAATCGCATTACAGCGAAAAGGTATTGCTCAAGTGGCAGTCCGAAGAGCCGGACGTCACGCGCCTGGAATTGACTGTCCGTTCTTCGACGATCCGGCTGCCCGCGGCAAAGCCGAAAACGCTGGAGCCGCCGCTGCCCGCGCGCGATGGCCGTGACGCAACGATCGAGATCGCCAGCGGACGCGCCAGCATCCCCTTCATGAATGTGCACGAGGCACTTGGCGGTTCGCCGCTCGACCCGCGGCTGAGTTTTGAAACGTTCATTGTCGGCCGCTCGAACACGCTTGCGCACGCCGCGGCCAAACAGGTCGCCACCAGCCGTCGCGGCGAGCCGCTGATGTTCAATCCGCTTTACATTCACGCCGCGGTCGGGTTGGGCAAAACCCATTTGTTGCAGGCGATCACCTGGGCCGGCAATACCGCTGCTGACCGCAAACTTCTATATCTCACGGCCGAACGCTTCATGTATGGATTTGTCTCGGCGCTGCGCAGCCAAAACACGCTCGCTTTCAAGGAAACTATTCGCGCGATCGACGTTCTCGTGATCGATGACCTGCAATTTCTGCAAGGACGTTCGACGCAAGCGGAATTTTGCCACACGCTCAACACGCTGATTGACGCCGGCCGTCAGGTGGTGATCGCCAGTGATCGCCCGCCCGCCGATCTGGAGAGCCTTGACGATCGCGTGCGCTCCCGGCTGGCCGGGGGCTTGGTGGTCGAGATTGGCTCGCTCGGTGAAGAACTGCGTCTTGAAATTCTCAAGAGCCGAATCTGCGCCGCGCGGGTGCATCACCCCGGTTTTGAAGTGCCGCAGCCGGTGCTGGCTTTCATCGCCAAGTCGGTTACCCACAACGGCCGGGACCTCGAAGGGGCGGTCAACCGGCTGTTGGCCCACAGCAAGCTCACCGGCCAGCCGGTCACCGTTGAAATGGCCGAACGCGAGATGCGCGATCTGATCCGTCCGGCTGAGCCGAAACGGGTGCGAATCGAAGACATTCAGCGCATCGTCGCCCGCCAATACAATGTGAGCCGCGCGGATTTACTGTCGTCGCGGCGGACCGCCAATGTGGTGCGCCCGCGGCAAGTGGCGATGTATCTGGCCAAGGTTCTCACCTTGCGGTCGTTGCCCGAGATCGGTCGCCGGTTCGGCGGGCGCGACCACACCACCGTGCTTCATGCGGTCCGCAAAATCGAGAATTTGGCGGGCAATGACAGCGCCTTTGCGGAGGAGATCGAGTCACTCAAACGCCAGCTGCAGGACTGAGCTAGGACCGAGCTGGGACTGGTCCGGCACCGGTCTGGACTGATTGCTCGCTATTCAACACGCCCACAATCCGGCAAACCCCTAAAGAGACCAAACCCATAAAAAGACATGGAAAAGCCCCGCACGGCCGCGGGGCCGGGCTTGCCGAAAGCTTCGCGGCGCGCCACCCTTGTTGCTCGCGTTACGGCTTCTTTTTCGGATTTGGCGATGAAAGTCACGGTTGAGCGTTCGGAATTGTTGAAGTCCCTGGGCCACGTTCATCGCGTGGTCGAGCGCCGCAACACGATTCCGATCCTCGCCAATGTTCTGTTGCATGGCGACCGTTCCAAGCTTTCTTTGAAGGCCACCGACCTCGATATCGAAGTCATCGACACGATTGCCGCCGAGGTCGCCCCCGCCGGTTCGACCACTGTGCCGGCACACATGTTCTTCGACATCGTCCGCAAGCTGCCGGAAGGCGCGCAGATCGCCCTGGAATCGTCGGGCGACCGCGCCGCCTTGGCGATACGCGCGGGCCGTTCGCGGTTCACGCTGCAGACTCTGCCGGAAAGCGACTTTCCCGATCTGTCCGCCGGCGAGATGACGCACAAGTTCACGCTCAAGGCCGAGGAACTCAAGCGTCTCATCGACAAGACGCAATTCGCGATCTCGACGGAAGAGACCCGCTATTATCTGAATGGCATCTATTTGCACGCGGCCGGTACGGCGAAAGCGCAGACGCTTCGCGCCGTCGCCACCGACGGCCACCGGCTTGCCCAGATGGAAGTCGAACTGCCGAAAGGGGCCGCCGGCATGCCGGGCATCATCGTGCCGCGCAAGACGGTCGGCGAAGTTCACCGGCTGATGGAAGACGGTGAGACTGAAGTCGCAATCGAACTGTCCCCCGGCAAGATCCGATTCACGATCGGGCAGACGGTGCTGACCTCGAAGCTGATCGACGGCACCTTTCCCGATTACGCGCGGGTGATCCCAGTCGGCAACGACAAGGAACTCGTGGTCGACAAAAAAGAGTTCGAGGCGGCAGTCGATCGGGTTTCTACCGTTTCAAGCGAGCGCGGCCGTGCGGTGAAATTATCGGTCACCGCCGGGCGGCTGTTGTTGTCAGTCACCAATCCGGACTCCGGCAGCGCTAACGAGGAGCTCGAGGTCGAATACGAAGCCGATCCGATCGATATCGGTTTCAATTCGCGCTATCTGCTCGATATCGCCGCGCAGATCGAAAGCGAGGCCGCCGTGCTCAAGCTCGCCGATCCGGGATCGCCCACTCTGATCCAGGACAAAGAGCAGCGCGGCGCGCTCTATGTTCTGATGCCGATGCGGGTTTGACAGCGATCGGCAATCGGTCATCAGGTATCGCGGCCGCCTGAGGCCCAATTCGGAACCGATGCCCGCGCTCGTCCGCCGCCTGAACCTGCATAATTTCCGCAACTACCGCGCCGCTTCGCTTGCGGCCGGTCCCGGGACGATTGCGCTGGTTGGACCGAACGGCGCCGGCAAGACCAACCTGATTGAAGCAATCTCGTTTCTTGCGCCAGGCCGCGGCCTGCGCCGCGCCACGCTCAACGAGATCGCGTTCAATGAAGGCGACGGCTCGTGGGCCGTCGCCGCCGAAATCGAAGGCGCGCTCGGATTAGCCACGCTCGGCACCGGAATCGAAACGCCGCCTGAGGACGGCACGACCGCCGTGCGCCAATGCCGCATCGATCGCGAGGCGGTGCCGTCGGCCGCGGCGTTCGCCGATCATTTGCGCATCGTGTGGCTGGTACCGGCGATGGACAGCCTGTTTACCGGCGCGCCATCGGAGCGCCGGCGTTTCCTCGATCGACTGGCGCTCGCGGTTGACGCCGAACATGGCAGCCGCGTCAATGCACTCGAGCGCTCGCTACGCTCGCGCAACCGGCTCCTGGAGGATGCACGCGCGGACAGCCACTGGCTCGAAGCGATCGAGCACGAGACCGCGGAGCTTGCGGTCGCCGTCGCCAGCCTGCGGGTGGAGACGGTTCGCCGGCTCGCTGCGGTGCTGGACATGCGCAAGGGCTCGCCGTTTCCGCCCGTCGAAGTTGCAATCGACGGCTGGATCGAGCAACTGATTCCAGCTTATCCGGCGAGTGACGTCGAACAGCGCTACCGCGCGGTGTTGCGCGACAATCGCGGCCGCGACGCCGCCGCCGGCCGCACGCTCGACGGCCCGCATTTGAGCGATATGAAAGTTGTCTACGCCGCAAAAGATATTGCGGCCGCGGACGCTTCAACCGGCGAGCAGAAAGCACTTCTGATCGGGCTGGTGCTTGCGCATGCCCGATTGCTGAGCGAGATGACCGGAGCGGCGCCAATCCTATTGCTCGACGAGGTTCTGGCACATCTCGATCCCGTGCGCCGGCTGGCGCTGCATCGCGAACTCGCCGAGCTCGGCGCGCAGGCGTGGATGACCGGTGCGGATCCGTCGCTTTTCCGCGAGATCGAGGCCCCCGCGGCCATGATCGAAGTGAAATCCGGAACCCTGATTGCGTCCGCAAGCGCGGGCTAAAGGTGCGTGAACCAAGCTTGTAAACCTTCCGCACTTGCGGTCTTCGGGAACAAGACCGCGGGCCGCTTCTTAATCGAAAGAAGCCCCAGGGTCGGGTACGGGACTAAAGGCGCGGCAATGCCGGAACCGGCCGCAGATGAGATCGTGCGAAACTTGATCGAAGCGCTGGAGCGTTTGCGCGAGGATTTGGATCGCATGGAACTCTGGACGGCGGCGCTCGAACGCTTTCATCGTCCCATTCCGGATTATCGCCCGAGTGACCAGCATTTGCTGAGTTCGGACCCGAAACGGGGGCGGCCTCCGCCAACGTAATCGCCCATTTCAACCTTCTGCACAGCGACTGCGTGTGATTTGCGAACGGCGCCGAACAGCGACGCGGGGAAGGCCGATTCCAGGCCAAAAGACGGTTGCTTTTGCGTCTCGTCAAAAGCTTGAAAAACAGCGATCTGACAATATGTTAGTTTCACCCCTTTTGCCCTGTACGCATCGCCTTTTTGGTGTACAAGATTCACCGATTCACACATATTTTTTGAAGTGATTCGAAAGCCCCAACATGGCCGAACCTGTCCGCAAACAAATTCGCAAACCGTCCGATTACGACGCTGAATCGATCAAGGTCCTCAAGGGGCTTGATGCCGTCCGCAAGCGGCCGGGCATGTATATCGGCGACACCGATGACGGCTCGGGCCTGCATCACATGGTCTACGAGGTGGTGGACAATGCCATCGACGAGGCGCTCGCCGGTTTCGCCAAGGAAGTGATTGTCATCCTCAATCCGGACGGTTCCTGCACGGTCCGCGACGACGGCCGTGGCATTCCAACCGACATCCATAAGGGCGAAGGTGTTTCGGCCGCCGAAGTCATTATGACGCAGCTCCATGCCGGCGGGAAATTCGACCAGAATTCGTACAAAGTTTCAGGCGGTCTGCACGGCGTCGGGGTCTCCGTCGTCAACGCGTTATCGACGTGGCTGCGGCTGACGATCTGGCGCGACGGTCAGGAACATTTCATGGAATTTCGCGATGGCGAAGCGGTCGCGCCGCTCGCCGTCGTCGGCGCCGCGCGCGATAAGCGCGGCACCGAAGTAACCTTTCTGCCTTCGAAAAAAACCTTCAGCATGACTGAATTCGATTTTTCCACGCTGGAGCATCGGCTGCGCGAACTGGCGTTCCTCAATTCCGGCGTAACGATCGTGCTGTCGGACATGCGCCATGCGGTCGAGAAGCGCGAGCAAATGCGCTACGAAGGTGGCGTCGAAGCGTTCGTCAAATATCTCGACCGCAACAAAACGCCGCTGGTACCTCAACCTATCGTCATCAAATCCGAGCGCGACGGCGTCATGATCGATTGCGCGCTGTGGTGGAACGACGGCTATCACGAGACCGTGCTCTGTTTCACCAACAATATCCCGCAGCGCGACGGCGGCACTCACCTCGCCGGCTTCCGCGGTGCGCTGACGCGTCAGGTCACCGGCTACGCTGATTCAGCGGGCGGCGCGCGCAAGGAAAAAGTCGCGCTGACCGGCGACGACTGCCGCGAAGGCTTGACCGCGGTTCTGTCGATCAAGGTGGCCGACCCGAAATTCTCATCCCAGACCAAGGACAAGCTCGTCTCGTCCGAGGTGCGGCCGGCGGTCGAAGGCATCGTCAACGACATGCTCAACGCCTGGTTCGAGGAGCATCCGTCCGAGGCCAAAGTCATCGTCGGCAAAGTGATCCAGGCTGCCGCCGCGCGCGAAGCGGCGCGCAAAGCGCGCGAAATGACGCGCAAAAGCGCGCTGGGAGTCACTTCGCTCCCGGGCAAGCTGGCCGATTGCCAGGAACGCGATCCGGCTAAATCCGAACTGTTCATCGTCGAGGGCGATTCCGCCGGCGGCAGCGCCAAGCAGGGCCGCAACCGCGAATTTCAGGCGGTGCTGCCGCTGCGTGGCAAGATTCTCAATGTCGAGCGCGCGCGCATGGACAAGATGCTGTCCTCGGAGCAGATCGGCACCTTGATCACCGCGCTCGGCACCGGCATCGGCACCGATGAATTTTCAATCGACAAGCTGCGTTACCACAAAATCATCATCATGACCGACGCCGACGTCGACGGCGCTCATATTCGCACGCTGTTGTTGACGTTCTTTTACCGGCAGATGCGCGAGATCATCGATCGCGGACATCTCTATATTGCGCAACCGCCGCTCTATAAGGTGACCCGCGGCAAGTCCGAACAATATCTCAAGGACGAGCACGCACTCGAAGACTACCTGATCGACGCCGGTCTCGAAGACACCGTGCTGCGGCTGTCATCGGGCGAGGTGCGCGCCGGCAACGATCTGCGAAGATTGGTCGAAGAGGCGCGCAGCATCCGTAATCTGCTGCGCGGGTTGCACAGCCGGTACAATCGCCAGGTGATCGAGCAAGCTGCCATTGCCGGCGTGCTGCGCTCGCAGGTCACCGGCGATTCGGTCAGCGCGGCCGCGGCGGCGGAATATATCGCAAGGCGGCTCGACGCTCTCACCGAGGCGGCGGAGCGCGGATGGAAGGGCCAGTTCAGCGAGACCGGCTTCCAGTTCGAGCGCACGCTGCGCGGCGTCAAAGAGGTCGCGGTCATCGATCAAGCCCTGCTTGGCTCCGCCGACGCCCGCAAGCTCGACGAATACGCGCCGTCGCTGCAGCAGACTTATCCGCGGCCGACGCCGCCGGCGATGCTGCGGCGCAAGGACGAAGAGGTGCCGATCCATGGTCCGGTTGGCTTGTTCGAGGCGGTAACCTCCACCGGCCGTAAGGGCGCAGCGCTGCAGCGCTACAAAGGATTGGGCGAGATGAATCCGGAGCAGCTCTGGGAAACCACGCTCGACACCAATGCGCGCTCGTTGCTCTGCGTCAACGTGAAGGAAATCGACGAAGCCAATACGATTTTCGACGAACTGATGGGCGACAAAGTCGAGCCGCGTCGCGAATTCATCGAACAGCACGCGCTGGCCGCAAGCGTGGACGTCTAGAACATAATCCGAAAAACCTTGCCCTCGGGCGTGGTCCGGGGGTGGAAACTGGCTTTGCCAGAACGCTTATTGCTGCAATCTGAAGCAAATGCGCTCTAAGCAATCAAAACCGCCCCGGTAGCACCAGGACTTTGGATGGGGTCGGCAGCGTCCCCTTCGAGACGACGACCGAAGGAACCTCCGCCATTTCGACATCCCAGAGCTTGCGCGCCCGGTCGAGAAACCGGTCGAGGATGTACTGGCCGTAATAGTGCATCGGGATGATCAGCGGCGCCTTGAGCGCGGTGAGCACTTCCATCATGCCGTCGAGATCAAGCGTGTAACTGCCGTCGACCGGCGCCATGACCACGTCGACACGGCCGATCTCGTTAAGTTGTTGCTGGGTGAGCGTATGATGCAGATGCCCAAGATGCGCGATGCACAAATTGGCAATCTCGAATATGAAGATTGAATTGCCGTAACGTTCGGTCGTGGTGCTGCCGTAGAAGCTGCGAATATTGGTCGGCACGTTGCGCACCCGCACGTCGCGATATTTCAAGTCCCAGATCGCAGGTTGCTCGGGGCTCGTCCCCCAGCCGCGCAACACGTATTTGATCGCCGGGTCGGGATGGTCGGTGTAATGCGTGTCGTGCGCATGGTTCATCGTGGCGATATCCGGCACCAGCGGCGTTTTGATGTAATCGTTGTAATCGGTGGCAATGCGCACGAGTTGCGGGCTCTCGATCAGGAAAGTCGCATGGCCGAGAAAAGTGAGACGGACCTGATCCGGATTCAACGCCGCCAACTCAAAGGCGCTCGAATTTGACGCGCCAGGTTTCGGGGCAGTCACGCGCAACGCCGCGGGAATGACGCCGGCGCCATCGCCGGCGACAAGGCCGGGACAGGTTTGCGTCATTTCCGAGTTTGGCGGCACCGCCGGCTGCGCAATCGCAAGCGAAGAGAAAATCGAATGCGCGATCGCCGCCACCCCAAACCGGACGATCCATCGCGAGATGTTCATCCTCGGAGGTCCTGCTTTCAAGCGGCGGACGATAGCAAATCGGATGACCCGGTGCGCGCGGGTGCCGCCACAGCGCATCCTACGCGCGTGCTCTAGTGCGCCGCGGCGCCGCGCGAGGAACGTTCGCGATGGATTGAAAATCGCCTCAGCGCGCCGAGGTGATGGTGCCGCGCGCCGTCAGCACGACCCAGTGGCCGTCCTGGCGCTTGATCATATCGACCCGTCCGATACCGGGCAGCACACTGCCGGCACTGACTGCGAACAGTCCGGCGTAACGGCCCTCGACCAAGGCGTGGCCGTTCTGCACATCGTGAACAACCCAATCCGGCAAAATGCGATCGCTGAGTTTCGGGGATTCCGTGGGGGCCGCCACAGCCGTCAGTGCAGCGGTTTGAGCTGGCGCCGAAACGGGCTGCGCTGCGGCCGGCAACGAACCGGTCATCTCGGCGGCAGCGCTGCGTTGGTCGATCCGGTCCAACCGATCGACGATCTTGGCAAGGGTTGTGGTGTTGCGGGCCGCATTGTCGAGACTGGTTTTGAGGCCGGCAATGTCGAGGTTGGATTTTAGCGCGGCGAGCTGAAGCTTGATCTCCCGCATGGCCGCGATTGTGCTCTCGACGCCGCTCGCGGCTGCCGGAGTTTGGGGCGGCGGATAAATGAACCGCGCCAATCCCGAGCCCGACAGGGAGCCGACGAATGAACCAAAGCCTGCGGCGAAGGCCACGCTCGCCGCCAGTGCGAGGAAACGCCGGGAGCGCGCCGGCGCCCCAGCGGTCTTGGTTTGCTGCGGTTCGGCTGCCGCGCTGGTTTCGGCTTGATCTGCGGCGTCGCTCGATTTTGGCGCTGCGACCGCGGGCAGATTGACGCGCACCGCGCCGGCGTCGGTTGCGGCTGCGTCGCCGCCTGCAGCAGCATGATCGGACGTCTCGGCCATTTCGGATCTCCGGCATTTACGGTTGATCAATCGTTAACCAGCTTTTGGTTATCGTTTGGTTACCGCTCGCGTTTTCCGAAACGAGGCCGATCGGATTCTTAGTCCGCCAGACCGTTCTCTTCGGCCAGTTGCCGCAGCGATGTCTCGGGGCGGGCGCCGAGATGTTGGATGACTTCCGCCGCCGCGAGCGCGCCAAGCCGGCCGCAGCTGCGGTCGTCAGCGCCGCGCGCCAGCCCGCACAAAAAACCGGCGGCAAACAGATCGCCCGCCCCCGTCGTATCGACGACGCGCTCGACTGGGAATGCCGGCACCGCCTCGATACCGTCCGGACCGATAACGAGGCAGCCCTTCTCGCTTCGCGTCACGACCGCGGCCCCGATATCGGCGCGCAGTGTGGCGACCGCGCCGTCGAAATCCGAAGTCTGATACAGGCTATGCAACTCCGCCTCATTGGCGAAGACGAGATCGAGTGTGCCCGATCGCATCAGCTGCAGGAATTCGTCGCGCCAGCGGTCGACGCAGAAAGCATCGGACAGCGACAGCGCAACTTTACGGCCGCTGCCGTGAGCGATCTTGGCCGCTTTGAGAAAGGCTTCCTTGGCGTGTTTGGGATCCCACAGATAGCCTTCGAGATAAATGATGGCGCTCGCCGCCACCATCTCCTCGTCGACGTCCCGCGGATGGAGGTCTTGCGCCGCGCCCAGATAGGTATTCATGGTGCGCTCGCCGTCCGGCGTCACCAGCACATAGCACCGGCCCGTCGATGGGCCGTCCGATGCTGGCGGCGTGCTAAAACTTACACCAGCCGCGCGGATATCGTGACTGAACGCGCCGCCGAGCTCGTCGGCTTTGAGCTTGCCGATGAACGCCGCCCGGGCACCGAACCCGGCGATGCCGACCATCGTATTGGCCGCCGATCCCCCGGATATCTCGATCGCCGGGCCCATGGCGTCGTAGATCGCTTGCGCGCGCGCCTCGTCAATGAGCGCCATGCCGCCCCTGCGCATGCCGTGCGCCGTCAGAAAGTCGTCATCGGCCCGGGCGAGGACATCGACGATGGCGTTGCCGATGCCGAGAACGTCGAAGCGAGCAGAGGTCATAGTTGGCATTGAGCTTCAGGCGGCTGTCGCGGGTCGCGCACTATAGCGGGCGCCTCTTGCACGGCAAGCTGACGGATGGCATGGGGACGCCATCGACCGGTACTGGCGCGACCAAGCCAGATCGACCGTAAAGTTGGATTCGCTTGGGCGAGGTCTTTGCAGATGAAGTTCAAAGAGCTGATTTTCTCCGGCGTGCAGCCGACCGGCAACCTTCATCTCGGCAATTATCTCGGCGCGATTAAGCGCTTCGTCGAGCTGCAGAACCGTTTCGACTGCATTTATTGCGTCGTCGATCTGCACGCCATTACGGTATGGCAGGACCCCAGCGAATTGCCGCGGGCGATCCGCGAGGTCACCGCCGCCTTTCTGGCCTGCGGGATCGATCCGAAAAGAAATATCGTATTCAACCAGAGCCAGGTCGCCGAGCACGCCGAACTCGCTTGGATATTCAATTGCGTGGCGCGGCTCGGCTGGCTCAACCGCATGACCCAGTTCAAGGAGAAAGCCGGCAAGGACCGTGAGAATGCTTCGGTCGGCCTCTATGCCTATCCGACATTGATGGCCGCCGACATTCTGGTTTATCGCGCCACCCATGTCCCGGTCGGCGAAGACCAGAAGCAGCATCTGGAACTGTCACGCGACATCGCTCAAAAATTCAACAACGACTTCGCCCAATCGATCAGCGAAAAAGGCTATGGCGATGCTTTTTTCCCATTGCCCGAGCCGCTGATCACCGGCGAGGCAACGCGGGTCATGTCGCTGCGCGATGGCTCAAAAAAAATGTCGAAATCGGACGCTTCCGATTTCTCGCGTATCAACCTGACCGATGACGCCGACGCAATCGCGCAGAAAATCCGGCGCGCCAAGACCGATCCCGAGCCACTGCCGAGCGAGGAAAAAGGCCTGGCAGCACGGCCTGAGGCCGACAACCTCGTCGGCATCTATGCGGCGCTTGCCGACACCGACCGCGCCGGTGTGCTCAAGCAATTCGGCAATGCCCAATTCTCGACGTTCAAATCGGCGCTGACCGACCTTGCGGTCGCCAAGCTCGGGCCGATCGGCGCGGAAATGAAACGGCTTCTGGCCGATCCGTCGGCGATCGACGCGGTGTTGGTCGACGGCGCCGGGCGTGCGCAAAAGTTGGCGCGTCAAACCATGGACGCAGTCAAGGATGTGGTCGGTTTCGTGCGGGCACGATGATGCCGGCAACGGC
>Ga0126373_10001799_pt1 | contig 15427 bp, 16 predicted proteins | sample PanSoiMetPlot_11_FD_92545 | JGI IMG/M metagenome (GOLD analysis project Ga0126373, IMG submission 92545) | Tropical forest soil microbial communities from Panama - MetaG Plot_11 | ecosystem: Environmental > Terrestrial > Soil > Tropical forest > Bulk soil | place: Panama | collected 2016-02-17 | reverse complement strand
CCTCGCCCTCCTTCGCCATGCATGCCACGTAACTGTCCGAGTCAAATGCTATATTATGAGTGCACTTTTTGAGTGCCTCCGCGCGGCGTTTGTTGAGGATCATCTTGTCGCCGACGTAATAATCGCCCCGCTCATTTTGTTTCAGTTGTCCTTGGGTCGGATGTACCACCGTTGTCGGACCAGGTGCGTAGTAGTCACCCTGCGTCGGGCTTTGAGCTTGCACCGGTGCGGCAATCGACAGCGCAAGAGCCGATGCCAGGAACTACTTTTTGGGGATGTTCATCTCAAAATTCTCCCTGCTTATTGTGACGCCCACGGCCCTCGATCTGACGCCGTTTACAATAGTTCGCGCGCCGGAACCCCGAATTTGATCCAGGTCAAAAACTGGAGCCCGAAATTGCGAGGTCACGAAGGGATCATAATGAAATTTCAATAACATAACTGTCCGTGCCTTTCATTCCGACTAGCGCGCCATTGATTCAATGGGTTGGAGAGCAGCAGTAATATGAACTGCTCGCGTTCCGACGACTGCGGGAATAACCGGCCCGTGGCCTCCATATAAGCTCAGTCAACCTCGTCTGTCCGTGCGTAATTGCCGGAGATGCATCATGGATTCGATGAAAATTTACTTGCCCACGCTGGCGCGGCTGTTGCTCTGCAGCCTCTTTATCTGGGATGGCGTGCTGCAGCTGCGCGATCCGGCAGGCACGATGACTTACTTCGCCAGCCTCCATATTCCCGCGCCGCAGATCACGGTCTGGGTCTCGATCGCCGTTCATTTGCTCGGCGGCATCGGCATCCTCTTAGGCTTTATGACGCGCTGGGCTGCGGGCTTGTTGATCCTGCTTTGCCTCGGCACCGCCTTCGGTATCCATCTGCCCGCCGGCGACATGGAAAACATGACGCATTTTTATAAAAACTTGGTGATGGCCGGCGGCTTTCTCTATGTGATCGCGTATGGGCCGGGGGCGTTCGCTTTGGACGGACGGACGAGTAGTTGAACGAGGATTTCACAGCCGCGTTTCCCGGGCTGCGAGACCCGGGATCGTAAGGACCTCCGAATTTGTAACGATCGCGTCCAGGAAACGCTTTAGATGTTATCCGAATTCCTCGACCGCGCGAATAAGCCGCTCGATATCTTCCGGCCGCGACAGGCGGTGATCGCCGTCCTTGATCAACGTGAGCACCACGTCATCGCAGGCAAAGCGCGCGACCAGCGCCTTGGCATGCTGCCACGGCACATCTGGATCCTGCACGCCTTGGAGAATGCGCACCGGGCAACCGGTCTCGATCATGCCGCCCAGCAACAAATGATTGCGGCCCTCCTCGATTAATTGCCGGGTGACGAGATAAGGCTCCGGCGAATATTGCGACGGCCGCGCCCACACGCCGTTGTCCGCAAGCTCGCGCTTGATCTCGGGCGTGAAACGCTTCCACATCAGCTCTTCGGTGAAATCGATCGCCGGCGCCACCAAGACAAGACCAGTCAGACTGGCCGGTGCCGCCGCCTTGCGGCCGCGCAATGCCCGCGCCAACAGCAACGCCAGCCAGCCGCCCATCGACGAGCCGATCACGATTTGCGGTCCGCGGCAGCAGGCATCGAATACAGCTATCGTCTCGGCGAGCCAGCGGCCGATCGTGCCGTCGGTGAAGGCGCCACCCGATTCGCCGTGTCCGGAATAGTCGAACCGCACGCAGGCGCGGCCGTTTCGCGCCGCCCAGTCCGCCAGCGCCTGCGCCTTCGTTCCCCGCATGTCGGATTTGTACCCGCCGAGCCAGAGCAGGCCCGGCGCGGCGCCGTCGTGCCGGCGCACCGCGATGGCGCGCGCCTCGGTGCCCTCGCCAACGGCAAGGAATTTCAGGCCATTATCGGTCACGGTGTCAGCCACGGAGCTTTGCCAATCGAGCCTCTTGATGGAGGCCTTGGAAAATAAATCATGCGCGGCCAATCGACTATGCCGCGCGCCCTATTGGCGTTGACTTAAATCGAAAAACTCCCGATCTTGAGGGTTCGCCATTCGGACAAGCGACCGCCTTCCAGGTCGCGGCGCCGAGCGGCGGTGTCGCAACAGCACAAGGAGATCGCACCCATTCGTCGCCCGATCAGAACGCCGCAGCCCGCCGCCAAGGAGGGGCCGCGCATCAACGAGGAGATCCGCGTCCGCGAGGTCCAGCTCATCGACAAGGACGGTTCCAACAAAGGCGTCACCGAGATCAACGCAGCACTTGCCATGGCGCAGGAGGCCGGGCTCGACCTGGTAGAGATCGCGCCCAATTCGGTTCCGCCGGTTTGTAAAATTCTCGATTACGGCAAGTATAAATATCAGGCGCAAAAGAAAGCCGCCGAAGCCCGCAAAAAACAGAAGGTCGTCGAGATCAAAGAGATCAAGCTTCGCCCGATGATCGACGATCACGATTACGACGTGAAGATGCGCTCGATCCAGCGGTTCTTCGAGGAAGGCGACAAAGTCAAAGTGACACTGCGGTTCCGCGGCCGGGAAATGGCGCATCAGGAGCTCGGCTATAAACTACTCGACCGCGTCAAGGACGACACCGCCAAGATCGCCAAGATCGAGCAGGAGCCGCGCTTCGAAGGCCGGCAGGTGGTCATGGTGCTCGCGCCGCGTTGAAATCAATGGCCGCGAGCGCCGGAGCGAAATTCGAGGGGCATTGGAGTCCACTTAAAGCCGGCGCGACCGCGCCGGCGACGTCGCGTTTGTCCAGCAACGGGAGGAGTCGATCATGCCGACCTTCATTATCATGATGAACTGGACCGAACAGGGAATCCGTAACGTCAAGGACGCAACCAAGCGTGCCGCCGCTGCGAAGGAAACGGCCAAGAAACTCGGCGTTGACATCAAGCAGACCTACCTGACCAACGGCCAATTCGATCTTGTCAGCATCGTGGAGTCGGCCAGCGGCGATAATATCGCCAAGTTCTGCATGCAGATCGGCGCGCTCGGCAATGTCCGCACGCGAACGGTGCGGGCCTGGCCTGAAGCTGAATACCACAAGATGATTTCCGAGCTGTCGTAGGCCTCGGCGCCGCAGAGGCGGCGTATTGATCCGTCTCGCGACCGCCGTCCCGCTGGCGCAAGGTGAAACGCATAAAGGCGCGGCTGCCGCGCGCCGGCGCCATCCCTGTAATTGCTCGGAAAATTTGCAAATCCGGGTCGGCTCTGCCATAACCCGCGCGCCCGCCGCCCGGCTGATCAAGGGCTGCCGTGGCGGCGGCGAAGTGCTCAAGAGCATGAATCCCGGAAGGTGGATACCGGTTTTCGGAAAAGATCATGCTCAAATACAAAGATGATCCCGAAAAGTGGGTACCGGTTTTCGGAAAAGATCATGCTCAAATGCAAATTGAGCACGCAAATCGCGATGCGATCGTGACGATCGCCGCCGCCGCTTTGCCGGCGGTGCAGATCAGGAGAGCAAAATGCCCAAGATGAAGACCAAATCGGGCGCCAAGAAGCGCTTCAAGGTGACCGGCTCAGGCAAGGTCCTCTATCAGCAGTCGCGCAAGCGCCATGGCATGATCAAGCGGACCAAAAAGCAGATTCGCCAGCTGCGCGGCACCAACGTGCTGTTCAAGACCGACGGCGATAACGTCAAGAAATATTTCTTGCCGAACGGCTGAGCCCTACCCGACCCTCGCCCGCAAGCGGGAGGGAAAAGGGCAGGGCACTTTCAATTCCGGATAAGGAGATCATTCATGGCACGCGTCAAACGCGGCGTCACCGCCCATGCCAAGCACAAGAAAGTGCTCAAAGCGGCCAAGGGCTATTACGGCCGCCGCAAGAACACCATTCGCATTGCCAAGCAGGCGGTCGAGAAGGCCAATCAATACGCCTATCGCGATCGCAAGCGGCGCAAGCGCAGCTTTCGCGCTTTGTGGATTCAGCGCCTCAACGCCGCGGTCCGCCCGTTCGGGCTCAACTACAGCCGCTTCATCGCGGGCCTCGCCAAAGCCGGCATCGCCGTCGATCGCAAGGTGCTGTCGGATCTCGCCATCCGCGAACCGGCGGCGTTCGAGGCGATCGTCGGCCAGGCAAAATCGGCGCTCGCTTAAAGGAGGACGGGCGCTGACAACGGACGACAGATGGATAGCGCATTGGAGCTTTCTTTCGTCTGTCTTCCGTCGGCTGTCGTCCGAGAGCCATGATCGATCGTGCCTATGTACAGCGCATGGCGCGCTACAACCGCTGGCAGAACGAAAACCTCTACGGCGTTGCCGATCGGCTCACCGCAGCAGAGCGGCAGCGCGAGCGGGCCGCCTTTTTCGGGTCGATCCACGGCACGCTCAGCCATCTGTTGTGGGGCGACCAGACCTGGATGAACCGGTTCGCCGTCGCGCCGAAGCCGGAAGGCAACATCGCGACGTCCGTCGCGCTTTACCCCGACTGGCAGGATTTAAAGTCGAAACGCGAGGACTTCGACCGATTCATCATCGCCTGGGCCGATCGTATCGAGGCCCATTGGCTCGCTGCCGAGCAGACCTATTTCTCGGGCGCCATCGGCCGCGAGGTCACCAAGCCGCGTTGGGTCCTGGTCACCCACATGTTCAATCATCAGACCCACCACCGCGGCCAGGTCCATTGCATGCTGACCCAAGCCGGCGGCAGACCGTCGGATACCGATCTGCCGTTCCTGCCGGAGTGAGCAATGACCGATCTCGCACAGCTCGAGAACGAAATTCTCGCCGACATCACCGCCGCTGGTGACGACGCTACGCTCGAAACCGTGCGTGTTGCGGCGCTGGGCAAAAACGGCACGATCACCGCGCTTTTGAAAACGCTCGGCACTTTGCCGCCCGAGCAACGCAAAAGCCAAGGCCCGCTCGTCAACGGCATGAAAGATCGGGTCAATGCTGCGCTTGCCGAGCGGCGCGAGGCTTTCAAGACCGCGGCGCTCGAGGCGCGCCTCAATACCGAGAGCGTCGACGTAACGCTGCCGGTGCGGGAAGCGGCGGCGGAGATCGGGCGCGTCCATCCGATCACCCAGGTCATCGACGAAGTCACCGCGATCTTCGCCGATATGGGGTTCGCCGTCGCCGAAGGTCCCGACATCGAGACCGACGACTACAATTTCACCAAGCTCAACTTTCCGGAAGAGCATCCGGCGCGGGCGATGCACGACACGTTTTTCTTCAATCCGAAGCCGGACGGCACCCGGCTTCTGTTGCGCACGCATACTTCACCGGTGCAGGTGCGCACCATGCTGGCGCAGAAGCCGCCGATCCGCGTTATCATTCCCGGGCGCACCTATCGCTGCGACAGCGACCAGACGCATACGCCGATGTTTCACCAGGTCGAGGGTCTGGTGATCGACAAGGGTTCGCATCTCGGCCACATGAAATGGATTCTCGAAGAGTTCTTCAAAGCCTTCTTCGAGGTCGACCGCGTCGGCATGCGGTTCCGGCCGTCATTCTTCCCGTTCACCGAGCCGTCGCTCGAAATCGACATCCAATACCGCCGCGACAAGGGCGAGATCCGTTTCGGCGAAGGCGAGGATTGGATGGAAATTCTCGGCTGCGGCATGGTGCATCCGAACGTGTTGCGCAATTGCGGCCTGGATCCGGACGAGTACCAGGGCTTCGCCTGGGGCATGGGCATCGACCGCATCGCGATGCTCAAATACGGCATGCCCGATCTGCGCGCCTTCTTCGAAGCCGATGTGCGCTGGCTGTCGCACTACGGCTTCCGCCCGCTCGATTGGCCGACGCTGGCCGGAGGGTTGAGCTCGTGAGTATCGGCGGCCCTCTGGATGATGCAATGGCTTCACCTCCTGTCTTGAGGGGGAGCTCGGACCGCATTTCTCGTGCGAGAGGAAGGTTTCATGCCGTGATGACACCCTGCTCCCTCCCCCCTTGTGGGGGAGGGAGCGTGGCGAAGTCCCGAGAACCGCGCCCATGATGAAGCTCACGTTCGCCTGGCTCAGGGAGCATCTCGACACCGCGCGTTCGCCCGATGAGATCGCCGCCAAGCTCACCATGATCGGGCTCGAAGTCGAGCGGATCGAGGATAAGGCGAAGCTGTTCGCGCCGTTCGTCATTGCCCGCGTGGTCGAAGCCAAGCCGCATCCCAATGCCGACCGGCTGCGCGTGTGCATGGTCGATACCGGCGACGGCAAGCCGGTCCAGGTGGTGTGCGGCGCGCCCAATGCGCGCACCGGCATGAAAGGCGTGTTCGCGCCGGTCGGTGCGTTCATTCCCGGCAAGAGCCTCACGCTCGGTATCGGCAAAATCCGCGACGTCGAAAGCCGCGGCATGCTGGTGTCGGAATTCGAGTTGCAAATCTCCGACGATCACGAGGGCATTATCGAACTGCCGGACGATGCGCCGGTCGGCGCAGCTTACGCCAAATATGCCGGGCTCGACGACCCGATGATCGAGATCAATCTGACGCCCAATCGCGGCGATGCCACCGGTGTGCACGGCATTGCGCGCGACCTTGCCGCCGCCGGCATCGGCAAGCTCAAGGATCGGTCGATCAATCCGGTCAAAGGCCAATTTCCATGTCCGGTGAAGGTGGCGCTTGATTTCGGCGCGACGCCGTCGCTCTGTCCGGCCTTCGGGCTGCGGCTCGTGCGCGGCGTCAAAAACGCACCGTCGCCGGATTGGCTGCAGCGCCGCCTCACTGCCATCGGGCTGCGACCGATCAATGCACTCGTCGATATCACCAATTTCATCACTTATGACCGCGGCCGGCCGCTGCACGTGTTCGACGCGGCAAAAGTGCGCGGCGATCTCACGGTGCGGCGCGCGCGCGCCGGCGAGAGCCTGCTGGCGCTCGACGGCAAGAGCTACGCGCTTGATGAGACGATGTGCGTCATCGCCGACGAGGATGGGGTCGAGTCGCTCGCGGGCATCATGGGCGGCGAAAAAACCGGCTGCGCGGAAACGACGACCGATGTGCTCATCGAATCCGCCCTGTGGGTGCCGATGAATGTTGCGCAGACCGGCCGCAAGCTCGGCATCAATTCCGATGCCCGCTATCGCTTCGAGCGCGGCGTCGATCCGGCCTTCATGGCGCCGGGTCTCGAGCTTGCGACCCAAATGGTAATGGAGCTGTGCGGCGGCACGCCGTCGGAGGTCACGATCGCCGGCAATGCCGCCACCCCCGCGCGCGTCATCGATTTTCCGGCCGCGGAAACCGAGCGCCTGACCGGGCTTGCGGTACCGCTAGCGGACGCGCGGGCGGTGCTCGAAAGCCTCGGCTTTAAAGTCGCTGGCCACGGTGAGCGCGTGAAAGTCACGCCGCCGTCCTGGCGCGGCGACGTGCAAGACAAGGCCGATATCGTCGAGGAAGTGGTACGCATCGTCGGTGTCGACAGCATCGCCTCGGTGCCGTTCGATCGCGGCGCAGCGCCGCGCAAGCCGGTTTTGACCCCGATCCAGGTCCGTACCCGCAAAGCCAGGCGCGCGCTCGCGGCGCGCAACCTGGTCGAGGCGGTGACCTGGTCGTTCATCAGCACAAAGCACGCCGAACTGTTCGGCGGCGGCCAACCCGAGCTTGCGCTTGCCAATCCGATTGCCGCGGACCTTTCCGATATGCGCCCGAGCCTCATTCCGGGTCTCGTCGTCGCGGCGCAAAAAAACGCCGACCGCGGTTTTCCGGACGCTGCCATGTTCGAAGTGGGACAGATATTTCGTGGCGATCGTCCCGAGGATCAATCGACAGCGGCGGCGGGCTTGCGGCGTGCGCTGGCAAAACCGTCGGGCATCGGCCGGCATTGGACCAAGCGCGATGGCGAGGTCGATGCGTTCGACGCCAAGGCTGATGCGCTGGCGGTGCTCGCCGCCGCCGGTGCGCCAGCCTCTGCGCTGCAAACCGTGCCGGGTGGCCCGGCCTGGTTTCATCCCGGGCGTTCCGGAACGATTCAGATCGGGCCGCAAAACGTGCTCGGTCATTTCGGCGAATTGCATCCGCGCGCGCTTGAAGCGCTTGACGCCGAAGGGCCGCTGGTCGCGTTCGAAGTCATTTTAGAGCGCATTCCCGAGCCGAGAACACGCGGCACCCGCGCCAAGCCGGTGCTCGAACTGCCGCCGCTCCAGCCGGTGCAGCGCGATTTCGCGTTCGTGGTCGATCGCGAGGTCAAGGCTGCCGATATCGTGCGTGCGGCGCAATCGGCCGACCGCAAGCTCATTACCGGCATCACCGTGTTCGACGTCTACGAAGGCCAAGGCATTGCGCCGGGCAAGACGTCGATCGCGATCGCGGTCACGCTGCAGCCGCGGGAGCGGACCATGACCGATGCCGAAATCGAAGCGCTCGCCGCCAAGATCGTTGCCGAGGTGGGCAAACGCACCGGCGGCGCGCTGCGGGGGTAGTCAGGGGAAAAACTTTTCCCTCCCCTGAAAGGGCAGGAATGGATCGTCGAAGGCGATCCTGGGAGGTCACTTCCAACGGCATCGCGTATGACCCCCACCCGGCGGCTTACAGCCGCCGACCTCCCCCCAGGGGGGAGGAGGAAGCTCCTGCGTCACAATGCGATTCGCTGTCTGAGTTTCACCGCTCGTCGCGCATGATGCGCGGGGTGCCGAAGCTCCGTGGCTCGCCTTCGGAGCGCGGCGCGCGGTGCTCGGCCCGTGACGGCCTGGCTTTGCGTGTCGGCTTGGCTTCGGTTTCGGCAGCCGGCGCGGCCGCCCTGGCGACGCCGAGCCGGCGCAGCACGGCGTCAGCGGCGCGCTCGCCGGATTCCCAAGCGCCGCCGACCGTGCCCCATAGCGTCTCGTGCGCCGCTTCGCCGGCGTACCAGACGTCGTCGGCGACGCGATCCATGAGCTGCCGCCGTGCCGACTGCGCGCCTGGTAGCGCGGCCGACCAGGCGCCAAGCGCATAGGGCGCCGTGTTCCAGCGCGTCGCCTGCTTGCGCCCGACCGCCCTTTTGATTTCGGTGCCGTACAGCGCGCCCAGCCATTCAATGGCAAAATCGAACATCGCGGCTTCGCCTTGTGCCGCGAGATCGCGGCCGAATCCGCCGGCGACATCGACGAAACAGAGCGGTGTGCCGCCGACATTGGCGAGAAGCGCGGCGGTGCGGTTATTGTTCGATTTCTCGAAAACCAAATCGTCGCTTTCGAACCCGAGCGGATTGCCAGGAAGCTCGAGCGCGATGCGATCGTAGCTGCCGAGCGGTAGCCGCGCGAACAGGTCGCGCCGATCGGGACTGAATTTGAACGCGCCCGAGGCGACAACGTTGGTCGGCACAGTCACGATGGCAGCCGTGGCCGAGATCGCGCCGCTTGCGGTTTGTACCATCACGCCGCGCCGGCTCTCGATCGAAATTGCCGGCGTCGATAGCTGGATCGCCAGCCCCTGGGCCAGCGAAGCGAGCAAGGCGCCGAAGCCTGGTTTGCAGAACGCGGCGGTGCGGCGTTCTGCGGCTTTGGCGAAGTCGAGCGACGAGACCTGCGCGAGATCCTTGCTGCAATTGTAAGGCCCAAGCACGAATTCAATCGTTGCGCGCCAGTCGCCGAGATCGTTCGGCATTGCTTGTGCGCAAGCGAGGTCCGCCTTGCGCGCCGCGTCGCCAATGGCGCGCGTTGCGCGAACTTGCGCCGACAGAAAATCCTCAAGCTCACCTTCGCGCCCGTAGCGTCGGCCGATCCGTATTTTCTGGCTGAGCGAGGCCGCATAAATGTCGGTGCGGCGCGGCGCCGCTTTGATCAGCGGATTTGAATCGGCGAAATAAAACCAGCGCGCGCCGCGATCGAACGGCACGCCGAAGCTCGTCGTATCGGTGATGCAGCGGCCGCCGACGTGATCGGTCGCCTCGATCACAAGATAACGCCGCCCGGCTGCGGCGAGTCGCCGTGCCGCGGCGATTCCGGCGGCGCCGGCGCCGATAATGATCGCGTCAAGCGGGCCGCCGGACGGCGCGATCGCGGCGGACGCCGGACCCGCGGCGAGCGCGGCCGAGGCCGCAAGCAGCGAACGGCGGCTCAGAGACGGCATACTTTTCACTACACTTGCGGCCGGTGTCTCGATGTGGTCGGTTCCGCCCAACTCCGCGCGCACATTGCCTCAACCGCCGCCGCGGGGCAAATGTTTCGGCTCGATCTGAACGCACGAGCGCAATGACGCATGCTCGACGACGCCATTAAAGCGATAACCCAATTATTTTCGCCGCCGCTTCGGGCGGTGCTGTGGAAGAGCGTTGGCCTTGCGCTCGCGCTGATTGTGGTGGTCGGGATCGTGCTCGAGCGCCTAATCGTGCATCTCGTCAGTGCCGGCAGCGCCTCGGCCGAGGCAAGCCTCGGCACCTCGGCGCATTGGCCGGTCAGCGCCGTCGCATGGCTGCTCTCCATTGCCGCCGGGCTCGGCATCGTCGTCGGCAGCGTCATGCTGATGCCCGCGGTCACGGCGATGGTCGGCAGCTTCTTCGCCGACCAGATCGCGGACCAGGTCGAGCGCGAACATTATCCCGCCGATCCTCCCGGCAAGGCGGTGCCGCTGTGGCTGGCGCTGTGGGAAGGCATCAAGACCGCCTTGCTGGCTTTGGTTGTTTATCTGTGCGCGGCGCCGCTTTTATTGTTCGCTGGCTTCGGCGCGGTCGTGTTTTTTCTCGCCACCGCCTATGTGCTCGGGCGTGAATATTTCGAACTCGCAGCCATGCGCTTGCACCCGCGCGCCGAGGCCAAAGCATTGCGCCGGCGCAACGCCGGCATGGTCTACGCCGGCGGCCTGTTCATTGCCGCTTTCGTGTCTATTCCGATCGTGAATTTGGCGACGCCGCTATTCGCCATGGCTTTCATGGTGCATCTGCATAAGAGGCTCAGTGGCAAGGTTTTATAATCCGCTCATTCCCGCGTAAGCGGGAATCCAGATTGGAAGTGCACTGGGTTCCGCTTACCCGGGGACAAGCGGCCCGAGGCAGGTCACCCCCACACCTGGTCCGCCAGTTCGACGATCATCCGCAGCTTCGCCCATTCCTCGTCCTCGGCCAGCACATTGCCTTCCTCGGTCGAGGCGAACCCGCATTGCGGCGACAGGCAAAGCTGATCGACCGGCGCGAACTTGGCGGCCTCCTCGATGCGGCGCTTGACATCACCCTTCTTTTCGAGCGTCCCGGTCTTGGTGGTGACGAGGCCGAGCACGACCATCTTGTTGCCCTTCGGCAGAAACCGCAGCGGCTCAAAGCCGCCGGCGCGGGCGGTGTCGTATTCGAGGAAATAGCCGTCGTAATTTAATTTCGCGAGCAATGTTTCGGCCACGGGCTCATAGCCGCCCTCGGAAATCCAGGTCGAGCGGAAATTGCCGCGGCAGACATGCGTGGTGATCACCATGTCGGCGGGCTTGCCTTCGAGCGCCATGTTGATGACGCGGCCATAGTCCTGCTGCAGGCGGTCGGCGTTAAGCCCGCGCTCGCGCGCCTTCTTCAGCTCGACCTGCGAGCACAGATAGGCCCAGGCGGTGTCGTCGAATTGTAGATAGCGGCAACCGGCATCGTAGAAGCCGCGGATCGCCTGCCGATAGGCCTTGGCCAGATCGTCGAATATGGCGTCGCGGTCCTTGTATTCCTTGGCCGTGACCGCATTCGGCTCCAGCCGAAAATGCATTGTCGCCGGACTCGGTATGCACATTTTGGGCGTCACCCGCGTGTGCGCCTCGAGAAACTTGAAATGGTCGAGCATCGGATGGTGGGAGAAACCGAGTTTGCCGTGAATGCGAATGCTGAGCGGCTTGGTCTGCACGCCCCGGAATTGGATGCCGTGATCCAGTTCGTAAATCTCGACGCCGTCGAGCATCCCGTAGAAATCGAAATGCCACCATGACCGCCGGAATTCGCCGTCGGTGGCGACTTTCAGTCCGACGTCCTGCTGCTTTTTTATGATTTTCTCGATCTCGCGGTCTTCAATCTCGGCGAGTTGCGCGGCGGTGATCGCGCCCTTCTCGCGTTTCGCGCGCGCTTCCTTCAATGGCGCGGTGCGCAACAGGCTGCCGACAATGTCGGCGCGAAAGGGCGGCTTGCTTCTGGTCATCGGACGATCCTCCACACCGGCTTGCGCATGCGATCTGGCGCGCGGGCTTGCAGAAAGAAGCCGGGCCGCTGCGTTGTCGTCAACTGAAAAGCGCAACGGTCGAAAGACCGCGGGTGGGGGCGTTTGATGGGCCGGTTCCCACGGACGGCTCACGCCTCGATGGTGACGCGGCCTGCGATGACAGTCACCGGATAGGTCTTCACCGGCACCATGCATGGCGGCGATACCACATCGCCGGTGCGGATATTGAACTGGCCATTGTGGAAATTGCATTCGACAACCTCGCCATCGATATAGCCCTCCGACAACGAGCCGGGCCCATGCGTGCACATATCGTCGGTGACGAAGAATTCGCCGTCGACGTTGAACACCGCCAGCGCCAGATCCTCAATCTCGACCTTGAGCGCGGTGCCGGGCGCAACCTCGCTCGTGGCGCAGAGATCAAGACGTTTTGGTGTTGAGGACATCGCTGCCTCGGCGAGCAAATCCGCCAAATGACCGCTTTAAAAATGAAAGGCGGCCGTTATACAAGACTGTGCCGGTGATGAAATAGCGGGCCTGCCTCGCTATAGTGGTGCGGCCATAGGCCTCGGGAGATTGAACCGATGCAGAGCGAATCGGTCCGCATGAGTTCGGCGGCAGAGGCGAAGTTTCGCATTGCCGCGCCGAATTCGCGCCCGCGCGCCGTCAAAGTCATCGCGCTCGATGCCGCGAGCGAACGCGTGGTCAAGGAGCTGGCACGCGATTCCTGGCAAGGCGCAACCTTTCTCACCGCTTCGGCCTTTGCCGGCGGTGCGCCGGAGCGCTTTTCGCTCGGCGGTTGGCTCAACGACCTCGCCGGCCGCACCAAGAATCTGGTCGAAGAGATCGCTGCCGCCGATCTGGTGGTGATGGTGGCGAGCGCCGGCGAGAGTGTCGGCGCCGCTGCCATTATCAGCGAAGCCTGCGCCGTCCGCCACGTGATGACAACCGCGCTGATCCTCGGTACCGCCTCCTCGAGCGAGGAGGCGCTGTCCAAGATGCTGGCGCAGTTGCGGCCGCACGCGATGATGCTGGTGATTTCCAGCGCCGACGAATACATCAAGGATATGCTCACCGCGTTGCGCGCCTGAGCGGCGAATTCGGGAGCCGAATTCGAACAGCAATGAGAATATCCGGAACGATAATAGTCCAGGCGCCGCGCCCCCAAGTGTATAAGGCGCTGCGCGGTGCGCGGCTGTTTGCGTCCTGCGTCGAAGGCGTGCGCGATCTTGTCGAGACCGGCCCGGACGCTTACAGCGCCATGTTCGAGACCAAAGTTGCTTACATGAAATTTGCATTCAAGGTGACGGTGCAGGTTGTGCGCGCCGACGAGCCGCGCGAGATCGAAGCTAAGATCGAGGGTTCGCCGGTCGGCATTGTCGGGCGCCTGACTGCAACGTCAGTCACGAGACTGACCGAAACAGCCGGCGCCACGCGCATCGACTATGACGTCGACACCGCGCTCACTGGCAAGCTCGGCAGCCTCGGCCAGCCGGTGCTTCGCGCCAAGGCGAAGGAAATGGAACGACAATTTGCCGCGCGCCTGGCCGCGGCCTTTGCCGCGCCGGCGCCTAAAGCATGATCCCGAAAAGTGGATACCGGTTTTCGGAAAAGTTCATGCGCAGAATTTGGCGCCGTGACCGCATCAAAACTTTCGGCTAGGTTTGTCACCACGCGCCTGATTGGAACAAAAGAGCGCGGGGCCGGGGAGGAAGACATGACGGAAGTCACCGCAGGCACGCTGCCGTGGTATCGCGCGCTGACAGCGACCCAATGGCGGACTTTGATCGCCACCAATCTCGGTTGGCTGTTCGACGGTTATGAGGCCTATGCGCTGTTCCTCACCGTCGCCCCGGCGATGCGCTCGCTGCTTGATCCGTCGCAATATTCGCAGATCCCGGCCTATATCGGCACGGTGGTGGCGATCACGCTACTGGGCTGGGGTATTGGCGGCTTCTGTGGCGGGATTCTCGCCGACTATATCGGCCGCAAGCGCACGATGATCTATGCCATTCTGGCCTATTCGATCTTGACCGGCGTCACCGCCATCTCGTTCAACTGGATCTCGTTCGCGCTGTTGCGCTTCCTCGTCGGCATCGCCATCGGTTCGGAATGGGCGACGGGCTCCTCGATGATGGCCGAGCTGTGGCCTAACGAGGCGCGCGGCAAAGGCGCTGGCCTGATGCAATGCGGGCTCGGCATCGGCTTCTTTCTAGCTTCATTCATCTGGCTGTTCGTCGGCGCCTTCGGGCCGGAAGCCTGGCGCTATATGTTCCTGATCGGCATTCTGCCGGCTTTGTTGACGCTGTGGATCAGGACTTCAATCGACGAATCTCAAGCGTGGGAGAGCGTCGATACGCAACGGCGGCAGGCGCGAGCGCGCAAAGAGAGCGGCGCCGCGCTGTCTGCGCACGAGCAAGCGCTAACGCGCTTCACTATCGCTGACTTGTTCGGCGAGCCGGAAACCCGCCGGCGCATCATTCTTGCCTTCCTGATGTCGCTGACGACGACGCTCGCGTGGTGGGGCATCTCGTCCTGGGTACCGCCCTATATCGCTTCGGTTGCGGCCAAATCGAATTTACCCGGGGCGCAATGGGCGAGCTATGCCGGCATGGCCTACAATCTCGGCGGCATCCTCGGCTATGCCAGTCTGGGCTTTCTCGCCGATTGGTTCGGCCGCAAGCCGGTCGTGATGCTTTATTTCGCCGCGTCGTTGTTGATGACGCCGGTGTTGTTCTTGTGGACGACCGATCTGAACCTCTTGCTGGTCGCGGCGGCGGCGAACGCATTCTTCACGCTCGGGCAATATTCCTGGATGCCGGTGTGGCTGCCGGAACTGTTCCCGACGCGCTCGCGCGCCACCGGCATTGCCTTCTCATTCAACGCGCCGCGCTTTATCGCCTTTCTCGGTCCGCTGTTTGCCGGCGCGCTGATCGTGCAGTTCGGCGGCTTTAGCAGGGCCGCCATGATCATCTCCTGCATCTACGTGCTCGGCTTCTGCGTCGCGCCGTTCCTGCCGGAGACCAAGGGTAGGCCGCTGCCGGCATAATTTTGCCGTCAGCCCCGCTTCGCGGGGGAGGGTGAATCATAGCTTTCGCGGGGGCGAGCGGCACTTTATTTTCCTCGCATGACCTTCGAACCCGTTGCCATCGAAACCGACGTGCTGGTGGTCGGCGCCGGCGCGGCCGGTATGTATGCCGCCATCGAAGCGTCGCGCGGCGGCGCCCGCGTCTTCCTCGTCGACCGCAGCCTGATCGGGCGCGGCGGCGCCACTGTGATGGCGCAGATGACCGTGGCGGCAGCGCTGGGCGAGGAGGTGCCGGACGCGCCGCGCCACCATTACGACGACACCATCGCCGCCGGGCGCGGCCTGTGCGACGAAACACTGGCGCAGCTGTTGTGCGAAGACGCGCCCGCCTGCAT
>Ga0126373_10001798_pt1 | contig 15430 bp, 15 predicted proteins | sample PanSoiMetPlot_11_FD_92545 | JGI IMG/M metagenome (GOLD analysis project Ga0126373, IMG submission 92545) | Tropical forest soil microbial communities from Panama - MetaG Plot_11 | ecosystem: Environmental > Terrestrial > Soil > Tropical forest > Bulk soil | place: Panama | collected 2016-02-17 | reverse complement strand
TATTTGTATATAAAGCCTTTAATTCAACAATTCTAAACTTATCTAGTATTTAAAAAAGATAAGTTTAGAATTGTTGAATTAAAGGCCCTAAATAGATTATGTTAGTATAGGCTGTGCCTATTAGGGTTTATTTATGCGTTGTGACTGGTATAATTAGTTCGTGGTTTATCTGCTCCGTTATTGAGTTTTTGTATTGTTAATTGGGTAAATTATTATACAGGTTTTTCTCGTTTGAATGGGGTTATGCAGACGAGGTTTTACTGGCTGGGCTAAAACTTATTTTACCGGGGAAAACCAGTTGATTTATGTTGCTTTGTACTTGAGGTTGTATGTATTGTTTTTAGAAGTTGGTGTATGTGAACCATCCTGCTGTTTGTAGTGTTCACAAGAAGAAGTTTGATTCTTGCTTTTTCGTTCAGTTTTTGTTTGCTCTATATGTAAGTTTTTGCGTGATTTTTGGTTGGGCCCTATGATGGGTCATCATTGGGTTGGGTGATATTAATTCTCATTAGTTGTTATTGTTTATCAAGTGTTCTTGTAATCAGCAATGCATTTTAGTTTCGGTTAAATTTTGTGCCAGCAGCCGCGGTTATACCTTGGAGGCATTTGAATGTGTTTGGCGTTAGGTAGTTTTATTGTTGATTTGTTTGTTGTGAATTAGATATTGGTTATTGTTAGGTGAAATTTTTTTGTTGTTGTTAGGTTTATTATCTGTTTGGAAGCTATGAAATTCTTTTTGTAGACTAGGATTAGATACCCTATTATTTTAGAATGTAAATTGTTTTGCTTGAGTAGTATTAGTTATGTTCTTGAAACTTAAAGAATTTGGCGGTATCTCATTCCGTCTAGAGGAATCTGTCTCGTTATCGATAGTCCACGTTGGACCTTACTTAGTTTAAATTGGTTTGTATACCGCCGTTTATTGATTATCTTTTTAGGGTTTGTAATTTTCTGGTTTCTTTATTTTGATTTATTTCAGGTCAAGGTGCAGCTTGTTTCTAAGTGGATGATGGATTACATTGTTATTTGTTTTGGATTATTTATTTTAATATGAATATGAAATTGGATTTGGTTGTAATTATTTTTAGAATGTTATTGTGATATTGGTTCTGAGATATGCACACATCGCCCGTCGCTCTCGTTTATTTGTTGATGAGATAAGTCGTAACAAAGTGGTTGTACCGGAAGGTGTAGCTGGATTGTTTATTGTTAAATCAGATCATTTCTATAGTTGAGCTTTCATTTACGCTGAATTGTTATACCGTGCAATTCGGTATGGTCTGATTTTATTGACTTTCTTGTTGTTTGTATTATGTGGTATTGGTTTGTCTGATGATTGAAGAATTATTTTGGTTATTGTATTTTTGTGATTTAATTTTTTTTGCGATAGGTTATTTGTACTGTGAGGGGTTGTTGCTTATTTAATAGGTGTTTTTTAGAAGTAGATTTTGTTTATTGTACCTTGTGTATCAGGGTTCATTGAATTTTATTATTTATTTTTATTTCCCGATTTTGAGGGAGTTAATAATTTATGTTAGTTACTGTGTCATCAGTATTAATAATATCTTATTGGTAGTGAAATGTTATTCGTCTTTAAAGGTTTCTGGTTTTCCAAGAAATGAATTCAATTCATGTATTTTATTTAATTTCTGTTATTGTTTTATTTATTTTTATTTTGTATAAAGATTAAGGGGGATTAGCTTCTTATTTTATCGTTAAAATTATTTGTGTTTTATTGTGGTTTTGTGGATTTTATAGTGATTTTCAATTTGATTATGTTAAAGTTTTATTTGTTTTATTGTTTATTTTTATGGATTTAAGTTATTTATTGGAATGTTTGCTTTATCTATGGTTTGTATGGTAATTATTATGTAATTAGTAAATTTTTTTTGTTGTGTTGTATAATTTGAGTGTTAATTTCTTTTAAGGAATTAGGCAAAGGTTTTATATCCGCCTGTTTAACAAAAACATCTTTTCTTGTTAGTTTTTGAAGTATGGCCTGCCCGCTGACTGTGTGTTGAAGGGCCGCGGTATTTTGACCGTGCAAAGGTAGCATAATCATTAGTTCTTTAATTGTGATCTGGTATGAATGGCTTGACGAGATATAGGCTGTCTTGGTGGAATTGGGTTGGAATTGAATTTGGTGTTTAAGTTAAAATTCTTAAATGTTTTTATGGGACGAGAAGACCCTATAGAGTTTAACATTTATTTACTAAGTAGTATGTTTGTTTGTGTTATAGTTATAGTAGATTAGGTGTTTTGTTGGGGTGATGAGAGGAATATTTTTAACTCCTCTTTGTTTTTGTATATTTATTTATATATATTCTGATCCATTTATTATGATTATAAGATTAAATTACCTTAGGGATAACAGCGTTATCCCCCTTGAGAGTTCTTATTGGCGGGGGGGTTTGCGACCTCGATGTTGGATTAAGGTGAATTTTTGGTGCAGAAGCTGGAAGTGATTAGGTCTGTTCGACCTTTAGAATCTTACATGATCTGAGTTCAGACCGGCGTGAGCCAGGTTGGTTTCTATCTATAATAGTGTCTTATATCTTAGTACGAGAGGACCGGGTATTTGGAATAATTTTATTTTGTGTGATTTTTATTAATGTGTTGCTATTTTGGCAGATAAGTGCACTGGATTTAGAATCTATTGATGTAAAGTTTATATTTTACAAGTAGTATATGTTGGGTCTTTTTTTTGTTGTCGTTGTTTTTTTGTTGTTAATAATTTTTGTTATAGTTGGTGTAGCTTTTCTAACCTTGTTAGAGCGTAAGGTGTTGGGGTATATTCATATCCGTAAGGGTCCTAATAGGGTTGGATTTGTTGGTATTCTTCAGCCTTTTAGAGATGCTGTTAAGTTATTTACTAGGGAGCAGTATTTTCCTTTGGTTTCTAATTATTTAGTGTATTATTTTTCTCCTGTTTTTGGGTTTTTCCTTTCTTTGTTGGTTTGGTTGTTAATTCCTTATTTGAGTGGTTTTGTTTCTTTTGAGTTAGGCTTGTTGTTTTTTTTGGCTTGCACGAGCCTTGGTGTGTACACTGTTATAATTGCTGGGTGGTCTTCTAATTCTGGTTATTCGTTATTAGGGGGCCTTCGTGCTTTGGCTCAAACGATTTCTTATGAGGTGAGATTAGCTTTTATTTTACTTTCTTTTGTAGTTTTGATTTGTAGATATAATTTAGTATATTTTTTTTATTTTCAGGTTTATTTGTGGTTATTATTTCTTTCTCTTCCTTTGGCGTTTGTGTGATTTATTTCTTGTTTGGCTGAAACAAATCGGACTCCCTTTGATTTTGCTGAGGGTGAGTCTGAACTTGTTTCAGGATTTAATGTTGAGTATGGTGCTGGGGGGTTTGCGTTGATTTTTTTGGCTGAGTATGCTAGAATTCTTTTTATGAGACTGTTGTTCTGTATTATTTTTTTGGGGAGTGATTTGTATTCCTTTCTTTTTTATGTTAGGCTTTCATTGATTTCTTTTTTGTTCGTTTGGGTTCGTGGGACTTTACCACGATTTCGTTATGATAAGTTGATGTATTTAGCTTGAAGGAGATTTTTACCTCTTTCATTGAATTATCTTTTGTTTTTTATTGGCGTTAGGTGTTTTTTATTTTCTTTGTTGTAGTGTATTAATTTAGGTATATAAGTTAATAGAAGATTTGAACTTCTTTCATAATGTTTTCAAGACATTAGGCTTTGTTTATAGCTTCTTAACTTTAGTTTGTTATTTTGTCTCATAGTTTAGTTGTTATTGGGCTTGCTAGGTAGTATATGAAGTACACTGTTGTTAGGATTTGTCCTGTTATGATGTAAGGGTCTTCTACTGGTCGTGCTCCAATTCATGTTAGGAGGATTACTGTGTTTGTTATTGTTCAAAATAGGATTTGGTTGATTGGGTAAAATTGTATTCCTCGGAATTTTGATTTGTTTGTTGGTATGATGAGTAGAATTGCGATTGATATTGCTAGGGCAATTACTCCTCCTAATTTGTTAGGGATTGATCGTAGAATTGCGTATGCGAATAGGAAGTATCACTCTGGTTGAATATGCACTGGTGTTACTAGCGGATTGGCTGGTGTGAAGTTGTCTGGATCTCTTAGAATATAAGGTTCCTTTAAGGTTAATATAATTAGTAATATGAGTGTTACTGCGAACCCAAAGATATCCTTTACTGTGAAGTAGGGGTGGAATGGGATTTTGTCTGTGTTTTTGTTTAATCCTAGGGGATTGTTGGATCCTGTTTGATGTAGAAATAGAAGGTGAATTAATACTATTGCTGTGATTGCAAATGGTAGTAGGAAGTGTAGGGCGAAAAATCGTGTTAGTGTGGCGTTGTCTACTGCGAACCCACCTCATACTCATTCTACTACCTCTTTTCCTACATAGGGAATTGCTGATAAAAGGTTTGTAATTACTGTTGCTCCTCAGAATGATATTTGTCCTCATGGCAATACATATCCTACAAAGGCTGTTGCTATAGTTAGGAATAAAATTATTACTCCTACGGATCATGTGTGTATGAAGTTGTAAGATCCGTAGTATATGTTTCGTCCAGTGTGTAGATAAATACATACGAAGAATAGTGAGGCTCCATTTGCATGGGTAGTTCGTAATAGCCATCCGTAGTTTACATCCCGGCAGATGTGTCTTACACTACTGAATGCGGTGTCGATGTTTGGACAGTAGTGTATGGCTAGGAATAGTCCTGTTGCGATTTGTATTACTAGGCAAATTCCTAATAGTGATCCGAAGTTTCATCATCCTCTAATTGTTGATGGGGTTGGCAGATCAATTAGTGCATTATTTGCAATTTTGAATAGCGGGTGTTTATTTCGTGTGGGTTTATTCATTATCTCGTGTGTCGCAATGGTCCTTTGGTTACATTGATGATATTTACTACTACGATTAGTGTTAGTAGTATGTAGAGGACTAGTAGAATGGTTATGGTTCCTATTATTTGATTGTATATAACGGTTGTTATTCTTGTGATTTCGTTTTCTATCATTGTGTTGTGTATGTTTATCTCCTTATTGTTAATAACTGTTGGTATTAAATATGCCAGTCCTGGCAGAATCATCAGTGAAGTTATCAGTATTTTATTTGAGGGTGAGAATATTTCGTTGGATGCCAATCTTGTTATGTATATGAATAATACGAGTATACCACCAATTATGATTATGAATAGAATGTATGAGAATCAAAATCTTATGTATATTGTCCCTCTGATTAGGCACACTATTGTGGTTTGTATAAGAAGTATTAGACCTATGGCTATAGGGTGTTTTATTTGTGTGAATATAATTCTTATTATAGTTCTTGCTGATATAAGGGTTTTTGTTATGTCAGGGGGTATTTTATTTAAAATATTAGTTTTGGGGATTAGTGAAATGGTGTTGGATACCTTTCCTCTGAAGTTTTAAAAGGTTATTCCTTATGTTTGGTTTACAAGACCAATATTTTTGTTAAATTATTAAAACATTTAATGCCAATGTGATTATATTTTTTTATTATTTATTTTTGTGGTATTTGGGCCTTTTCTTCTAGTCGTAAGCATTTGCTTACGACTTTGTTGAGATTGGAGTTTGTTGTGTTGGTTCTTTATTTTTCTGTTTATTTTTATTTGTGTGGATTCAATTATAATTTATTTTTTGTTGTGTATTTTTTGGTTTTTTCGGTCTGTGAGGGTTCACTGGGCTTGTCGATTTTGGTTTCTATAATTCGTAGTCATGGTAATGACTATTTTCAATCTTATAGAGTTCTTCAATGTTAAGGTTTCTTTGTTTCTTGGTTTTTTTGATCCCTTTGTGTTTATTTTCTTGGTCTTGATGGTTAATTTGTTCCTTGTTGTTCTTAGTTTCTTTTGTTTACTTATTTTTATTTCCTTATTTTTTTTGTTGAGCTGGCCTTGGTTATATTTTTGGCTGCGATTTAATTTCTTATGGGCTTATTCTGTTAAGTTTGTGGATTTGTGTGCTTATGGTTTTGGCCAGTGAGTCTGTTTTTCGTTTGGGTTATTTTTCTGGTTTCTTTACTTTCGTTGTTATTTTTCTAACAATTATATTATATTGTACTTTCAGAAGAGTTAGTTTACTTTCTTTTTATGTTTTTTTTGAGAGAAGATTGATTCCTACCTTGTTTTTAATTTTGGGTTGGGGGTATCAGCCTGAGCGGATTCAAGCTGGGGTTTATTTATTGTTTTATACTTTGCTTGCTTCTCTTCCTTTATTGGTTGGTATTTTGTATATTTATGATTCTTTAGGTTCTTTGTGTTTGTTTTTGCTTTGTGGCAGTGGGGATCTAGTTAGTGGTTTATTTTATGTTTGTATGGTGTTTGCCTTTTTAGTTAAGATACCTATATTTATAGTTCATTTGTGGCTTCCTAGGGCTCATGTTGAGGCTCCTGTTTCTGGTTCTATAATTTTGGCTGGGGTTTTGTTGAAGTTGGGTGGTTATGGTCTTCTTCGTGTTTTTCCTGTATTGTTTAAGTTTGGATTTAAGTTTGGTGTTGTTTGGGTTTCTTTGAGACTGGTTGGTGGCTTATTTGTCAGTTTATTTTGTATACGGCAGACTGATTTGAAGTCATTGATTGCTTATTCTTCTGTGGCCCATATAAGTATGGTTATTGGTGGTATTATAACATTAAATTATTGAGGGGTATGTAGATCTTTCGCTTTAATGGTAGCTCATGGGTTGTGTTCTTCTGGTCTTTTTTGTCTTTCTAATATTTCTTATGAGCGGTTTGGCAGACGGAGTCTTCTGGTCAATAAGGGGTTAATTAATTTAATGCCTAGAATGGCAATGTGATGATTTTTGTTAAGAGCTTGTAATATGGCAGCTCCTCCTTCTCTTAATCTTTTAGGGGAGATTGGTTTGTTGAGTAGATTGGTTTCTTGGTCTTGGTGATTAATGTTTGTTTTGGTCCTTTTGTCTTTCTTTAGAGCGGCGTATACTCTTTATCTTTATTCTTATAGTCAACATGGTTCTATTTATTCTGGTGTTTATTCTTGTTCTTTGGGTTATGTTCGTGAATTTTTACTCCTGTTTCTGCATTGATTTCCGTTAAACTTGATTATTCTGAGGGTTGATGTGGTTATTTTCTGGGTTTAAGGGGGCTTTATAATTGAATCTAAATAGTTTAAGTAAAATATTGGTTTGTGGTGCCGATGATATAGATTTTATTTTGGATTAATGTTTATTTCTATTTGTTTTGTTAGATTTGTATTCCTTTTTCTTCTTGGCTGGTTCTGTTGTTTATGTGGCATTTATTTTATTGTAAATGATTTGGTTTATTTTATTGATTGGGATATTGTTACATTGAACGGTAGTTCTGTTATTATGACCTTTTTGTTTGATTGGATGTCCCTCTTGTTTATGGGGTTTGTTTTTATTATTTCTTCTTTGGTTATTCTTTATAGAGATGATTATATGTTTGGTGATTTGAATATTGTCCGTTTTATCTTGTTGGTTTTGATATTTGTTATTTCTATAATATTTTTGATTATTAGCCCTAATATTATTAGTATTTTATTGGGCTGGGATGGCCTTGGTTTGGTATCTTATTTGTTGGTAATTTATTATCAGAATGTGCGGTCTTATGGTGCTGGCATGTTGACTGTTTTATCTAATCGAATTGGTGATGTTGCTTTGTTGATGGCTATTGCTTGAATGATTAATTTTGGGAGCTGAAGTTTTATTTATTATTTGGAATTCTTGGCTGGTTCTGTTGAAATAGAGTTGATTTCATTTCTTGTTGTTTTAGCAGCTATAACTAGGAGTGCCCAGATTCCTTTTTCTTCTTGGCTGCCTGCGGCTATGGCCGCCCCTACTCCTGTTTCTGCATTGGTGCATTCTTCCACTTTGGTTACTGCTGGGGTGTACTTGTTGATTCGTTTTAGTTCAACTTTTGGAGGTAGATTGAATATGGCTTTGTTATTATTTTCTGGGTTGACTATGTTTATGGCAGGTCTTGGGGCAAACTTTGAGTTTGATTTGAGGAGGATTATTGCTTTATCTACTTTGAGACAGCTGGGTCTTATGATTATGACTATTTCTTTGGGCCTGCCAGGACTGGCATATTTTCATCTTTTAACTCATGCATTGTTTAAGGCTTTATTGTTTATATGTGCTGGAGGTGTTATTCATTCCATGGGGGACTCTCAGGATATTCGGTTTATGGGCGGTCTGTCTGTTTATATACCTTTTATTTCTTCAAGTTTAATGGTTTCTAATTTTGCTCTTTGTGGTATACCGTTTTTGGCTGGATTCTATTCTAGGGATTTTATTTTGGAGATATTTTCTATGAGTTATTTGAATATATTTGGGTTTTTTTTGTTGTTTGTGTCTACAGGTTTAACAGTTTGTTATTCTTTCCGTTTATTTTATTTTGTTCTTTGTGGAGATTTTAATTTTGTTCCTTCTTATTCTATAGTTGAGACGAGATATAATATAGTGTTCGGTATGATTGGCTTGTTGGTCATGTCTGTTTTTGGCGGTGGATTTCTTATATGATTAATTTGTCCTACACCTTCTGTTATTTGTTTGCCTTATTATTTAAGGTTTCTTACTTTGTTTGTTGTATTTATTGGTGGTCTGTTGGGTTATGAGATGGCTATTTTCGCTTTTAGTGATACTTTATTTTCTGTTCGTTTGTATAATATTTCTTCTTTTGCTGGCTCTATGTGGTTTATGCCCTTTTTTTCTACCTATGGTGTTTCGTTTGGTCCTCTTGGGGCAGGGTATGTGACATCAAGGGGTTTTGATTCTGGATGAATGGAGTATTTTGGAGGCCAGGGTTTGTATTGGTTGTTCTTTAATCTTGGTAGGGTCAATCAGTGGTTTCAGTATAATAGTTTAAGGGTGTTCTTGGCATTCTTTGTTATGTGGGTTGTTATTTTATTGTTTATTCTTATTTATTACTTGAATAGCTTATAGTTTAGAGCGTGACACTGAAGATGTTAATGAGGTTGTTGTGCCTTTAAGTATGATATTTATAAAAGTGTCCTTTGTCTTTACAGTGAAAGTGTAGTGTTTTGTTTAAACTATATAAATTTAGAAGTGTAAACGGATTTTAACCGCTATAGTGATAAGTTAGCAGCATTCACTTTTACTGGCACTTCCTTAACTGGAATTTGTCTAATTCAGTTTTATTATTAACAATAATATACCTCTCTCTTTGGTTTCAGTTAAATTAAAGTAAGGATAAGGTAAGTTTATCTAAGATCAGGTCGAAACTGATTGCAATATTTGCTTCTTACTTGTGAATTTAATGAGGCTAACTACGTGGTAGTACTTTTTGAATGCAACTCAAATGTTATTATTAACTATAGCCCCTTTAATTGCTTCATTCAAGGGACCCTTGATTTCATTCGTGGTATAGTCCAATAATTAGGATTAGTAGGAATACTGATCTAATGATCATTCATGATTTAATGTTTGATGTTATTATGGTAATAGGTATGGGTAGTAGTAGAGCAATTTCTACATCAAAAATTATGAAAATTACTGCGATTAAGAAAAATCGTGATGAGAATGGCAGTCGTGCTGAGTTTTTTGGGTCAAATCCGCACTCAAATGGGGATCTTTTTTCTCGGTCTTCGTTTATTTTTTTTGAGATTAATGTTGCGATTAATATAATGACTAGTGATAGTAGGATGGTTATTGTTGCTGATGTAGTAATTGCTATTATTATTTATCTTGTTTCCACAAATTTTTTGATTGGAAGTCAAATATACTTTCTTTGTATTAGATAAATATTGTTTTATCTTCCTCATCAGTAAATTGAAATATATAAGAATAGTCAGACCACGTCTACGAAGTGTCAGTATCAAGCTGCTGCTTCAAATCCGAAGTGGTGATTTGATGAGAAATGTAGTGTTGTGTGTCGTAGAAGGCATGTTGTTAGGAATGTTGTTCCGATAATTACGTGTAGCCCGTGGAATCCTGTTGCTACAAAGAAGGTTGATCCGTATGCTGAGTCTGCGATTGTGAAAGGTGCTTCAAGGTATTCGTATGCTTGGAGTGCGGTGAAGTATAGTCCTAATAGTGCGGTGAAGAATAGTCCTTGTGTTGCCTGTGTGGCATTGTTTTCTAATAGGCCGTGGTGTGCTCATGTCACAGTTACTCCAGAGGCTAAGAGGATTGCTGTATTTAGTAGTGGGATTTGTATGGGGTTGAATGGTTCAATTCCTGTAGGTGGTCAAGTTGATCCAAGTTCAATTGTAGGTGATAGGCTTGTGTGGAAGAAGGCTCAGAAGAATGATACAAAGAATAGAACTTCTGATACAATAAATAGAATTATTCCTCATCGTAGTCCTTTTGTTACTGTCTTTGTGTGTAGTCCTTGATAAGTTCCTTCCCGAGTTACATCACGTCACCATTGGATTATGGTTAATACGGTGATGATTGCTCCAATAGCTAGTAGGCTGTCATCGTATTGGTGGAATCATTTGATTAGTCCTATTAAGGTTACTATTGCTCCAATAGCTCCTGTAAGAGGTCATGGGCTTTTATTTACTATATGAAATGGGTGGTTTTCGTGTATTGACATTAATTAACTTCTCTAGAATATAAGGTTCTTAGAATTGCAAATACATATGATTGGATTACTGCTACTGCTGCTTCAAGGATTAATAGGAGGATTTGTGCAATGATTAATATGGTTAGTAATGTGTGTCTTATTGTTGGTCCCGTGTTTCCTAGTAAGGTTAATAATAGGTGACCGGCAATTATATTTGCCGTTAGTCGTACTGCCAGGGTCCCTGGCCGGATTAGATTTCTGATTGTTTCGATAACAACTATGAATGGTATTAGTATAGTTGGTGTGCCTTGTGGCACAAGGTGTTCAAATATGTGGTTGGTGCTTTTAATTCATCCGAATAATATAAATCTCAATCACATTGGCAGGGCCAGGGTTATAGTTAGCGTTAAATGTCTTGTTCTAGTGAAGATGTACGGAAATAGCCCTAGGAAGTTATTTATTAAAATTATGAGGAATAGTGATGTTAGGATGAAGGAGTTTCCTTTATTTTCATTTCCTTTTCTTAAAATTGTTTTTATTTCCTGGTGTAGTTTATTTATTAGTAAATTTATTATTATGGTGTTGCGTGAAGGAATTAATCAAATTCTTGTTGGGATTAATAGTAGGCCGAGCGCTGTTCTTATCCAGTTTAGTGGTAGGTTGTTGATTTCTGTTGCTGGGTCAAAGATTGAGAATAGGTTTCTTATCACTTTCAGTTGGTTTTGTTAATGTGAATGGGTCTTTTTTTTGTTGTCGAGGTTGTAGGTGTTTGTATGAAGTAGTTTATAATATTGAATATTATAAATGTTGCTAAGAATGCAAGGTATAGTATTGTTCATTCTATGGGTATTATTTGCGGTATAAAAGGATATCCATTGAGGATTATTTCAATTTGACATTTTGATGTTATGTTATTAACTAATCCTTTTCATCAGAGATATTTGCTGGGATATCATAAACTGGTTTAAGAGACCATTACTTGCTTTCAGTCATCTGATGATTCTCTTATCTTTGATACTCAGTTAATAAATTGGTTTGTGGGTACTCTTTCAATCACGATTGGTATGAATCTATGGTTTGCCCCGCAGATTTCTGAGCATTGACCATAGAGTAGTCCAGGCCGGTTGATTGAGAAGCTTACTTGATTTAGTCGGCCTGGTGTACCGTCGGTTTTTACACCGAGTCTTGGTACTGTTCAGGAGTGTAGCACATCTGCTGCTGTCACGATTAATCGAATTGGTGAGTTTATTGGTAATACAATTCGATTGTCTGTGTCTAGTAGCCGGAAAGTGTCGATTTGTTGGTCCTCTTGCTGTACCATGTAGGAGTCGAATTCTAATTTTGTGAAGTCAGAGTATTCATAGCTTCAGTATCACTGATGTCCTACAGCTTTCAGTGTTATAGCTGGGCTATGGATTTCGTCTATTAGATATAGTAGTCGTAAGGATGGGATTGCGATAAATACCAGGATAATAGCTGGTGCGATTGTTCAAACGGTTTCTAGCATTTGTCCTTCTAGGAGGAATCGTCTAGTTTGTTTATTGTTGATAATTCTAATTATTGTGTAAAATACTGTTGTGATAATTATTAACATAATTATCAGCGCGTGGTCGTGGAAGAAGATTAACTGTTCTATGACGGGCGACGCTCTATCTTGTAGTGTTAGGTTTAGTCATGTTGTCATTTATGTTCTAATGAAAGTTAAAAACTTTATTTGTGGAGCTTAAATCCAGTGCACTTATCTGCCACGTTAGATTTATATTTAGTTAGTTAGTGAGATGGTTGGTAATTCTGAGTATCTGTGCTCTGCAGGTGGGAAGTTTTGTAGTCACTCTACCGAGTTGCTTGTGTGAGTAGGAAATAGGATTAGTCGATTTGTTGAAATTCTTTCTCATATGATGAATAAGAATATTATTACACTTACGAATGAGATTGTTGATCCTATTGATGAGATGATATTTCATCTGGTGTAAGCATCTGGATAGTCTGAATATCGTCGTGGCATCCCAGCTAATCCTAGGAAGTGTTGCGGGAAGAATGTTAGGTTTACCCCTACAAACATTACAGCGAACTGAGCCTTTAGTCATTTTGGGTTTATGGTAAGGCCAGTGAATAGTGGGAATCATTGCACAAATCCTCCTATGATTGCAAATACTGCTCCTATTGATAGTACGTAGTGGAAATGTGCTACGACATAGTAAGTGTCGTGTAATACAATATCGATTGATGAATTTGCTAAGACTACGCCGGTGAGACCTCCCATGGTGAATAGGAATACAAATCCTAGTGCTCATAGACAGGCTGCTCTATATGTTATTCGGGTCCCATATATTGTTGCAAGTCATCTGAAGATTTTGATTCCTGTTGGTACAGCAATAATTATTGTTGCTGATGTGAAGTATGCTCGTGTGTCAACATCTATTCCTACAGTGAATATGTGGTGTGCTCATACTACAAACCCTAGTAATCCAATTGCTAGTATAGCGAAAATTATACCTAGATTTCCAAATGCTTCCTTCTTTCCTCTTTCGTGGCAAATGATATGGGAGATTATACCAAATCCTGGTAAAATGAGAATGTAAACTTCTGGGTGTCCAAAAAATCAGAATAGGTGTTGATATAGAATTGGGTCACCCCCTCCTGCTGGGTCAAAGAATGATGTATTTAGGTTTCGGTCTGTTAGTAGTATTGTGATAGCTCCTGCCAGGACTGGCAGTGATAGTAGTAGTAATAGAGCAGTGATGGCGATTGATCATACAAATAGTGGGATTCGTTCAGGTTTTATGCTTTTTGGTTTTATATTAATTGTTGTTGTGATAAAGTTTACTGCACCTAGGATGGAAGACACACCTGCTAGGTGTAGGGAGAAGATGGCTAGGTCTACTGATGCTCCTGCATGGGCAATCCCTCTTGCAAGAGGAGGATAAACAGTTCATCCTGTTCCTACTCCGCTTTCTACTGTGCTACTAGTGAGGAGGAGGGTTAGAGACGGTGGAAGTAGTCAAAATCTTATGTTATTTATTCGGGGGAATGCTATGTCTGGTGCACCAAGCATTAGTGGTACAAGTCAGTTTCCGAAACCACCAATTATGATTGGTATAACTATGAAGAAGATCATAACGAAGGCGTGTGCTGTAACAATGACGTTGTAGATTTGATCATCACCAATTAGGGACCCTGGCTGTCCTAGTTCTGTTCGAATAAGTATTCTTAGTGAAGTTCCTACCATTCCTGATCAGGCTCCAAATACGAAATATAGAGTTCCAATGTCTTTGTGATTAGTTGAGAAGAATCATCGGGTGAAGATTAGTGGAATGGCTGAGATTAATAAGTAGGTGATAGGCTGTAAATCTATTTAGGGGCATTATACGTTGCTCTTCCACTATTTGGAGCCTTGTATTCATTTTGTGATTATAGAATGCAATTCTGTAGGGGTGAGTTGAGAATAACTTACCAAGGCCTAAAGGGGTCCCTTTATTTATAGCTTTGAAGGTTATTAGTTTATGTTTAACTTAAGGCCTTGCTTAGCTAATGTTGCTGATGATTGTGCATGCTGCTAGCCCTATTAGTGAAATGGATGATAAGAACAGCGCTCTGATGGTTTTGATTTGAGTGGTTTTGTGGGATAGAAGGTTTCACTTTGGTTCTACGTTTAGAATTATAAATCTTGAGTAGGAAATTTTTAGGTAGTAGTATAGTGTAATTAGTGATGTAACTACAACAATTGTTGCTAGGGCAGTTATATTATTTGTGATTATGGCTTGGATAACAAATCATTTTGGTAGGAATCCCAGGAATGGTGGGAGTCCACCGAGGGATAGTAATGATGTGAACATTATGAATTTAATTAGTTTGGCTTCTTTATTTGTTATCATGGTTTGATTAATGAATGATACTCTAGATAACTTGATAGCTGACACTACTGTTAGTGTCAATATTGAATAGATTGTGAAGTAAGTTATTCACAGGTTTTCACCTGTGGTTAATGCAATTAGTATTCATCCGGTGTGATTAATTGATGAATAGGTTAGGATTTTTCGTATTGAGGTTTGGTTCAATCCTCCGATGGCTCCTACAATTGTGGATGCGATAATAATCATTTGCGTGAAGGAATTAATCACAATGAGATATGATATTAATATCAGTGGGGCAGCTTTTTGGACTGTTATTAATAGTGCACAATTTTCTCATCTTAATCCTTCCATTACTCCTGGGAATCATCAGTGAAGTGGGGCAGCTCCACTTTTTAGCAGGAGGGGGGTGCAAATGATTATTGGCGTGTAGGGATTTCTGTCAAATGTAAATAAATCTTCTGTTAGTGTTTTTATTACTACTATAAATAACAGCGTCGCTGATGCAAGTACCTGTACAATGAAATACCTTAATGAGGCTTCTGTATTGTACATGTTTTTGACATTGGACATTAATGGGATAAATGATATTAGATTGACTTCTAATCCTATTCATGCTCCGAGTCATGAATTAGAGGATACAGATACTAATACACCTCTTACCAAAGTAGTAAGTAAGAGGATTTTTGTTGAGTTACTGGGCATTAGAGAAGAGAGTGTTAAACTCTATATATGGGGTATGAACCCATTAGCTTATGTTTAGCTTACTTTTCTATGTTGAGACTTGTTTATTACATCTTGGTGTACGGTGCACGGTGGCTTTTGATGCTTGATGGTGATAGTTTGATTCTGTTAGATGTAATGAAGGTAGTTTGAGCTACATGTTTTATCCTATCACGATAGTCCTTTAATCAGGCTCATCATTTTATGTATTGTTATTTTATGTTAATTTTGTTGTTACCAGGTCAAGGGTTTTGGTTGTTGCAAGTATTTCATTTGGTTTGAAGAAAAATTTATGTATCTGTTCAAAGTGCATGTACATGATTTATTAGGTAATA
>Ga0126373_10001797_pt1 | contig 15433 bp, 12 predicted proteins | sample PanSoiMetPlot_11_FD_92545 | JGI IMG/M metagenome (GOLD analysis project Ga0126373, IMG submission 92545) | Tropical forest soil microbial communities from Panama - MetaG Plot_11 | ecosystem: Environmental > Terrestrial > Soil > Tropical forest > Bulk soil | place: Panama | collected 2016-02-17 | reverse complement strand
CTGCCAGTTCGAGATTAACTGGACTTATTCCGATGCTCTGACGACAGCCGACCGGTATACCTTTTTCAAGTGGATGGTTCGCGCGGTATCGGAGCAGCATGGTCTTTTGGCTACTTTTATGCCAAAACCATTTAGCAGCCTCACCGGCAACGGTGCTCATGTACACCTAAGCCTGGCAGATGGCAACACGGGCGGGAACTTGTTCCTCGACTCGTCTGCCGAGCGAGAGCTTTCGCAGCTCGGTCGCTGGTTCATGGGAGGAGTTTTGCATCATGCCAGGGCTCTATCTGCGCTACTCGCTCCTATCGTAAATAGTTACAAGCGACTGGTTCGCGGTGCTCCGCGCTCAGGGGCAACCTGGGCTCCCGTATATATCACCTATGGAGCCGCCAATCGCACGCAAATGATTCGCTTGCCTGGCCCAGGCCGTTTCGAAATCCGTGTAGTGGATGGGGCTGCCAATCCGTACCTTGCGTTCGCGGGGATTATTGCCGCTGGTCTTCACGGAGTTGCCCAGAAGATCGATCCGGGAGTGATGAACCACGACAACCTTTACGAGGTATCAGAAAAACAGTTGCAGGAACGACATATTGGCTTTTTACCTTGTACGCTTGCCGAAGCGCTGGATTCTTTCGATCAAGACCCGGTCGTTCAAGCTGCATTGGGAACGAACTATGCCAAGGAGTATTTGAGGGTTAAGCGAGATGAGTGGTGGTTACACAGTCGTAATGTCTCGCAGTGGGAGAGGGACTACTATCTCTCGGCCTACTAGTGTCCCCGGACCTCCTCCCGTCTGTGACTTGACCCACAATGTCCACGGCTCTTGGCTGTCCGTTCAATTCGATACGCTGCCTTGTTTAGTCTGAAGGAAGCGTGTGCTCGAATTCTAAGTGATGTCCGGACTAACGACTCAGAAATGGTATAAAGATCTTCTGAGCACCGCGAGATGGCCTTTGATGGCCCACGGCAGGCGAGGGGTATCTGCCGAAACTTCAAGACGGATGGACACCTAGCTACTGCATAAGCTTTCGCGAAGCGGAGAGCGAGCTATTCATTCTTTCCTGCCGTATGCACGGTCCAAATGCTATTCGCCGAATCCCGCCGTCGAGAAGTGATGTCGGTTATTGCTAAGTCATGTGACTCTCGACTATTCGGAGGATCGACGTTGGAAAATCCTGTTATGCACAAATTGGCGGTGACTTAAAGATAGCTTAGCCACCAGTCTTTTCGTCGCTGCTTCAATGCTGCGAACCAGCGGCACGGTAGATAAAGAAGGAATACAGCACTGGCCCACATCAAATAGACGAAGGCCAGCCCGTCCCCGTAACCGAACGGGGTTTCTGCAAAGAAAGCTCCGTGAAAGAGAAACCGCACAGGCTGTGTGGCGAATACTGCTATCAGTACTGCCAGCCAGTGAATCAGATACAGATGCAGGACGTAGAAGAACATCGGAACGCGGCCGAAAGTCAGTAAGCTCGAGGTACCGTGGAGAATCTTCTCCCCGTCAAAAATAGCCAGTAAGAGCAGAGAAGGTCCCAACGTCATCAGGAGGAACTGCAGAGAAGTCGGATATTTTTCCACATCAAAGAAGAGGATGATAGTCTTTGCGAGTGTGGGTTGAGGATAACAGTCACCCTGCGACACACCTCCCAACCCCGCGGGCGGATTCCCGTACAAATTCGTGGCTCGCAACAGGACGAAAGCTACTGTAAGACCGAGTCCGAGCTTGACCATAAGCTTGCGGCGACGCTCGCGATCGAGCAAATAGACTTCTCCAAACGCATATCCGGCAGCCATGACCGCCGTCAGTGGTATGAGGGGAAACAACACGAATTCCCGAACCCCAGCGGGAAGCATCATCACGCCGCGCACATGCAAAATTTTCCAGAGCCAAGCCCACGACCCGAACTGCTGAGCGCGGAATCTGGTCAAGGAGATCGTGTCCGAGGATCACTGCAATTGAAATGCTAGCGATCCACCGGACCGGCAGTCGCACGATCAGGGCCATGATCACCATAGCTGCGCCCAACGCCAGATCACGCCGAAGAAACCCCAGGGGAACTGGGAACTCCATGCTGTCCCCACCACCGTGAACTCCAGCAAAATCAGCCAGAGTCCGCGCCTCCACAGAAAACGGCACAGTTGGGCTGGTGATTTGCTTCTGCCGTAAAGAAGAGCGCCCGTGCCAGCGAGAAAGAAAAACATGGGCGCACAGAAATGGGTTATCCAACGCGTGGTAAACAGCGCCAGATTGGTCTGCGCCAGCGACTCCGGCTCGAATGTAGGGTTTGTGAAGAAGTCGCGCGTGTGGCCGAGCGCCATTAACACCAAGATCAGGCCGCGAAATATGTCGATCGAAGGTAGCCGGGCTGTTTTGGTTGCACTCTGACCGGTTAGGCGCGATTCAGAAAGGGTCGCGACCTTCATTTGTTCGTCCTCCACGCGCTCTCATTGAGAAAGGTTTACCGAATGGTTAATCGTCTCTCGCCAGGATCGGGCCGTGAGTGACATCAGAAGCGGACGCTATGCCACACCATCTCTTAATACCTTACTCAGGATTCCCATTAGTATTAGCGAGGAACTCCGACCTCGCTTGCACTTTCTTGCTATTTTTCAGAAATTGTCCTGGAGCGGAACCTGCGGCTCGTCTGGCGAGCATAGATGGAAGGGCTTGCGTCGAAGTGGCGATGAAATTGTTTTGTGAAATAGCTCAGGTTCTGAAATCCCGTACTGTAGCATGCCTCCGTGACCGAAGCACCCTCGCGCAACCGACGCGCCGTGCCAGACGAGTTCGAAGCAAATACGCATGCGGTGGCATTCCCAGCAACTCGCGGAAGATGCGTGCGAAGTGGAATGGGCTCATGCCCACTGAGCGAGCAAGCAGGGATAGTCTTTGGTCAACGGCATAATTACGATGGAGTTGCTGGAGGCCCGCACCGCCTGCAATAAATAATAAGGAAAAGCTTGACAATTCGCAGCGAGCTTGAGAAAACGTGTACTCAAATTCGCCATCGGGCTCAGCGGCTCGGGGTAAAAAGAAGGCGAATCTTCCGAGTCGAGTGAGACGTTCGTGTCTGGAGGAAAATTATGAAACAGTTGAAATTCGCAGTCGCATTCGCAACCTTGCTGTTCTTGGTTGCATCCGCGCACGAATTGTTAGCCCAGGGGCTGTTCGGGAGTATCAGTGGTGTCGTGACTGACTCAAGCGGCGCGGTCGTCTCCGGCGCGACAGTGAAAATTACAAACGTCGCTACCAACGTCAGGACCGTGTGGAAGACAAATGCCGCGGGTTTGTACAACGCGACCAGCTTAAATCCCGGCAACTACGAGGTCGAAGCCGAGATGCCAGGTTTCAAGACCGCGGTTGTGAACAGTATTCTTCTGGAAGTCAATGCAAAGCCGAAAGTTGATCTCACTCTCAATGTGGGACAGACGAGCGAGATGGTCGAGGTCACGGCACAAAACACACCAATGCTGGAGACACAGCAGACCGATTTGGGGCAGACCATTGACACGACCCGTTTGCAAGAGTTGCCCACTGAAAGCAGCAGTGGGCGAAGCCCCTACAGTTTTCTTACTCTGGCGCCTGGCGTGTCACAACAATTTGGCTGTTCGGGCAGCTGCGGAAACGAGGGCAACGTTCGCATCAGCGGCAGCCGACCCCGCAACGATGACAATATTCTGGACGGTACTTCGATTACCCCCCCTGTCTTTGGCGGGCAGGACGTCGGGCCGACTGTAGAAGCCATTCAGGAATTCCGCATTGAGCAGAACAGCATGTCGGCCGAATACGGCAAAGCTGGAGGCGCCATTGTCATTCAGGTCAGCAAGTCTGGAACCAACCAATTCCACGGCTCTGCTTACGAATACAACCGGAACCAGAAGCTCGATGCTAGAGACTATTTTGTCGATCCTGGTGCTCCCAAGAATCCTTTCACGTATGACGAGTTCGGCGGCAGTTTGGGCGGGCCTGTCATCAAAGGTAAATTGTTCTTCTTCACGGACTATGAAGCCATCCGCTCTCACGGAACCACACCCAACGCGAACGTGAGGGTCCCGGATTCAAACTTCCGCCGCGGCGACTTCTCTACGCTGTGTGTAAGCGGGTTCGCCGGGCCGGGCGGCATCTGCAATGATCAGAGCAGCCCCGGCGTTTACATTGATCAAATTTATAATCCCGTTACCGGTCAGCCCGTATCCGGAAACATCATCACAGACGTCAACCCGGTAGCAGCACGACTGGAATCCGTATGGCCGACCGGTAGTACGATTGTGAGCCCCGGGATCGGGTCGCTCACGGTTCTTGAGCCGAGTACAAGTTCCATCGACCGTTTCAATCCGCGTATCGATTGGAATTTCAGGCAAGCCGATCACGTATTTGTTGCCGGCCATACGGAATTTGGTGTGTTCTACAGCTATGGGATCAATACGGGGCCCTTGGGTAGGCAGACCTCGCGCGCCGGCAATTACGCGATTACGGTTGGCGAGACTCACACTTTCAATCCCACTACGCTGAACGAGTTCCGCTTCGGATACACGCACCGCATCGGTGATAGCTCTCCATTGGGCGCAGGTGCTACCAACCCCGCCGCCTTCGGGCTGAATGGCATTCCGAATTGCCTCTCGAGTGTTCCGGACACAGCAGGCGGGACTAAATGTGGCACACCCGGCGTATCAGTGAATGGGTACTCCAATTTTGCTAATGGCGGCGTGCTTTACGAACCCGCTACTACGTTCCATTTCAGCGACAACGTCAGTAAGCAGGTCGGGAGACACAGCCTGAAAGCAGGAGCTCAGTTCGACCACTACGCGATTGACAACTACCAGCCGAATGGGGTGGACGGCGCCTTTACGTTCACCGGTAGCGCGACAAGCAACGGCGTTGCCGGAAACGGTAATCCTTTCGCTGATTTTCTGTTCGGCGTTATGACGGGCAGCAATTCCGTTCAGGTCCAGAACGCGTTTGTTTCGTCGCGTGCGTGGTCGTATTCGTTCTTCTTACAAGATGACTTCAAATTGAGCTCTAAGCTTACGCTTAATCTCGGCTTGCGCTGGCAGTACGACCAGTCTTTCCGTGAAATTCACCACGGTAATGCGTTCTTCGATCCTTGTGCAATCGACTTCACGGGCAAGGACCGATCGTGTGTCCCGCATTGGGAGCAATTTGGCGTGAATGCGCCCGATACGACGTTCGACCCCTCCAAGCGGCAGTTTGAACCAAGGGTCGGCCTAGCGTGGAATCCGTCAGGTGGTTTTGTGCTCCGTGCAGGCTATGGGATTATGCATCCGGGGTATGTGGGGCACGGGCGCGCGGGCGATGGTCAGCCCGGACCGAATTTGCTGGCGACCACCAATTTCCCGAGCGGAACGAATCTCGCTAACTTGCCACCGATCACCAGCCCGAACCCGGCGGCGATTACAGCTCCCATTCCGGTGAATGCAGATGTTTATGGCGCGTCGTGGGCTCCACGGAAGCAGTATCCCACATACATGCAATTGTGGAATCTCACGGTCGAGAAACAATTTGGTTCCAACACAGTAGCACAGATCGGGTACGTGGGCAGCAAAGGTACACACCTTCCCATCAATTATGCATATAACATTTGTCAACAGACGCCCGCAAGCACGGCAGCGGAACCCAATCCGTTCAATTTCGTCGGTCCTTCAACCAGTCCCTACTGTCCAGCAGCAGCTGCAGCAGTAACAGCCGCCTCGGGGCCTGGTACTGTCTACTGCTGCCTGTCGATCAATCCCGGTTGGTGGGGCCTGTCCAGCTCGATTTATCATTCGATGCAGGCTCGGTTCGACCACCGTTTCTCGCATGGGTTCTCCATGCTCGCGAACTTCACGTGGAGCAAGCTGATTGATGACTCATCTTCTGATTGGGGAGGCTTCTGGTCGCTCGATGTGCTCGGCCAAGACTTCTACAATCGCAAAGCCGAGAGGTCTGTCAGCGCGGGCGATATTCCTTTGCGATTCACACTGGCGCCGATCATCGAACTGCCATTCGGGCCCGGCAAGAAATGGATGAATGGCGGCATCGGTAGCGGGGTTTTGGGTGGCTGGCGAGTCTCCACGATCTACACCATCCAAGCTGGCACTCCTTTCGGAATTACGGATAATTCTTATGGCTTCTGCAATGGCGCAGGAGTGCTCGAAGACCGCCCGATGATGATCGGCAATCCCGCCTCGATGTCCGGATCGGGGAGGAGCACCAATCTGTGGTTTAACAATCAGGCATTTGATTTTTCCGGGACGTGTCCTGGACCGGGGCTGGTGGATGTAACCGGTCCGGACGATGTAACGAAGGCTTTCGGCGACGTACCGCGCTACTTTGCCAATGTGCGCAATCCAGGCATTGACAACGTCGATTTCTCACTGCAGAAAGCTTTTAAGATTCCTGTTGGCGAACAGGCTCGGCTTGTCTTCTCCGCGGACTTCTTTAACATGCTCAACCATCCAGAGTTTGTCGAGCCAATTTCCGATCCTACCGCGGGTTACACACCTGCAGATCCGAGCTCGGGCAAGCGTGGAAGCGGCTTTGGAACGATTGGTCAAACTTCAATTCCCAATCGCACGATCCAACTCGGACTGCACCTTTATTTCTGAGCTGATTTGGGAGCCAGCATACAGTGTGAACAAAAGTCGCAAGACTCTCGAAATCGATCTGGACACACCACAAGCTATCGCGGTGTCTTGGCGATAAGTCTCGGACGACTTGCGGTGCGGCAGTCGGAGTAATCCCTCAAACGGGTATAAATCGCTGCCTGACTGAGGCCTTGAATTTATGATCCAACGATTGCTGCTTTTCACATCAGTGCTTACGAGCGTACTCTCGCCGTTGCTCGCGGCGAGATCCGCTGCAAGGCGGCCGGGAAGTAACTCTTCCAGCCCAATGTCTATCAGTTCATCTCCCAACATCGTCGAGCTCGAGGACAACTGGCACATGATTTCTGCAGACGAGATTAGTCAAAGCGACGCCGCGGTATCGATGCAAAGTTTCGATGTTTCTCGTTGGTATCCGATTCACCACATGCCGGCGACTGTATTGCAGGTATTAGAAGACGACGGTGTTTACAAGAATTTGTACTACGGGATGAATCTCACGACCCCCGGCGATCTGTGGGAAAGAGAATGGTGGTATCGAACAAGTTTCAATGTTCCAACCGGGTACGCGGTCCACACGCTGATTTTCAAAGGAATCAACTACCGGGCTGACATTTGGGTAAACGGTCACAAAATAGCAGACAAATCACAAGCCGTTGGAATGTACAACAGCTTTGAGTTTGACGTATCAAGGCTTGTGCGTCCTGGTGAGATGAATGTCCTCGCGACGAAGATCATACCCGAACGCGGTATTCCAGGAGAAGGTACGGTAGAGCTTGGTGACACCTGGCACGACTGGCTGAACTGGAAGTACATCGGTTTTCATGATCCACAGAGGAACGTCAATTTTTCCTTCCCGCCAGATCGCAATGCCGGAATCTGGAAACGCGTTTATCTCAGCAGCAGCGGGCAAGTCACCATTCGCAATCCATATGTCAGTACTGCCCTCCCATTGCCTGCGACCAATCCAGCTTCCCTTACAGTATATTGCGATTTGACAAATCACGCTGATAAACCGGTCTCCGGCATTCTAAGCGGCACAATTACACGCCTCAGCAAGGAGACCGTTATTTTCGAGCAACCGGTCTCTTTATTCAGAGACGAAACCAAGGAGATTTCGTTTTCGCCCGCGTCCTTTCCGGTGTTGGTGGTTGGCGAGCCCGATCTCTGGTGGCCTTACCGTTGGGGCAACCCAAGTCTTTACCACCTGGAGCTGCAATTCAAGATCAATGCTCAAGTATCCGACACGCAGAACATTGATTTCGGTATTCGACAGATTACGCAGAAGCGGGACGCGGACATGAGCTTTCCTAAGATAGGCACCGGAGGCAATTTCTATCTCCAAGTGAATGGAAAGGACTATCTGATTCGGGGGGCTGTTTATACACCGGACTTACTGTTCAAAAATGATCCATCCCGTGACGCGGCCACAATGCTCTACGCAAAGGATCTTGGGTTAAACATGCTGCGTTGGGAGCTGAAAATAGCCGACGATACATGCTTGATCGCGCTGATCGCGAAGGCATGCCGGTGATGCTTGGCTGGATGTGCTGCGGACAATGGGAGCAGTGGGATTCGTGGACCGCTGAAGACCAGTGGGTCGCGCGTAGAAGCTTGCGCGCGCGTCTGCGCGACTTGCGCTCGCACCCGGCTGTAGTTCTATGGGCGAACGGCAGCGATGGGCTACCTCCTGATCCGGTGCTGAACGACTATCACAGCATCGAGAAGGAAGTTCATTGGCAGGACGGAATCGTGGACACGGTTTCTCACGTGAACCGCTTTTGGAGTGGAATTCACATGGCCGGTCCTTACGTTTGGCACCCGCCCAGTTACTGGTTCAGTGAAAAGTACGGACCCGCCCGAGGGTCTTCAGCGGAAGAAGGCGACAACGAAATCATTCCTCCGCTCGAAAGTCTGAGGAAGTTCATTCCTGCCGCCAAGCTGTGGCCCCTCAATGAGTACTGGTACTTCCATAGCGGAGCGATACAGGACAACAACACACTAGCAGACGCAATACGAGTTCTCGACAAGCGCTACGGTCCTTCGAACAGTGTCGAAGAGTTTTCGAGGAAGGCGCAGCTGGCTTATTACGAAGATTCTCGTGCGAAATATGAAGCATATGCGACACATTGGTCGAACCGCAAGATGACGATGAATTGGATGATGAACAATCACTGGCCCTCGTTCTTTGGACATCTGTTCGATTACTACTTCAAGCAGGGCGGAGGATACTTTGGGGCGAAAAAAGCATTGCAGCCTATAAGCGTGGTTTGGGACTACTACGCCACTGGTGACCGAAGCACAGCACACATTTATGCGGTAAACCAACAAATTTATCCATTGAATAACGTCACTGTGAGCGTGCGCTTTTACAACTTGGATGGAACAGAAAAATACGCTTCCAATGCAGAGAACCTCAACATTCCAGCCGATTCATCAGTGGAAGCACTAAAAGTGGCGCGTATACCCGGACTGAGTGCGGTGTACTTCGTGCGCTGCGCGATAACCGATGCCGCGGCAAGAACCTTGGCTGAAAGTGTCTATTGGCAATCTCAAGTGGACGACGAGCTTGGCCCGCCCAGCAATGACAATCAATTTGCAACTAAATTGATACGGTGGGCGGACATGTCTGCCTTGAGCCACATGCCCTTGGCGCACGTTAGCGCGGCATGCAGCTGTGAAGATGCGAATGGCGGAACCAGGACGGCCATCAAACTCAGCAACCATTCAGATCACATCGCATTCTTTATTCGGGTCGAGGTCACGAAGGGTGCTGGTGGCGAAGAGCTTCTGCCCATTCGTTACGATGATAATTATGTGACGTTGTTTCCGCGTGAAAGCCGTAGGCTTGCCGTTGTGTTTGATAGTTCGCTGTTGGGAATCGACCAACCTGCTCTTAGGGCGAAAGGATACAACGTTCCAGACCAGGAGGGAAAGGCGATGTGCGAAAGGCCGAGAGGGGTATCGCAGTAGGCATTTAATTTCGGGTTTGAAGCCCATTTCAATGGAAGGCGTGAACACCGAAAAATTGAGTAGCCCTTTTCACGAGGTTCACATTCACCACAAATGGGGAGAAGGAGACCTCGCGAGGTTCTGGTCCTTTGGGGCGAGGGGCACAGTTTTGCGTTCTATAGAAATGAAAGAACTAGATAAATTTCCTCTCAAATTCGATAGTGAAAAGAAGTGTCTGAATCGCGTAATACGCAAATGAAAGGAAGTCGAGATGGTGAAATTTCGTCTATCAGTCCTGATTTTGGTTACATGCCTGTCGTTTGGCAATTATGTTTCAGCAGCACAGAGCCCACGGAAGTTTGCTCCTGACCAGATGGCAAACGTTCTCTACGGCGTCGCGTATTATCCGGAGTACATGCCGTATGACCGCCTCGACCAGGATATTGCTCTCATGCAGAAGGCGGGCATCTCGGTTGTTCGCGTTGGCGAGTCCACATGGAGCAGCTGGGAACCGCGCGACGGGGAATTTCAGTTCGTATGGATGCAGCGCGTATTGGACCGATTGTATCAGGGTGGAATCAAGGCAATACTTGGTACTCCGACGTACTCGATTCCAACCTGGCTGTATAGGGAGCATCCGGAAATTCTCCTAACTCACAATGACACGACCCCGCCTCTGCAAGACCCTTATGAGCCTACTTATCCGTCATCAAAACCACCAGGTTACTATGGCCCGCGCCAGAATTATGACTTTCTGAATCCGTACTTCCGGCAACATGCCGAGCGGATCGTTCGCGAAATCGTGACCCACTTCAGGGACCACCCTGCCGTGATTGGTTATCAAATTGACAACGAGACGGAGCCTACTGGTGTGCCAACCCCTTATGTGAACGTGGCCTTTCTTCAGCATCTCAAGCGAGAATACAAGACGCCGGAGACACTCAACAAAATTTGGGGACTCGTATACTGGGGCCAATTAGTCGATAAGTGGGAGGATCTCCCTTCTCGGGATGGCATCCTGAGTCCGGGTTATAAGTTGGAATGGGAAAACTTTCAGCATGGCATCGTAACCGATTATCTAGCGTGGCAAGCGGAGATCGTCGACCAATACAAGCGTCCCGATCAGTTTATTACGCAAGACTTCAGCGGCGGGGTTCACGCTAACCTCGATCAGTGGGCAATCGCGCGCTCACTCGACATCGTTGCTGAGAATCCATATTTTGAAACTCAGAACCGGCTGAATGGCCGAGGGATTTGGTTTTCCGACGATCTGGCACGCTCTCTAAAGCACTCGAATTTTCTTGTGACGGAGACGAATGCTCAGACGATTGGATGGGACTCGCGCACTCAGTATCCGCCGTATCCTGGGCAGTTGCGTCTTGTTGTGTATACTCATCTTGCCGCCGGCGCAAACATGGTGGAGTATTGGCACTGGCATTCACTTCACTACGGGCAGGAGAGTTATTGGAAAGGAATACTCTCGCATGATTTACAACCGAACCGCACCTATGCCGAACTGGCGAGGGTTGCTGGCGAATTGAGACGGATCGGACCAGAACTAGTTGATCTCCAGAAAGACAATAAGGTCGCCATTCTCGTCAGCATTGACTCAGCAAATGCGCTAAGCTACATGCCTTTCAGCGATACAGTCGATTACATGACTGTACTGCGCCAGATGTATGGCGCGCTGTACGATTTGAACATCGAACCCGACTTAGTTCAGGTGGGAGACGCGGGCCTCTCTCGCTACAAAGTGCTATTAGTTCCGCCGCTCTACAGCGCTTCTGATTCGGTATTGCAGCAGATCTCTGATTACGTGAAAGGTGGCGCACACGTGGTATTGTCCTTCAAAAGCGGATTCACGGACGAACACTCGACCGTGCGAGACGTAATGGCCCCCGGGCCGCTGCAGCGAGTGTGCGGGTTTCATTATCAGGAGTTCACGAATCTTCCTGCTCCTGAACGGCTCACTCCAGATGCTTTTGGAGTTGGCGAAGACAATACCGGCTCGGTTTGGGAGGAGTTCCTTGTGCCCGAGACCGCAGAAGTGATCTCGTCGTTCAATGACCCGTACTGGCATTTTCCGGCAATTACCCGCAACCAATATGGGAAGGGCACGCTGACCTACGAAGGAACGTTCCTCAGCGACAAGTTGCAGCGCGCGGTAATCGCCGACGTTCTAAACCGCGCCGGACTAGCCAACCCTGACGAGGACTTGCCCCCAATGGTAAGAGTGCGTCATGGACATAACCGCAGTGGAAGGCTCCTGCATTATTACTTCAATTATTCCGGAAAAGAGCAATCGATTCTTTACTCTTACGGCAGCGGATTAGACCTGCTTACTGGCATTCCGGTCGAGCACAAGCAAACCCTCGAACTTAAGCCATGGGATTTGGCGATTATTGCGGAGCGATAACAAGTCAAGTTCGAGGTCGTGCTCAGAGAATTCAATTTTTCTGGAACGGTGTTTCAGGGCAGGGCCCACTTGGATGACGCGCCGGTCTCCACAAAATTTCTGTCAATCAAACGCTTCTTCTCAACAACGTCCCCGAGGACAAACATTCGGAGCAAAGCCATCCAATCGTACTCTGCTTTTTTACAAACATAGGCTCCTTGGCGAAGCTAAAGAACTCTTCCTCGTCAATACGCGGTCTTTCACGCAATCCTACTTCTCAGCCCAGGTTATCCGGCCTGTCGTTCGTAACGAACTCGACTGCCCGCTATCGGGGACGGGAGCGGGGGAAATCGTAATGGAGGTTTTCGGATCTTCTCGGTGCTAGTGCACGCCGCATGCTTCAGCATCGGGCACAAAGCTTAGAATCAGCTCGTTGGCGACCAACCGCTTTACCAGCCCCTCCTGTGGGTGTGGAACGCCCGATTCAAGGATCCCGGTTTCCGCTTCCCAACGGAGCGGACCTCTACGAAACAGTGAAAAGCACAACACATCATTGCCGAGGTAGGTGCGCAGGCGGCCACATTTCCTTCAGCCAAGCAGCTCTCTTCCTGGGTAGGAGCATGCCCCGGAGACGACGAGAGCGCAGGAGTGTCCAAGGGCCATCGCTCGCCAAAAGGTAATCGTCACATGCGGCGCATTCTCAATCAGGCTGCCAATGCCGCAGCCAAAGCGAAAGGCACCATTTTCGAGATTGTCTATCGTCGACTGACCCCACGCCTCGGACACAATCAAACCATCGGGGCCATCGCTCATCGGTTCTGCCGTCTGATCTGGATCATTCTGCATAAAGGTGTGCGTTATGAAGAGCGAGGCCCCTCGGTGAGTGCAATCTCAAGACGACGGCGCACTAATAGAATGATCCGGGACCTCCGCACCCTCGGGTACCGAATCGAACCCCTACTTACTACAGAATGAGAGGCGGACCATCGCCGGGCCACCAGTCGAGAAGAATTTTCGACCCTGTGCGGGTCATATCCTCAACCCAAGTGGATTCGGTGGGTGCTCCGGTGGGATGTCGAGGCGCTGAAGATCTCGCCGAAGCCTCCTTAGTTCTCGATGAATCGCATCGTTCTGCTCGGCGCGGCGTTGCAGCCGCTCACTGGCGTTGCAGTGCGCGTAGTTCTGCGGCGGGATCCTAAGGGGGTCTAGCGACGGACGCGGACTCCTCCCCCTTTTTACGTCCTGTATCTCGACAAACCGCGACAGCCCTCAATCTCGAGATGCGAGAGGCAGTAAGGAGGCTGTGTCCAATGGCTGAACCGCAGACGCTATGGGAATTCAATCGACTTTGATTTGGAAGTCGTTGGAAGTAAGGGTACTTGCGGGACGAGGTTGAGGTTTGGCACTTTAACCACAGAGCAAGAATGCAAAGACCAGCTCATCGTACGGCGAAACAAGCGATTACTCAATGCCTTTTGTTGGAATCTCCGATATCGCTTGCCCCGGGCACGCGCTAGCGTCCGCCGCGACAGCGGCTTGGTTCAAATCTCGATTGCGCTCAAAAAATTGCGCAGCGGCAATTTGATTTGTCTCGGGTTCCCAACCTGCTGAGCAGCAGTCAAGCACCGAGGTGGTATAACACTATTTGGGTTGAGCTCACACTGAGACTTTTACTCTCCTGTCCAATCTCTGGAGCGCTGGCGCCACCTTAAGGCGGACATTGATCGGATCTCAAGCTATTGTCGGCATAAGCTGGCCTGATATAGCCGCGCGGACTCACACCTAACTCCGCACGAAACGCATGATTGAAGTTCGAGACATCGCCAAAGCCGGAATCGAGCGCAATATCGAGGATCCGTTTCCGTTCCAACTGAAGCCGAATCGCAGCGTGCCGCAGCCGGGACCGAAGTACATATTGGTGCGGAGTCAGGCCCGTGAGCTGCTGGAAAACCCGTAAGAAGTGGTAGCGGCTGAGTCTCGCCTCTCGCGCCAGCGTCCCAAGGTCGTGCTCTTCGCCCGGACGGGTCTCGATCATGCGCACGATTCGAGTAACCCGTGCTTCGGCTGCCGGTGAGCTGCCCCGGCCAGGAGCTTCGCTAGCAGACTCCAGAGCCTCCACTACCAATTCCTGGGCGATCTCTTCCCAAAATTTCGTTCGCTCAGTCGCTGTGGATGTGCTCGATCGCGCCACGCCCGCACATGCGCGTGCGACCAGGTTTGCGAGCCGGCGCAGCGGAGGCACACGAAGCGAAGAGAAGCGCGTGCTCCGAATCCGCACGCCAGCATCGGCCGCGAGATCGTCAATCAATTGCGGCGCATAGGCAAACGAGATGCAGCGGTCTCCAACTCCATGTTCATGGCTGCACTCGAAGCATTGCCCGGCGTTACCCAGCATGAGCGAGCCCGGGGTCATCAGCTCGCGACCCGCACTCGATTCATACTGAAAGCTACCTGCCCTGACAATCGCGACGCAAACTCGGGAATGTTGCTCTTCCACTGGCCGGACATTTGGTCCTGCATGGCAGGTCACATCCGACACACTCCAGCCATCCCCGCAGGCGAGCTGCTGCCTTACCAGTTGGTTCGGTGTATCACTCGCCACAAACGGCGCAGGACCTGATTCCAATTCGACCGCAATTTTCCCCAAGAATGCCTTCCATCCAAATTGCTATAACGATAACCGAGGGTCAGGTAGTCGCGTGCTGTCCGCCGAGGCAGGATCTGTGCCATTTCCAGCACAGTGACCACAGGAGGATTAGATCACATGGCAACGAAAGCGATTCAACCCGAAACCATTACGGAGAAGTTGATCGGCCGCTGGGAATACGTCGGCCAAAAGCTGGGGGCTCTTGCGGAAGAGACCCCCGAACACAAGTTTGAGTACCGACCGGTTGACGGAGTTCGCAGCTTTGCTGACGTAATCAGGCACGTAGCGTTTTGGAACTGTTACGTGGCGGATCGTGCACGCGGGAAGAAAGGCGACTGTACAGCCAACGAACTTCCGAAGGAGAAATTCTCAACCAAGAAACAGATTCTCAACGCCCTCGAACGAAGCAATACGGATGCTCTCGGCGCGTTGAAGGCGCATACTTCTGGTCTGACTCCAGAGATCGTAGAAATGCTGGTGACGTTAATCGAACACAACTGCGAGCACTACGGTCAGCTGGTCGTGTATGCCCGCCTGAACGGAATCGTACCACCAGCCTCTCGCGGCTAGGGCTGGCAAAGGAGTTCGTGAACTTCGTCGGGGGTCAAGATGATCGAAACGCAAGCGCGACAAGTTGATGGCTTTATGACTTTAGTTTCTGCCCAGGGCCGCTCGCCCGAGATCCCCGAGACCGCCGATGCCTATGGGTGGCTCGTCGGAAGCTGGGAGCTCGACGTCCTCCATTACAAGGGTGTCGATCTTCGCTCCCAGAACATCAAAGGCGAAACTCACTTCGGGTGGGTTCTCGAGGGGCGCGCCATCCAAGATGTTTG
>Ga0126373_10001796_pt1 | contig 15436 bp, 15 predicted proteins | sample PanSoiMetPlot_11_FD_92545 | JGI IMG/M metagenome (GOLD analysis project Ga0126373, IMG submission 92545) | Tropical forest soil microbial communities from Panama - MetaG Plot_11 | ecosystem: Environmental > Terrestrial > Soil > Tropical forest > Bulk soil | place: Panama | collected 2016-02-17 | reverse complement strand
TACCCACCGGGCGGGGCCTACGATCTGTATGCCAGGCTTGTGGCGCGTTTCATGGGAGCCCATATTCCCGGCAAGCCCAACATTGTCCCGCGGAACATGCCGGGCGCCGGCAGCCATACGGCGGCTGCCTATGTGGCCAATATCGCCACCCCCGATGGCACCTCCTTTGCTACCGCCGACAATTCCCTCCCTCTGGCGCAGCTCACGGGCGACCAGACACTCACCTTCGACGTTCGCAAGCTGCAGTATTTGGGGAACCCAATCGTAACAAATAATGTCATGGTCGCCTGGCACACGGCAGGCGTCCAATCGATTGACGACGCCAAGCATCGCGAAGTCATTATGGGCGCTACTCGGCCGGCAAACCCCGGCGGACAATATCCCCGCGCGGCCAATCTGCTGCTCGGGACGAAGTTCAAGCTCGTTTACGGCTATCCCGGCACCGGCGAGCTCAACATCGCCATGGAGAAAGGCGAGATCGAAGGACGTGGCAGCAACGACTGGGTCGGTTGGAAAGCCTCGAAGCCCGATTGGGTCGCCGATCGCAAGATCATCGTCCTGGCGCAGATCGGCCTCAGGCGTGAGAGGGACTTGCCAGACGTTCCACTGCTGATGGACCTGGCCGCCGACAACAAGGACCGTGAGGTGCTGAAGCTTCTGTCGTCGAACGTGATGCTCGGCAAGCCAGTGTTCACCTCTCCGGGCGTGCCGGCGGAACGACTGGCCGCCTTGCGCAAGGCGTTCGATGAGACCATGGCCGATCCTGAATTTATTGCCGATGCGATGCGTCAGCGGCTCGATGTTGATCCGGTCGATGGCGGGACGATCCAGAAGCTGGTCGCAGATTTGATTGATAACACGCCCCGGGACGTGGCCGATCGGCTGCGCGAGATCATGGGCCCCTCTGGTTGAGTGACAAATCGCGGTCGCCGATTGGCATCACGTTCAGCGAAGGAAACGGAGCGGCAGATGAGCGCAGTGATCACGAAGCTGAATTTGCCTTCCATGCGTGAAAGGGTCAGCGCGGAGGAATGGGATGCCCGAGTGCAACTCGCCGCATGTTATCGGCTGGGACATCACTTCGGATGGCAGGGGACCAACTTCGGAACGCACCTGTCGGCGCGCGTGCCAGATGAACCCGGTCACTTCCTGCTCATGCCCGTCGGCTTGTGGTTTGACGAGATCACCGCCTCAAGCCTGATCAAAGTCGACATGAGCGGCAAGAAGCTCAACGATAGCCCCTACCGCGTAAACGGTGGCGGTGCGGCCCTGCATGGCGGCTGCTATTTGGCGCGCCCAGAGGTCATGGCGGTGGTTCATACGCATACGGAGGCGGGGGTCGCGCTATCCATGCTGGAATGCGGTCTCTTACCGGTATCCATGGCCGCGGTGCGTTTCCACAAGCGCATCGGCTATTACGAGTTCAAAGGACCCGGGGATAACATGGGAGATCGGGCACGGCTCGCGGACTCATTAGGTCCGCATATGGCGCTTATCATGCGCAATCATGGGCTCCTTTCAGTTGGCGGGACCATTGGCGAAGCGTTTGTGGTCATGTGCGTGCTGGAGCAAGCCTGTTCCTCGCAGCTTCGCGCCATGCAGACGGGCGCCAAGCTCATGGTCCCGGACGAGGAGATCGTCGACCCCATGGCTGTCAAGCGGGACGGCATGAACGCGCGCAACAACGATATGAATTGGCAGACATTGATGCGCCTCGCCGATCGTATCGACCCGAGCTACCGCCAATGAATCCTGCGTTAGCCACCGCAAGGAAGAGATGAGGAACTGGTCTGCGGCCCGCCGGCTGAGTTGAGAATGACAATGCATGACGCCAGCAATCCGAGCAGCGAGCTGCAGGGTCCGTATCGCATCAATCTCAGGAATCGCAAACGATATCTATGGTGCGCATGCGGGAGGAGTGCAAAACAGCCGCTCTGCGATGCCTCACACGAAGGAAGCAGATTTGAGCCGGTCAGCTACGAGCCGGCCGAAGATATCACGGTTGCTTTTTGCGGATGCAAGCTGACAAAGAACCCCCCGTTCTGCGACGGAAGCCACGTTCACCAGGTTCGGAATGCCGATGGAATTCCGGTTCGCAAGGGCGATTACTGATCTGTGATTCATGCGAACGACGGAGGATTGGATATATGGCCATCACATTTGTGAAGCCTGAAAATTGGAAGATGGTGCCGCCGGCGGAACGCAAGGCCGGCGGCAGAGCCAAGCTCAATGGCATGCATGTGAGCGAGGAAAATCCTTTTATGATTCTGCTCGAGGAACCGCCAAATACTTACACGCCGGTTCACAGCCACAGTGAGCCGGAAGTCATGGTTGTGCTGGAGGGCCGCATCATTTTCAATGGAGAGCTGTGCAAGCAGGGCACGATGATTCTTGTGCCGGCTAACGCGGATTACTGGCATTCCACCGGTTCCGAACGTTGCGTGATTGGCCTCATACGGCCCTCGAAGGGAAAAACGACGCACGCAAAAGAAACCGTCGTCAGCGAATCCGGACCAGGGCGCTGGGCGGCCGGCAGGCATGGGGCCGCCACCTAGATTAGCGGCCCCGGACTCTTTCGGTAGCGGTTGACGATCGCGTTGGCGCTCCAGAAAGCGAGCGCCTCCATCGTCAGCGTCGGGTTGAAGCCGCCGATGGTCGGATGGGTTGAGCCGCCCAAGATGAACAGGTTCTGAACATCCCAGCTCTGGCCGTAGCAGTTGACGACCGATGACTTCGGATCGCTGCCCATACGCGTGCCGCCCTGCTGGTGTCCGCCCGGCGTCCCTGGCCCCTCGTTGGCGCGCCAGACCTTGCTGGCCCCCATGGCGCGGCCGAGCTCCTCGGTCTTGCTCAGCACGTACTCGACCCGCGCGCGCTCGTTGGGGCGTCGCCAGTCATAAGTGATGCGCGGCACCGGCAGGCCCCATTGGTCGCGCACGTCTGGATCGAGGTCGATCATCTGGTCCGGGTAGGGCAGATTCTCGGTCTGTGCGTTGAGCGCGGCGTTGCGCGCGAAATATCTCGCCAGAAAATCGCGATAGGGCGCGCCCCAGCTCGGCACGCCCGTGGGCGTATTCATGGTCGTCGAGACCGCGATCGGACCGGCGTCGAAATTGGCGCCTTGCACCGAGATCTGTGCGCCGCGGATGAACCCTAGGCCCGAATGATCGAAATTATCTGCATTGAGATCGTCGATCGTATGCTTCTGCGCGGTCGGCCCCATGAACATGTTCACATAGCGATCATCGAATACCGTGAAGATGCGCCCACCGATATGGCTCATGAAATGCCGACCGACCTGGCCGCTCGAATTGGCAAGGCCTGCGGGAAATTTCGCGGTCTTCGACAGCAGCAGCAGTCGCACATTGTCGTAGATGTAGGTCGAGAGGATGACAAGCTCCGCCTCAATCGTATTGTCGGAGCCATCTGGTCCGTAGTAGGAGACGCCCCTCACCCGGCTGTCGTCGCTGTTGACCCGGTGGCACATCGCGCCGGTGATGAGCTTGAAGTTGCCCGTTGCATCCGCCTGCGGGATCATGGTGACAAGCGTGCTCGACTTCGCGCCGATGTGGCAGCCATGCGTCGAGCAGAAGCCACAATAGCTGCAGCCCGGGCGGCCCTTGTAGGGCTGCGAAATGATGGCGCGCGGCGTCGGGAACGGGTGGTAGCCGAGCGTGAACGCCCCCTCCTCGAAGATCTGCGCCGAGCGATCGACGACGAGCGCCGGCAGCGGAAACTCGCGCTGGCGCGGCGCTTCGAAGATGTTGCCGCCTTCGATTTTCCGGCCCTGCAGGTTGCCGGCCTTCCCCGACACGCCGAGCTCATATTCAGCGCGGTCGTAGTAAGGCTCAAGGTCAGCGTAGCCGAGCGGCCAGTCAATGACGGATGAATCCTCGGGAATCGCGCGCACACCGTAGCGCTCGATCGTCTGCGAACGCACTCGGAAATCGTCTTCATGGAAGCGCCATGACACGGCCCCGTAATGCACAGTGCCGCCGCCGACCTGGACGCCGTAATTTTGCACGCGCACCGGGCTCGAGCGCGTCCGCGTGTTCGGGCGCCAGGTGATGGGCGTCTTTTTTACGTTGGGACGCAGATCCTGTCGCTGAAAATAACGCAACTCATCCTGGCCGGCAAAGTCCGCGGTCTGATGCCGCGGTCCACGCTCGAGGCCGATCACCCGCATGCCGGCCTTGCCAAGCTCCGCCGCCATGATGGCGCCAACGGCCCCGACACCAACGATGACGACGTCTGCTTTTTCGTTCGCCATTGCTGCTTGTTCCTCGTCGCCTGTTCTGTTTTATCCACACTCGCTGAGAGGGGCCGTGAATTTCGCACCGCGCTCCAGCAGATTTGATTCTTGTTGGGCATTCGTTTGTTGAGCAGGCTTTGCAGCTCGCCGGTGCGAGCCTGAGTCGGCGCTGCTGCGTACCCGATCCTTCTAGTGACTTGTCCTGCTCGAAGCCAACAATCTCGAGGCAGCGCCACCGTTACCCGTCACCCCGACACTAGACGGACAACCAATCGAGAGATTTTTCGTCTTCGAGGCGCTGCAACCTGTCGAACATCGCTCCCATTTTGCCGCGATCGAGGTGCCGGGTCAGAAGGAGGAATTTTTCCTTGAGCTCCGCCCGATCAAGCGGCCGCTCGGGCATTCCCTTGTAGGTCGATACCTTGCGGGACAGCTCGCGCCCGTCCTTGAGTCGCACCGTCACGGTGGCGGATTGATCACGGTTGTCGGGGCCCGCGATCGCGTTCAGCCGGGTGCGCGAGGCGAGGTCGAGGATGTCGCGGTTATGCACCGCCGAATCGTCGAACGAGCGTGGATCGCGCGCGTCCCGGAACAAGGAGAGCGCGACGCTGAAGGGCACCGAATATTGCGCCATCATCCTTTCTGCAGGCGCCGGAATGTTGTTGCGCTTGGCCACGCGCTCGTTGCAGGCGATCACGATCGATGCGACATCGGCAGCGGAGAATTGGTGCTCTGTGCGCAGATCTTGGATTGCCTCAACGGGATTTTGCGCTGTGCCGTGGCAGGCATAGTGCTTCAAGAAGATATCCATCGTAAAGTATGTCCCGCCGAGACCGCGCGTCAGTTCCGCTAGGTCCCAGTCATTGCAGAAGACGCGCAGGAAACCGAACTCGCCCTCGAGCACGGTCGAGGGACCGGTGAAGCCTTCGCCCGCGAGGCTCGCGGCCAACACCCCGCTTTCTGCAGCGCGCCCGAGGTGGAGGCGCTTGACCATTGCGCCGTCGCCCGAATTCACGAATTCCAACAGCCCGCCAGCGCAAGAGCCCGCGATGCCGAGCGCGTTGGTCATCTTTTCGGCGTCGAATTCGCGCAGCCGGCCAACCGCAACGGCGGCGCCGAACGGACCGGTGGTGCCGGGCGCATGGAAGCCGCGGATCTCGTTGGTGTGCTTGGTGGCGTGGCCGATCCGGAACATCACTTCAGCGCCGGCGACAAACGCCGTGAGCAAATCGCGGCCGCCATAGCCGTGCTCCTGGGACACCGCGAGCCCGGCGGTCAACAGCGTCGCCGCCGGATGTGCGCCGCTCTCCGGCATGCTCCCGCTGTCGAGCTCGAAGGCGTGGGCGAGCGCCCCGTTGGCCAGCGCCGCCGCGGGCGCATGGGCCGGCGCCGCACCGTCACCGAGAATGAAGCTCTTGCCGCCGCTGCCGTAGCGCCGCGCATGCGCGATGATCATCTTGCTCCACGGCAGCTCGGCGCCGAACACGACGGTTGCGATCCCATCGGTGATGCAATCCTTGGCGCGCTGCACCACCGACGGCGGCAAGTCCTCGTAGCGCAGCGTCGCCGCGTAGGCGGCAAGCGTTTTGGTCTCGTAATTGCCTCCCCTCGGCGCAGCCGCCGGGGCGGTTTGCGCCGAGGCGGCCCCCACGAGCGCGGGCGCGAGCGGTCCGCTTCCCGCGACGGCCGCCATCTGCTTGAGGAAAGTCCGCCGCTGCATTTTTTGGGCATTTGTCTCTGTCATTGTGTCCTCCAGAGCTCACTGCGGCATTCAGTGCCGCATTGACGAAGCGCAACAATCGCCACGCCATGCGCGCGAACCTCGCAGCTATGAACGCAGCTTCCGCTGCCATGGGGGCATCGGCCCCAAAAGCGAGCGGACGAAGTCCGAGAAGACGCGCAAGCGCGGCGAAAAATAGCGGCGCCGCGGATAGACCATGTAGACCCAGTCGCCGGGGTACTGCCAGTCGGGCAGCACGATTTGCAGCTTCCCGGCCGCCACCTGATCGACCACCATGAAATCCGGCATGCAGGCAAGGCCGGCAAGGCTGCCGATGACGGCGGCGTCCGCCAGCGCCCATGTGGTTCACGTTGAGGGCGCCCTCGATATCTGGCGAGACCGGCTCGACCTCGTGAAGCAGGTTCCACGCCGATAGCGACCCGTCCCTGGAACGACGTACTTGATGCACCGGTACCGGCGAATGTCTTCCGGCGTACGGGGCTCGCCATTCAGACGAATGAACTGTGGCTTCCAGCGAGGACAGTGAACCCATCGGTTTACCTTCTCGGAAGACCCAGATGGAGCGCGGCCACCCCAACAGCAAAATTGAGACCGATTTGGCCCTGCACCGACAACGGCTGGAGCGTTACGGTCCGGTTCGAGCCCCCGACAAGAACGTTGGCGCCGAGCCCGGCTCCAACCGATGCCTCCCCGCTCACCCCCGCGTAATCACCTGCCAGGAAGCCCGGGCCTGCGACCGTTCTGGTGTAGACCTCCCAGACCATCACGCCGCCGCCAATGATGCCGAGATCGAGCCCGAACTTGGTGATCACGCCACCGTAGTCCTCCCGACGTCCCGCTCCTTGCGGGACGAAGGCGCAAGACAGGTCCTTCTGTGATCCCAAGATCAGCCCAAGTCCTGCCGAGACATCGCAGGTCAGCACCCCTGCTCTCGTTTGCTGGGCCGTGCTCGGATTAGTCGACACGACTAGCAGGATAGCTACGAGGGCAATGCCAAAGCGGCACATGTCATACTCCCTGGCGCGAGCGCTGCACCATCATCTTATCAGACGGGCGTTTGGCGAAAGAAGACTGATATGACCTGCCAAGAATCGAAGCTTCCACGGCGCGAGCATCGCCGGGCGATTGGCCGAGAGCCTCAAGTTTGGTCGGTTTCATCTCCCGCCGCATCGTTTTGACGCCTGCGTCGAACAAAGGCTGTGAGGGACCAAGGCGACGCTTGTGCAGCCCGCGATTACCTTGGTCGCCGACCCCTGAAACGCTCACCGAGCGTCATGAAGCTCATGAAGCTCACGGAGCGCGTCGGTCGATTAACCCGGCCAACCCAAGGCGCTCGGCGCCGCCGTCCCCTTCCAGCGCTTCACCGTCCGCTCCGGACCTCGCACCTGGCGATTGAATTAGACCATTACCTGGCCGCCATTGGCGCTCAAGGTCGAGCCGGTGATTAGACCAGCGTGGTCGGAGGCCAGGAACACCACGCAGCGGGCTACCTCGTCTGGCTCGCCGAGCCGGCCGATCACGATTTGCGGCAGAATCTTCTGCTGCAGCACCTTTTGCGACATCGCCTTCACCATGTCGGTGGCGATATAGCCCGGGCAGATCGCATTGACCGTGATGCCGACGCGAGCCACCTCCTGCGCCAGGGCCTTGGTGAAACCGATCTCGCCGGCCTTGGCCGACGAATAGTTCACCTGGCCGAACTGCCCCTTCTGCCCGTTCATCGAAGAAATGTTGATGATGCGCCCGAACTTGCGCTCGCGCATCCCTTCGATTACCTGCCGGCACATGTTGAACACCGAATTAAGGTTGGTATTGATCACCGCCGTCCATTGCTCGGGGGTCATGCGGTGCAGCTGTGCGTCACGGGCGATCCCGGCATTGTTGACCAGGATCTCGATCGGGCCGAGATCGGCCTCGACCTGCCTGACGCCGGCCGCGCAGGCCTCGAACGCGCCGACGTCCCACTTGTAGATTGGGACGCCAGTCGCGGTTTTGAACTTCTGCGCCGCCTCGTCATTGTCGCCATAGTTGGCCGCAACCCTGTAATCGGCCACCTTTAGCGCCTTGCAGATGGCTTCGCCGATACCGCGTGTTCCTCCCGTCACCACCGCAACGCGTGACATAGCCTAGATTTACCTCCGAAATGATGGCGGTGACGTCATGTCTTCTTTCCAGCATAACCAGACGTCACAACTCCCGGGTTCCGTGCTGACGCAAACGGTGAGGTCGGCACCGCTTCCTTCTTTTTGTTCTTGTCGGCTTTGGGCTTCTTCTTCTCGCGGTTGCTTCTTTGCTGTCGATTGGCCATGTCATTCTCCTGTACAAGTGCAACGCCATTGTCAGCCTTCCCGATTGACGGTAGCTCATTTCGCCGGAGAGTTGAATGACCTTAGCCCAGTCGGGCGAGCGGGACATGAGCCGTGCCACCACGGCTCCTAGCCAATACCCGATGCACCCGATGGAGTTCGGGGCGGGAGTGCTCTGGCAGAACTCCCATCACGGGTTTAACATCAGCAGTTCAAACCAATGGACCCATCGACAGAGAGCCAAGAAGCGTTTGACCTCAGGCGGTTTCTATGTCTCTCGCGATGATTAACAGTGGGGCTTGCTAGCGATGATCGCGCCGGACGCTACGATCAAAGAGCCGCGCTTCCCGCAACTCACGATGGACCGGCTTGACGACAGGCAAAGGCCGCTGGGTGAGCAAATCATGAAGGTCTCGGCCGTAGGTCTCGGCGGGCCCTACAATTCTCTCCTCCGCAGTCCGGTGCTCGGACAGAGGATGTTCGATCTCCTGCATTATCTGCGATGGGAGACATCAGTACCCTTAAAACTGAACGAGTTTGCGATTCTCATCATCGGGCGACAGTGGCGCTCGCAGATCGAGTGGTTCGCGCACGCGCCGCTGGCCATCAAAGCCGGCCTTGCGCCCGCGATCGTTGCCGAGCTCAAGACCAACAATCGGCCGCAGAACATGCCACCCGAGGAGTCGGTGGTGTTCGACTTCGTCACCGAGCTGACCACCACGCATGCGGTCTCCGACGCGACCTTTAATCGCGCCAGGGACCTTCTCGGCGACCAACAGGTTGTCGATCTGACCACGGTAGCGGGCACCTACATTACACTCGCGATGATTTTGGCGATGGCTGAGCAGGGCTTACCCCCAGGCTTGGAATCACCGTTCAAGCCCGGCGAGCCGTAGGGAGCAGGGGTTCGATGCCAGCGCAGCTCCTCCGTTGAGGAAAGATGGACTTCACGATCCCTCCAGCCCTTGACGGCCTGCGCGCGCAAATCGCCGCCTTTGTGGTGCGCGAGCTGATCCCCCTGGAATCGGATCCCGGCGCCTACGAGCCGCACCAGAACATCAGCCACAACATCCTCGCCGCTATGCGTGCCAAGGCGCGCGCCGAGAACCTTTGGTGCCTGCAGATCAAACCGGAGAATGGTGGGCGCGGAATCGGTCGCGTGGGCATGGCCGTCTGCTACGAGGAGATGAACCGCTCGATCTTCGGCCCAGTGGTGTTTAACGCAGCTGCGCCTGACGACGGCAACATGATGATGCTGGAGGCGATAGGCACGCCCAACCAGAAGGCGCGCTGGCTTGCACCGCTGGTGCGTGGCGAGGCGCGCTCGGCCTTCGCCATGACCGAGCCTCACCCCGGCGGGGGCTCCGATCCGACTATGATCCGCACCCGCGCCGAGAAGCAACCCGATGGCTCCTACTGCATCCATGGGCGCAAATGGTTCATCACGGGCGCGGAAGGGGCCACCTACTTCATCGTCATCGCACGCACCTCCGACGACGAACGCCTTGGCCTCACTGCGTTCGTGTTCCACAAGGACCAGCCTGGCTGGCGCATCCGGCGCCGCATCCCGATCATGGGACCCGAAGAGCATGGCGGCCACTGCGAGATTGAGTTCGACGGCCTCATCATCCGGGCGGAGAACCTTCTCCTCGGCGAGGGCGACGGCCTGAAAGTGACGCAGATCCGCTTGGGGCCGGCGCGATTGACCCATTGCATGCGCTGGCTCGGCCTTGCGAAGCGCTGCGTGGAGATCGCGCGCGACTACGCAGCCGTGCGGCACGGATTCGGCGTCCGGCTTGCCGAGCGCGAGAGCGTGCAGCTGATGCTCGGTCGCGCCGCGATGGCAATCGAGGCCGGACGTCTGCTCGTGATGAGAGCCGCCTGGGAGCTCGACCAAGGCCGCATGGCGCGCAAGGAAATCTCCATGGCCAAGATCCAGGCCGCGAACACGCTGCATCAAGCTGCCGACATCGCAATACAGATCAACGGAGCGCGCGGCTATTCCAAGGATACGGTGCTGGAATGGATCTACCGCTATGCCCGACAGGCGCGTCTGGTGGACGGCGCCGATGAGGTGCATCAGATGGTGCTGAGCCGTTTTCTGGACAAGGAGGAAACGGCGTTCTGGGCCTGGCCCGTCGCGACGTCATGAGCGGGGTCGTCGATCGGAACACAGGCGGATTCGACCCAGAAGCGCTGGATGGCTTTCTAACGGCCGCCTTGCCCGGCGTGAAAGGTGCGCTGCGACTCGAACGCATTGCCGGCGGACAGTCGAACCCAACTTTCTTCGCCTCTTATGACAACCGACGGCTGGTGCTCCGCAAGCAGCCGCCTGGAGAGCTCTTGCCCTCTGCGCACGCGGTAGACCGTGAATATCGGATCATAAGCGCGTTGGCGGGCACCGGCGTGCCGGTGCCGCCGGGCTTGCTTTATTGCGCCGACCGCGCGGTTGTCGGCACGCCCTTCTACGTGATGGAGCGCGTCGATGGGCGCGTGTTCCACGATTGCACGCTACCCGGCGTCTCGCGGACGGATCGCCGGGCCATGTTTGAATCGATGGCGCGCATCCTCGCTGCCCTCCATAACGTAGACTTTGCCGCCGTTGGCCTGAGCGATTTCGGCAAGCCGGGCAATTATTTTGCTCGCCAGATCAACCGCTGGAGTCGCCAGTGGCAGCTCTCGCGCACGCGTGACGACGTCAATATCGAGCGCCTGATGGCCTGGCTGCCCGAGCATATCCCGGCGGACGACACCACCTCGCTGGTGCACGGCGACTACCGCGTTGGCAACCTCATGTTTCATCCGATCGAGCCGCGCGTGGTCGCGGTGCTCGATTGGGAATTGTCGACTCTCGGGCATCCGCTGGCTGACGTGGCGCACAGCGCCATAGCTTGGCTGTCGCCCCCGGACGAGTATGGCGGATTGCTGGGGCGCGATCTCGAAGCTTTAGGCCTGCCTAGCCTCAAGCAGTTCGCGGCTGACTACGCAGTGGCTGCACGCCACCAAGCGCAGCTGACAAACTTTCACCTGGCCTTTGCGCTGTTTCGCTGGGCGGTGATCTTCGAGGGAATTGCTGCGCGGGCCAAGACGGGCAATGCCTCTGCAGAGAACGCAGCCGAGACGGGGCACCTCGCGGCCGCCTTCGCGCTTAGAGCCGCAGAGCTGGTCTAGCGCAGTTCAATCTATTCGGCCTTGATGTTCGCGGTACGGATCACCTTGCCCCATTTCTCACTTTCGTCAACGATGATCTTGCCGAAGTCGGCGGGCGAGCCCGGAAGAACGACTCCACCCAGTTCGGCAAATCGTGCCCGCATCCTTGGATCGGCGAGGCCGGCATTGATCGCCCTGTTCAGTCTGTCGACGGCCTCTGACGGGGTGTCGCGCGGAGCGCCGACACCGTACCATTGGCTCGCCTCATAGCCGGACACGAAATCGCCTACGGTTGGGACATCGGGCAAGGCCTGCGCACGAGTCGCGGTCGTCACCGCGAGTGCGCGGAGCCTACCGGCGCGAATGTGCTCGATCGATGCTGGCATGGCAGCGAACATGACTTGGACTTGTCCGGCAAGCAAATCGGTAAGCGCAGGCGCGGCGCCGCGATAGGGAACGTGAAGCATGTTGGCGCCGGTCATCAGCTTGAACAGCTCGCCCGCCAGGTGCTCGGGCGCACCGTTGCCACCGGAGGCCATGTTGATCTTGCCCGGATTGGCTTTGCTGTAGGCGATGAATTCAGCGATGGTCTTGGATGGCAATAGCGGATTTACGACGACAATCTGCGGCACGCGGATAATGGCGCCAACCGGCGCGATGTCGCGGATGAAATTGAAGCTGAGATTGCCGTAGAGGGCTGCGCTGCCGGCATTCGCCGCATTGACCAGCAGCAGCGTATAACCATCCGCGGCCGAACGGATGACCGTCTCGGTGCCGATATTGCCGTTTGCACCTGGCCGGTTCTCGACCGTGAATGGTTGGCCAAGCTGCTCCGCGAGCCATTGACCCATGAGACGCGCGACGATGTCCACGCCGCCGCCAGCCGCAAAGCCCACTATGATGCGCACCGGCCGGGCCGGATAGGTTTGTGCTCCGGCGCTGCCGGTCAGGACCGGAAGCGCGGCGGTGGCTAGGGCGAGATTCAGAAGTCGTCGGCGTGTCCGGTTCACCGCGTGCTCCTGGCAACACGACAGAATAGCAATCGCTGCACCAACCGCTATCGAAGGTTCAAAATTCACTCGCTCTCGATATTAGGCCGCCCCGTTTCCGAGAATCGGCAGCATGCCGACGACACGATCGATTGTCGACTCCTGGGCCATCGCTGTCGATCCGGCATGTCCGCCGCCATGTCGGGCAAACCGGTCTCGTTTTGCTCGCTCTGAGGTTTACTGGTTTTGACCGATGGCGTTGATAAAGTCGCGGGTGATCTCGACGAAGCCAGCCGAATGGGCCTCCGCTCAATTCTGACTTCGCCCCGCCCCGCTGGCGGCGGATGCGTTGCCTGCGATCGCCCTGTTGATGAAGAGGCGATCGTTGCGAGTGCCATGTCCTGGGTGGATTCGAATTCGACACCCCTCGACGATGCCGAGCCCATTGTCCTCGAAGACCAGCGCTACCACGATATTCCGCACGCCGATCAACGACTCATTGCCGAGCCGGTTCGCCGGGCAGTGCCCGGAAACAAGACTTATTATTACCTGTTATGCTCTGCAACGCCCGGCAGTACACACCGGTAGTTGGTCGCGACACTGAGATCATCCCCCGGTATGCCGACATAGCGCGCTTCGTGCGGGTACGGGCAAAGCGGCCGGCTCCGGGTCGTGGGTGCAGAGGTGAAATGGGTGCCCGATGCGATGATCGTATCCGGTGGAACGCCATGTTCCACCCAGTCGACCAAGGGCGTCAGCGGGTCGAACTGATCGGTCGCGGGGCCCCCACCACAATGACCCATACCGGGTACGAGGAACAATCGCGCGAACTTCATCGCATTTTCGAGGCCACCGTTCGACGCCGCCATTTCTTTGTAGTACTCGATAGTGCCGGTCACCGATGGGCCAGGATCGCTGGTTCCGTGGTACCAAATGATTTTTCCGTGCCTTTCCTCGAAGTGTTTCAAGTCCAAGGATGTAGAGTAAGTGACCACAGGCGACGCGCTGTTTAAACGCGAGATGTCGGCATCGAAGTTAAAGGTTAGCGGATCAAAGCTGGGATCAGGCGGCAACAGCCATCCGTACGGGATTTGGCCGAGCCCTAAAAGGAAATCCCCAGGGGGAGAGGTTGGGGTGCCAATCCTCCGCGGGGGAACGCCGGCCGATGTCATGAACGCGCCATCGTAGGGATAGCCGCGCACCGTATTGTCGGCATGATTCTTTACCGCCGCGCCGGCCGGTGATTTAATCGGGCGCCCTAGAGAGTCTCTTGGTCCTTCATGAATCTTCTTGATCGCATCGATCTGTGCCCGGGTGAGGCACGTAGCCGTTTTTGCTCCGGTGCATTGCAGCGGCTGTCCCGTGCTCGGGAAAACGAAGGTGGCCGGATCGAAGGTCGTTTGGCACGCAGCCAAGTTGTCGACGACACCGTCGGTAACTCCGTCAAGATGGTCGCACGCGGCAAGGATGGCGGTCTGAAAAAGCTTCTGATCGCTCACAGGAAAGGCTGGGTATAAAATCGGATTGCCGTTTGAAAGCTTCTGAATTGGTGTTGGAGTGATAGCCTTGATACGCTCAACACTCCAAGCCTCACCAAGAGATATGGCCTCCAAATCGAAGACCGGATCGCCCGCTACGATCCCGTCGAAGTAGTCGGGAAAGTTCTGCGAAAGCACCATGCCTTGTCGACCACCGGTGGAGCATCCAACAAAGTAAGAGCGATCCGGTTCTTTCCCGTAGTAAGCTTCGATCAGAAACTTGGCTGTTTGCGTGGTGACATCAAGCGAGCGATATGCGTGGTCGATGACGGCCTGCTGTTCGAGGTAGAACGCATTTGGGTAAGGCAGTTGGCTGTTCTCATGTCCGCCGTCCTGGCTTGCAACCGCCCACCCGTGCGCCAGCGTTGGGGAGAGCGTCCCCGCCCTTCCCGTGGCACGTGGCAGGACCCCCTCGGTGCCGCCGCCGCCCTGCAACATGAAGCGGCCGTTCCAATCGGCAGGCGTCGGCAGGCGCACTTCGAACCCATCACCGTATTGATACCCGTCGGCGCCGACACGCTTATTGACGATGCCGCGGATAAGGCAATGCCCGGGCAGCACCGTGCCACTCGTCGAAGTGGCGCCGGGCGGGTTGAATTGCGCAACCGTGATCTGCGTCGGTGTTAGCGGGAAGTTCGTGAGGGTTGCCAGATTGACGCACGCACTCACCGGGTCGGAGCGAGCATCGGCCCCAAAACTCGTTTGCGCTCCAAAACCAGCAAGGGACGCGCCGGCCAGGAGTCTAGCAAGCACCGAGAATGGGCGCCGTGGCGTCGCTGGGGAATGTCCGGACTTCATACGCACCTCTCGTATTTGGCTTGTGCGCTCGCGGGCGGGCGATACACGAAATGTAACGCGGCGCCGGCAGAAGGTCACCTGCCGGCGGCCCTGCCCGGCCGCCTAGTGGTTGCGACCTGGGTTGCCACCTTCAGCTAGGGCGACGTGCGAGGTCGATTTTTGAAATTGGTCGCGTTTTGGGAGCGCAACACAGTCTTCTGCCCGTCGACCTGCGGGGGGGCGCGTTCCCGAGTTCGGCGGCAATCGGCCGAGCACCGAGCCCTTCAGCAGCGTGCAGCCGTCAGGCCAATCCACCTGCGGGAAGTTGTTTCGAGCAAATGCGGCAGCAAGGATTTCAAAATCGCGCGCGGTTCGAGCGGTTGGGCATCTTTCTTTCGGGGGAGGAGGGGAGGCCCCGTCAGGGGGAGGTGAGGCGGGGGCATTCCCGAGTTGGGAACGTGGGCGCCGCGGAGCTTGGCCGCCGACGCGCATGACTGATCATGGTTGCGATCCTCATGCAACTTCGACCGACCAGGAGGATACGTCCGATCCCGTCCCGATCCAGCAAGCCCGCCGGTGTGCTCGCGACCCTCAAGGGCAAGTCGCTTCGCGATGGCCTTCGGCCACCCTTGACCGCCGCTGCGGGCAGCGCCCAACCAACCTGGGTCGGGACGAGCAGATGT
>Ga0126373_10001794_pt1 | contig 15439 bp, 12 predicted proteins | sample PanSoiMetPlot_11_FD_92545 | JGI IMG/M metagenome (GOLD analysis project Ga0126373, IMG submission 92545) | Tropical forest soil microbial communities from Panama - MetaG Plot_11 | ecosystem: Environmental > Terrestrial > Soil > Tropical forest > Bulk soil | place: Panama | collected 2016-02-17 | reverse complement strand
GGACCGACCAGCCGCGCACGAGGCCGGTCGCGTTGCGCAGGAACAGGGTCGGGGTTCCGCTCACGGATTCTGTCGCCATTTCCGCCTCTCAGTTAAGGGTGACCAAAGTAGCCCGGCCGCCCGCTGTTGTTTCCCTGCCTGCCTGGCGCCCGGCTCGACTCAGCCGTTCACCAGCAGGTACTTACTGACTTTCGCCTTCTTCGGATCCAGTTCGAGCACGGCGCCTTGCAGCACGCCGTCGCCGTACACGCTGCCGGGATTGATCGAGAGCGTGCGGCCGAGGCGCTTCATCGCCCGGCTCTCGTGTATGTGGCCGTGCACCGAGAGCATCGGCTGGTGCTTGAGGATCGCCTCCCGGACGGCCTTGGAGCCAACTGGCTTCATCGCCGCGCCGCCGTGCATCGGACGCAAGTTCTCATCGAGCGCGGGCGCATCGTCAAGGCCGGTGCCGTACGGCGGCGCGTGGAAGTTGAAGATGGCGCGGCCCATGTCCGGCACCAGCTCGGCGAGCGCCTCGATCTTGGGAGCGAGTTCTTCCTCCGGCGCCTCGCGGTAGGTGTTCCAGGGCGTCGGGTTGGTCCAGCCCATGGAGACGAGCGAAAAGCCGCCCAGATCCAGCAGCTTGCCCTCGGCGAAGCTCACGCACGGCGAGGATTCGATGACGGCGTCGATCTCGAAGATGTCATCGTTACCGCCGTTGAGGATGCACGGGATCTGTCCGCCTCTCAGCTTGCCGTCGGCCATATCCAGCCACCGATCAAGCGAGCTGATCATTTCTTGCTCGAACCGCTGGCCGACGGCGCCCTCGTTCTCGCCAAGGTGCTGTAGTTCGTCGGGGCTGACGATGGCTGGGTAAAAGCCGCTGTTGCGGATCCGGGCCATGATCGCATCGAGCGCTTCCTTCGACTCCAGCTTGTGCGTCTCGCCGCGCACGGTGACCTGCCAGTAGCCGGGGTGCGCGACGATCGGGACCATTGCCTTGCCGGTGACGTCACCGCCGAGCACCACGAGGTCAGCCTTGTAGAAGGCCGCCGAGTTCAGGAACTTGCGCCAGCAGACCTCGGAGCCGTGAATGTCAGTTGCAAAAAAGATCTTCATAGCCGATCACGCCCTTGTCGGTCCGCTTGAGCATGGGTCTAGCGCATGCGTAACTGGGCGTCAAGGACTAAACGCGGCGCATTGGCCGCCTCGCCTGAGCAGATTGGTTGCGGATTGGCGCCAGAAGGCGCGTCAGTGGCCGACTTCCTCGGGCAGCTCATACCACCGAACCCGGTCACCGACGTTCGCGCGGAGCTTCCACTTCATGCTTTTGGGTACGGAGTGCGCGTGCTCAGACAGGCGCGCGGCGTGCTCGAGCGGATCGTGCGGGGCGCCCTGCGGGATCAACTCTGGCTTCTCCGCCGCGAGGCCCGGCAGCTTGTCCAGGTTGCCGGTGACCGTCCGCCACCACCCCCAGTCCGAAGCGATTAGCTGACCGAACCGTTCGGTATCGAGCCTGACGTCGCCCGAGGTCGCCGAGCCGAGTGACAGACCGGCGAGAAGCTGGAAGACATCCCGCGCGTCCTTCTCGTTGAGCTCGACGATCTGGAGTTTGGAGAGCAGGACATCGATGGCATCCAGGGTGAACGGGAGTCGGCTATAGCCCGCGCGGAAGTCGAGCACGTGGCACATCGTCAGTCTGTCCACCATCACGTCGATCGGGCGTCCGGACGGCGCGACGAAGTACATCTGCCGATCGCCGTTGAGGTTGTTGAAACGCCGGTCCGGCTGGCAGCCGCTGTTCTCGAGGAATGCGGCGGTTGCCTTGCGGCCCTTCGATAGACATGCGAAATCCATGTCCTGCCCGGCACGCAGGCGAGGAGGCAGGTCGGGGGTCAGGACCCGGATCGCGAGACCACCGAGGAGCTTGAGGCCGACGCCTGCCTTCTGAGCGGCCTGGGCGAGCGCAAGCGCTTCGGGCAGCGGATCGTCGGCGACGGCTTGCGGCGACTGGCCCGGCTCTGCCACGGCTGCTCCCGATGCGTGCGGGGACGGTTAGCGTCAACCGCACGATACAGCGAAGACCAGACGAAGCGGCAAGCGTGAACCGGCGATGCGGGCCAGACGTCTGCGGAACTGACTATTCGGGCGGCCAGCCGGCGCCGGCCGGCCCGGATTCCGTCGGCGGCCGGGAGCCAGTGGCGGAGGCGGTGGCAGTGGCCCCGGCCGAAGGCCGAGTACCCGCCCCAGCGCCGGCAGTACTTGCTGCGCGCTCCTCGTCTGTCGTCTGCGCATGGGCCGCGCGATAGGTGTCCGCAGCCGCAGCTTCGCGCGGTTGCGGAACCCCCTCGACCGGTTCAGCCCAGAGCGGCTCGAGCTGCCGGCCACTATGGCTGGCCTCGAATGCTCCGCCGGCCACTTCGGTTCGTGGCGGCCTGTGCTGGTGCTTCCAGCGAGGATGGAAGCTCGCGTAGTAGACCAGCGAAATCCAGAAAGCCAGCGAGACGGCGATGACGATTGGCATCACGATGACGGCTACATGCGAACCTGGCATGACACAGTCACCCCCTAGGTCGGTTAGTACCCACCTGGGCGCTGACATCACGATGCGTAGCTGCCCGATAGCGGCACGTTATCCCCGGAGACCGGGATCAGACTGCCGGTACTGGGTGTCACCGGCTATGAGGCTGATTAGCCGCAAATTTTCTATTTCATGCAAACACAGAGCCGGTCCTGTAGCTCATCTAGAGCTTGGAGGCGGCCCTGCTCGAACGCGGAATTCCAAAGGTCACTGAGGATCTGCCGGCTGCGCTCGCGGTCCAAGCCGAGCTTGTCAGCTGCGTCGGCAAGTGCCTTGCCCTGCAGATCCACTGTCGCAACCGCCTTTCATGTCAAGCCAGCGCCCGGACTGAGCCACGGTGCTGCTCATGTGAGCCTCAGTGATCGAGGTGTTCTTGCGATAGGGCCGAAGGGCCCTTCCCGCCGGACGAGCCGCCTGCTCGCTCTTATTCGGCGATCACCTGGAACGTGGCCATGCTCGGGTCGGCCGCGTAAGCGATCCGGCCCCCATCGCTCGCCACTTCGCGCAGCGCGTCGACGGCGGCGGCCGTGATCAGTTCCCCTGGCGCTAGGACGGGAACGCCTGGCGGGTACGGAGCGATCAATTCGGCGCTGACTCGCCCGATAGCCGTGGCGGCCGGTACGGTCTCGCCGCGGGCAAAGAACGCCTCGCGTGGCGCAAGCACCGTCTGCGGCTCCACCGTCCAGGACGCGGCGGTCATAACGCTTCGTGGGGTGCCGCGGTGCCGCTCGATCGCGTCGATGAGTACATCGGTAAAGACGGCGATCTGGTCCTCGCTGTCGGCGATCGTCGGGATCGGGATCACCGTGTCGCGATCGGCCATCTCAACCGGCATCCCGGCCGCGATGATGTCGGCCTCGACCCTGTTCCCGTGTGCGCCTGTGCCTGCAAGCTGGACTACTAGTTTCGTGGCCTCGACTCCTGGCCCGTCAAGAACGGAGACGCCAGGAACCTCAAGTAGGCGCTTCCTAGCGGCGGCCACACCCCGGATGAGCCGGCCGCAAAGACGCTCGCCGTCGGCCGCGAGCAGCGCTCGCGCCGCGTCGATGCTCGCCATGATCGACCCAGCCGGGCTGGTGGTGTGCGTAGCCTCGAATGCCCGGTCCAGCCTGGCGGTATCGAGCCGCGTCGTCCTGGCAAGCACGAGCGCACCCTGGGTGTAGGCCGGCAGCGCCTTGTGTGCGCTGGTGACCATCGCGTCCGCGCCCGCCGCGATCGCATGCGGTGGCAGGTCAGGGTGATAGCCGAAATGCGCTGCCCAGGCTGCATCGATGATGAGCGGGACGCCCGCGTCGTGCGCGACAGCTGCATGTCCAGCCAGGTCGCTGATGGTGCCGACATACGTCGGATCGCCAAGGAACACCGCGCATGCCGATGGATGCGCCGCCAGCGCGTCCTGAACCGTCCGGACCGCGACGCCGGCCGGCAACCCCGACCTACGATCAATTTCGGGTCGGACCCAAACAGGCCGAAGTCCCGCGAGGACGAGTCCGAGTAGCAATGACCTGTGCAGCGTGCGGTTGACGATCACTTCCTGACCAGGTTGGCCAACCGCAAGTGCCAGTGCCTGGTTGCCATGTGTCGAGCCCGCGACCGAGAACCGGCACCAGTCGGCGCCCCAAAGCCGCGCGGCGCGGCCCTCGCACTCCAGTCGCAGGCTATCGGCCTGCTTGATCGTGTCGAGCCCGCCGTAGAACGGTGCATCGCCCGCGATTACCGTGCCGACAAGGTCCTGGCGCTGCTTGTGACCTGGAACGCTCATCGGTAGCAATTCGGCAGCCTCGGAACTTCGGGTGAAGTCCAGCCAGGCCGCGAGCATCGGCGCCTCGGCGCGCAGTCCGAGCGGGTCGCGCGGGTCCCGAGGGTCGCGCCGGTCCCGCACGAGGATCTCGTGGCTCACTGCCGACTTAGGGAGCGTCATCGGCTAGAGGGCGTCATCGACCGTGGCGGCCCGCGTGTAATGCCTGGCCGTCGATGCAGGCAACGGGGTATTGCCGAGGATCAGGTCGGCCGACTTCTCGGCGATCATCATTACCGGAGCGTAGATATTGCCGTTGGTCACGTACGGCATGACCGAGGCATCGACTACGCGCAAGCCCTTAAGGCCATGCACTTGCATGGTGTCAGGATCGACAACCGACATGGTGCCGGTGCCCATCGCGCATGTACAGGAGGGGTGTAGTGCTGTCTCGCCGTCGCGCCGTACCCATTCGAGAATCTGTTCGGGCGTCTGCACACCCGGCCCGGGCGACAGTTCGCCCGCGTTGAATGGCTCCATGGCCGGCTGGGTGAGAATCGTGCGTGCGACGCCGATGGCCTCGACCCACTCGCGGCGGTCCTGGTCGGTTGACAGGTAGTTGAACCTCAGCGCCGGCTTGGCGAAGGGATCGGCCGACGTGATTCTGACCGAGCCCCTGGCGTCGGAATTCATGGGACCGATGTGCACCTGGTATCCGTGGCCCGTCGCGGGCGCGGAGCCGTCGTAGCGAACGGCGATCGGCAGGAAGTGAAACATCAGATTCGGATAAGCGACCTCGTCGTTGCTGCAGGCAAAGCCGCCGCCTTCGAAATGGTTGGTCGCGCCCGGGCCGCTGCGCAGGAACAGCCAGCGGGCACCGACCAGCGGCCGATTGCGCCACTTGAGCGCTGGAGCTACAGACACCGGCTGCTTGCAGCCATACTGCACGTAGACCTCGAGGTGATCCTGAAGGTTCTCGCCGACGCCTGGCAGGTCGTGGCAGACCTCGACCCCCGCCCGTTCGAGTACGTCCGGGCGACCAATACCGGAGACCTGGAGCAGCTGCGGACTGTTGATGGCGCCGCCGCACAGGATGACCTCCCTGGCCCGCGCCGCCTGCTGCTGGCCATGGGCCCTGAACTCGACGCCTGTCGCACGACCGCGCTCGAGCTGGATCTTGGTGACGAGCGCACGGGTGCGGACAGTCAGGTTGGGCCGCCCCATGACCGGATGCAGGTAGGCGCGGGCCGCGCTTAGGCGTCGGCCACGGTGCAAGTTCCGGTCGAATGGCGCGAAACCCTCCTGCCGGTATCCATTCACGTCATCGGTCAGTGAGTAACCGGCCTGCTGGGCCGCCTTGAAAAACGCCTGGAAGAGAGGACTGTCAGCCGGTCCTCGCTCGAGCACGAGCGGGCCATCGCCACCGCGGTAGTCATCGGCGCCGGCCAGACACGTTTCCATCCGCTTGAAGTACGGCAGGCAGTGGGCGTAGTCCCAGTTGGCCATGCCGTCGTGCGCCGCCCAGCGAGCGTAGTCAAGCGGGTTGCCGCGCTGAAAGATCATGCCGTTGATGCTGCTCGAGCCGCCGAGGACCTTACCCCGGGCGTGGTAGATCCGGCGGCCGTTCATGTGCGGCTCGGGCTCGGACTGATACTGCCAGTCGTAAAACCGGCTGCCGATGGGGAACGTCAACGCGGCTGGCATGTGTATGAAGACGTCCCACTTGTAGTCGGGACGACCGGCTTCGAGCACGAGCACTCGGTTGGCCAGATCGGCGGACAGCCGGTTCGCCAGCGCGCAGCCAGCCGACCCACCGCCGACGATGATGAAGTCGTAGCTCGCTTCGCTGACCGCCATTTCGCCCGGAATCACCGCCTGTATCGGGTGCACGTGATGATAGCGCGGCTGCCGCGAGCAGGTCCCGTCGAATAGTAATGGAATCTTTATTCGATTAATCTTTCGAAATTATTCTCCTTTTGATATGCTGTTCGAAAGCGTGAATAACATTGCGACGTGACGCCACCCGAGCCCAGCTTTAGCGCGATGACTGCGGCGGCAGCGCGAGCCGCTCATCTGATCGTCGACGAGCCCCCGATTATCTTTGCCGACACGTGTGCGGCCGCCATTCTCGGCCAGCGCGCCGAAGAACTCCTGGGCTACCACCGCAACCACGGCACGCACCCCATCCTCTCGGCCGCCCGAGGCCAGGTGATCTGTCGGAGCCGGTTCGCAGAGGACCGGGTCGCCTCCGCCGCGGCCAATGGCGTGCGGCAGTACGTCTTGCTCGGGGCCGGTCTGGACACCTTTGGCTACCGATCGCCGCTGGCAGCCGACCTTCGAGTGTTTGAGGTGGACCACCCTGCCACCCAGGCGTGGAAGCGATCTGCCCTCGCGACTGCGCAGATACCTGTCCCGCCAGGCGTGGTCTTCGTTCCGGCCGACCTTGCCGCCGTGTCGTCTGACAGCGAGGCACTGGACGCCGACGGGCTCGGGTCCCGCCTCCGCTCGGCCGGCTTCGACTTCGGCGAGCCAGCAGTCATCAGCTGCCTTGGTGTCCTGATGTACCTCGATCGCGACGCAATCCGCCGCACGCTCGCTGTGCTGGCCGACCGCGCGCCTGGCACCGAGCTCATCGCCGACTACATGCTGACGCGGGAACTGCGAGAAGAGATCGGCAATGAGTACGTCGAGGCAGTCGGGTCCGCCGCAGCCGAGCGCGGCGAACCGTGGCTGAGCCTTTTCTCGCCGGATGAGATCAGCGGATTGCTGGCCCAGCACGGCTTCGGCATCACCGCCCACGTGCGACAGCACGACGCCGTTCCAGCGGAGCTGTGGCGGCGGAAGGATGCACTGCGACCGATTAGCCTCTCGATCATCGCCTGGTGTCGCATCGGGCGAGAGTAGGTCGTACAGTCGCTGCGTGCAGTTCGAGCCGCGCCTGCGCAAGGGCCTACACGATGGCAGTATCACGGTGGCGTTCCGCCGGTGGCGCCGTTCCCAGGTGGTGGCGGGCCACAAATACCGCACTGGCCAGGGGATGGTGCTCGCCGAGGCGATCGACGTGATCACGCCAGCCGACATCACGCCCGCGCTTGCGCGCGCGGCAGGCTTCCCAGATGTCAAGTCCGCAGTCGCCGACTTGCGGGGGGATCCAGATCTGCCGCTCTACTGCGTGCGGTTCCTCGCGCTGGAGGATCGCGATCCGCGCGACGAGCTAGCGAGCACCGCCGCGTTGAGCGATCAGGACGCTGCAGAGATCGCAGCCCGGCTTGCCCGAATGGACGCAGCGAGCAAGCGTGGCCCGTGGACGGCGACGGTGCTCGAGCAAATCGCCGAGCGGCCGGCCGTGGTGTCTACGCAGTTGGCCGAGACGCTTGACTGGGATCGTGCTGATTTCAAGCTCCATGTACGCCGGCTGAAGGCGCTCGGACTGACCATCAGTCTCGACGTCGGCTACAGGCTCTCGCCACGCGGCGAGGCGTACCTCGCCAGCCGTCCCGACTAGTAGCCAGCCGTTGGGTCGACTACTCCGACAAGCGGCTCGCCGACCTTGAACCTGGCCACGTTCTCCTCGATTCGCCGGGCAAGTGGCTGTTCGATCATCTCCAGTGTGTCGGCGGTATGCGGCGTGATAATGCATCGCGGTTGCGTCCAGAGGGGATGGTCATCGGGCAGCGGCTCTGGATCGGTAACGTCGAGAGCCGCGCCAGCGATGACGCCATCCTCAAGGGCGGTTACGAGCGCTCCGGTGTCGACGTGCCCGCCGCGGGCAACGTTGACTAGCCAACTGTCCGGCCGCATCGCAGCGAGCTGCGGTGCGCCGATGATGTGCTCAGTCTCGCGTGTCAGCGCAAGCGCGAGGAATACGACCTTAGCCTCAGCGAGCGCCTCGATGAGGCGGTCCTTGGTTAGGGTGCGCGCCGCGCCAGGCATCAGGCGGGCGGTACGCCGGACTACCGTCGCGACGACCCGGAACGGCGCGAGCAGGTCAAGCAGGCTGGCTGTGATGCCGCCACCTCCAACGATGGTCACGCGCTCGTCGTAGAGGGAGACGCCACCCGGCTTGCCCCAGGAACGCGCGACGACGCGCTCGGGCAGCATCCGAAGGCCAGCTAGCGCTAGCGTCAGCGCGTGCTCGGCCACCGGCTCAGCGAACGCGCCCTTGGCGCACGTCCAGGTTCGCGCGAGGCTGAACACGCCCGCTGCAGCGGCGATCTCAACGCCGGCTGAGGACAGCTGAACCCACTGCGCGTCGGTGGCGTCGATCGCGCTGACGAGGCCGGCGGTGTCCCACGGGGCTAGCCAGACGAGCCCGTTGGCCGACTCGTCCGCATCGACCGGAAGACCGCCGCCGGCGCGGACAGCTTGATCGACTGACGCTGTCCTGAACGGGCCAACGGCGATGCGCAAATCAGTCACGCTGCTAGACCCTAGCTGGCAAGCGTTTCCGCGATGGGGCGCCAGCGGGTTGGTGCTGCCGATCTTCATCGCAGCGTGATCGTGTTGCCAGTGATCAGGGCAGCCGCGTCCGACGCCAGATACGCGATCACCACCGCGACCTCGGCGGGCGTAGCGACGTGGAACAGTGTCGGGTTGCCTTGAACGGCGGTCCGCACCGAATCGGTAACCCAGCCGGTATCGGTGACCGGCGGGTGCACCATATTCGCCGTGACGCCATAGTCGGCGAGTTCCGCTGCCGCCGACATGGTGTAGCTGACCTGCGCTGCCTTCGCGGCCCCGTAGGACACCTCTTGCGGGAAGCCCATATCGCCGCCCGACGTCAGGCCGATGATGCGCCCCCACGTCCCACCGCGAGCGATATGCCTCCCGGCGAACTCGCCGATGAGCAGCGCCGCCGCCATAGCGTCCACGGCGAACTGCTGCTGCCACGTCGCAGCGCTCACGGGGCGGAGCTTGCGGCTGAAGCCGTCGGACGCTATCGGCGCGAACGTGTCCTGTACCCATCCCGTCGCATTGTTGACCAGGATTTCTACCGGACCCAGGTGCTTCTCGGCAGCGTCGAACAACGCGGCTGGTGCCGCAGGGTCGGATAGATCGGCCTCGACCGCGATCGCCTTGCCTCCGCCCGCGACGATCTGCGCCACGACGTCGTCGGCTGTGCCGGTCCGGTAATCCCGGTAGGCCTGCGGGACACCTGGATCGGGCGCGTCTCGTAGCCGCAGATAAGTGCAGAGCACCGCGCAGCCCTGCGCGGCAAGAGCCGCCGCGGTGGCGGCGCCGATGCCATGGTTAGCCCCGGTCACGAGCGCGGTACGGCCGTCAGTCATCTCATCTGCCTCCGAGCGCAGCGGCCCTGACGCTAGCCGGCGCCGCAGCCGGGAAGCCACCATCGATGCCGGGACACCGCCGGCCATCTGGGCGATGCTCGCTGAGGACCTTTAAGATCCTTGCGTGGCCCGGGCCGATGGACAAGACGCGTACTTGCAGAGTGACGAGGAGCTCCGGGCGGGGACTGTTGGGCCGCTCGTCCCGCACAATGCGCCGATCACCCTGTCGGAGTACGACCCGGCCTGGCCGGCGATGTTCTCCCGCGAGGCAGGCCGGATCCGACGTCTCCTGGGCATGAGGGCGATTTCAATCCAGCACGTTGGCTCGACCTCCGTGCCAGGGCTTGCGGCCAAGCCGATCATCGACATCGTGCTGGCCGTTCCGGATTCAGCAGACGAGGAAGCATACGTGCCCGCGCTGGAGGCGGCCGGTTACGTGCTGACGGGGCGGGCGCCCGATTGGTTCGAACACCGTCTGCTCAAGGGGCCAGACATCGACATCAACCTGCATGTCTTCACCGCAGGTGCGAGCGAGATTGACCGGATGCTGCTATTTCGCGACTGGCTGCGCGAGAACGCTGCCGATCGGGACGCTTACCTACAGGTCAAGCGCGATCTAGCCCGGCGGACCTGGCGGCACGTACAGCACTACGCCGATTCTAAGTCGGCCATCGTCGCCGAGATTGTGGCGCGCGCGGCTGAAGCCACCCGACCTAGTTGACCTTGCGGTCAAAGCCCTGCCAGTACGGCTCCCGCAGCTTGAACTTCTGCAACTTGCCGGTGGCGGTCCGCGGCAGCGCCTCACGAATCTCGACCGACGTCGGGCACTTGAAGTGTGCCAGCCGGGACCGGCAATGCGCGATCAGGTCGGCTTCGGTCACGCCGCCCGCAGATCGGAGCACGACGAGGGCCTTTACTGTCTCTCCCCATTTGGCGTCGGGGACGCCAATCACGGCGGCCTCAGCCACCGCCGGATGCTGATACAGGCAGTCCTCGACCTCGACCGAGCTGACGTTCTCGCCGCCAGAGATGATGACGTCCTTCTTCCGGTCCGAGATGACCAGGTATTCGCCCGATTCAAGATGACCCCGGTCACCGGTGTGGAACCAACCGCCGTCCAGCGCCTTCGCTGACTCCGCCGGCTGCTCCCAGTAGCCAGCGAACACGACGTTGGAGCGGGCCAGTACCTCGCCCTCCTCGTCAGTCCGGATCTGCACGCCGATGGCCGGGACGCCGGCGCGCGACTGGAGCCGCGCGCGTTCAGCCGACTCCACGTCATCCCACTCCGCGACTGCGCGATTGATCGTGAGGAGCGGCGCCGTCTCGGTTAGCCCATAGATCTGAATGAACTCCCAGCCAAGCTCACCTTCGACGCGCTCGATGGTCTTCGACGGCGGCGGCGCTCCGGCGACCACCATCCGCACCACCCCAGCGCCCGGTACCTCGCGCCCGGCGGCTCGGCGGTCGGTCGCGGCAGTCAGGATAGCGGCCACCACAGCCGGCGCGCCGCACAGCAGCGTCACGCCGTACGACTCAATCCGATTCAGGATTTCCTCGCCGTCGATCTTGCGCACGACCACTTGCGGTACGCCCATACCAGTAACCGCGTACGGCATGCCCCAGCCGTTGCAATGAAACATCGGCAGCGTGTGCATGTAGACGTCGCGATCGGTCACGGCGGTGTGCCAGCCGAAGGTGGCGGCATTCAGCCAGCAGTTACGGTGCGTGAGCTGAACGCCCTTGGGCCGCGCCGTCGTACCGCTGGTGTAGTTGATGCTGGCCGTCGCGTCCTCGTCGGCAGCCCACTCCGCTGGCTGCACACCGTCGTCTGCGGGTGCAAAAAGCTCAGCGTCTGCGTGGCCGTCCAGCACGATCTTGTGTTTAGCGCCGATGCCGCGAAGGCTATCTTCCGACTCTGGGTCAACCAGCAAGACCGTGGAGCCAGAGTGGTCGACGATATAGCCTATTTCGCTGGCATTGAGGCGGTAATTGATCGGCACCAATATCCGCCCGTAAGCGCTGACTCCAAAGTATGAGATCAAGAACTTGGCGGCGTTAGGGCTCACGATGGCTACCCGGTCGCCTTGGTCGACGCCCATCCGATCGAGGGTTAGCGCCATGCCGCGCGCGCGGCTGTCCAATTCACGGTAGGTGAGCGCGCCGAGCGATCCGGGTACTGACGGTTCGTCGAATACCGCCGTCCGTTCGCCATAAACCGCCGCTGCGCGGTTCAAGTAGTCACCGATAGTCAGCGGCACCTTCATCCGGCAGGCTCCCTCACACCAGCAAATGAGACGTTCATGCCTTCATATCAGCACTCCCGGCTCGGTATAAAGCAGCCAGCGAACATAGCCCCGGCCGAGCAGGGGGACTCGGCCCGTCAGCCTGCGGAACACGCACCGGCCGAGCACGGGGGACTCGGCCGATCAGGCCGCAGAACAGGCACCGGCCGAGCACGGGGGACTCGGCCGATCAGCCTGCGGGACGAGCACCGGCCGAGCCCGGGGGAACTCGGCCGGTGGTCTCGGTGAGCCGGGTAGGTCAGTTCAGCCGGGCACTGAAGCGCCATCTACCGACCCGCCTGCACAAGGCTGAACACCGCCATGAACGGGATGTTGAGCCAAAGCCAGTTCACGTATGTCTCCTTTGTCGGGTGCCAGCGTTTTGTGCCGCTGTGTAAGTAGCCGTCAGCCAAGCGCTAGCGGGCCAAGGTCGTTTTGCGACTAATTAGGTCTCCGCCTTGGCGACCTGAGCGGACCATGATTGGCGGCTCACAAATAGTTCTACGTCAGGGCGTTGGGCACCGCTTGAGTAGCGATTGCTCAATTCCGCAACTCGCGCTGCTCACCGGGTACCTGGGGAAGACCACCCAGGTCAGCGACCTGCCGGTGGCAGCCGGGAGCCCGAGCCGACTAAATCCTGTGACCCGCGGCGACCGCAAGCTCCAGCGGTCTGAGCCATCAGGCCCAAGGCGTCATATAATGTGCAGCTATCGCTCAATGCATACTTTGCGAGCGGTCCGGTGCAGACGTCACCCGTCCCAAGGATCCAGCTTGTGAAAAAGGTCCGCGGAATAAGGGACAGGCGAATGCCAGTTCAAGCTGTAAAGGCTCCAGCGCTGAGGCCGTCCGGCAGACGTTACAAATCACCGAGCTTTGGCGGCGATCATGATGTCGCATTGGCCGATCGTCGGCCGGCAGGTCGAGTTGGCGACGTTCGAGCGGGCTCTGCCTTCAGGCGAGGCCGCTGGGCTAATGATCGCCGGCCGGCCGGGAGTCGGTAAGACGAGGCTGGCCGACGAGTGCCAGCGGGAGGCAACGGCGGCGGGTCACCCAACTGAGCGGGTGACCGCGAGCAGGACCACAGCACTAGTGCCGTTGGCTGCCGTGGCCGGACTGCTGGCAGGCGGACTTGGGCAACGCGGGCCGGACGGACAGCTAGATACCGGCGCACTCTTCGATCAGACGGCCAAGGCTCTGCGAGCGCGTTACGGCGGGCGCCGTCCGGTGATTATCGCCGATGACGCAGCTTTGCTCGACTCGGCATCACAAGCTCTGCTCGGTTATCTAGCCGTCCGGGGCGCGATCTTCTTGATCACGACTGTCCGCACGGGAGAGCCGCTTCCCGATGCACTGGCAAGCCTGTGGCGGGAAGGCCGGCTGGAGCGAATGGATCTCGAAGACCTAAGTCGTGCCGATGTTGGCACGCTCCTGGCCTCGGCGCTCGGCGGGCCAATCGAAGCTGGAACGCTGCGTGAATTCTGGGAGATCACCAGGGGCAATCCGCTCTATGTGCGCGAACTCGTGATGGCCTCCAGAGAGTCGGGAGCACTCGTCGAGCGGTCTGGCGTGTGGAACCTAGAGCGCCCAGCGCCCAATACGGCCCGGCTCGCCGATCTGATCGAGCAACGCATCGGCGCGTTGACTCCCGATGCGTGTGCAGTCGTAGAGCTGCTCGCCTGGTGCCAGCCGCTGGAGCTGAGCTACCTGGAGACGATCGCGCCTAGTGGAGTGCTCGAGTCCCTCGAACGGGCTGGCCTCGTAACCATTGCTGTCAGCGAGGGCGAGGTTCACCTGGCTCATCCGATGTACGGCAAGGTGATCCGGGCCGTCATGCCGAGGTCGCGGGCAAGGACGCTGCTGCTGGCTGAGGCTGACCGCCTAGAAGCTACTAATCCCGGCGACCCGGCTGCCCTGCGAATAGCGATGTGGCGCCTCGATGCCGGAGAGCGGCCAGATACGGACGTCCTAATCCGCGGCGCCCGCCTCGCGCGCTACGCGCATGACTTCCGGATTGTAAGGCGCCTGATGGAAGCCATACCAAGTGCCGACTTGGATGCGGATGGAGCGTTGCTGCTGGGCGAGGCACTCTACGAGCTCGGTGCCTTCGATCGTGCGGAACGCGTCCTTCGCAACGGCCAGCAGCTTCGATGCGATGAGCAGGTCGCGCTCCGGCTTGTTGCCACTCGCGCCAAGAACGCCCAGTGGGGCCTCTGCAAACCTGAAATGGCGCTCGCCATCATCTCTGCTGCCCGCCAGGTCATCACCTCGCAACCGTGGGTGGATGGCCTCGTGGCGGCCGAAGCGTCCGTAATGACCTTTTCCGGGCAACCTGAGGGCGCGCTTTCCGTACTCGAAGAGCTCACGGGCACGGACCGACGGACCCAGGTCCAGCGCGCTATTGCGGCTGCGCCTGCCCTGGCTCTCATCGGCCGGACGGCCGAAGCGGTGAGGGTCGCCGAAGCTGGCCATGCTGACCACGTCGCTCTAGGCGGCGAGCCGGCGATCGCCCATCCGGCTATGCACCTCGTCAATCAGGCGTTCGCACTTTCTGAGGCGGGCAGGCTAGCCGAGGCGGAGCGAATCGCCAGGGCAGGCGCGGAGCTGGTCGCCTCTAACCGCGTATACATCGCTCAGATCTTCTTCGCGGCCAATCTGGGGCGAGTTGCCCTTCTCCAGGGCCGACTTGCGACGGCAGGCCGCTACTACGCGGAGGCAGCCGGACTGGCAGAGGCCAGCCGCTTCGCGGGACCGCGCCGACTTGCCCTCTCGGGTCTTGCTGTCGCGCACGCGATGCGGGGGGAGGCCGATGTCGCCGCGCGAGTTCTGGCCGAGCGCGACACCCTGCCGCCGTTCGGCTTCCGCGGGCCCGAGCAGGAACTCGCCGAGGCGTGGACAGCGCTGGCATCGCGACGGCCAAGGGAGGCGGCGGCGCGGTTCCGGGATGCCGCCTGTCACGCTGCCCAGACTGGAAACCGGACGGCCGAAGCGTGGATCCTGCACGACCTGAATCGCACTTGTGGCGAGGACACCTCTGCGCGGTTGCGAGAACTAGCCTGCGAATGTGACTCGCCGCTGGTGTCCGGCCGCGCGCGGCACGCTGAAGCCCTCCGCGCGAGCGACGCCCATGAACTCGCGGGCGTTGCGGACGACTTCGAGGCGCTTGGAGCCATGCTGCTCGCCGCCGAGGCTATGTCAGCAGCGGCGGACGCGCTCAGCCGGGCCGGCGAGCGCCGGGCATCGACGGCCGCACGTCAGCGCGCCAGCGTGCTCGCTGCCTCGTGCGAAGGCGCGGCGACCCCTGGGCTTTCTCAAGCCGCAGCGGCTGCGGTGCTCTCGCAGCGCGAGCGCGAGATCGGGATGCTCGCTGCCCGGGGCCTATCGAGCCAGGACATTGCTGACCGCCTGTACTTGTCGGTGCGGACCGTGAACAACCATCTACAGCACATCTACACCAAACTCGGCATCAGCAGCCGCGCCGGACTCGCAGAGACTCTCGAGGTCCGCTAGTAGAGCTGGCTCTGACAGGCATTCGCTGCGGCCGTGAGAATCTGGTCGATACTTCGGCGATGAT
>Ga0126373_10001793_pt1 | contig 15442 bp, 17 predicted proteins | sample PanSoiMetPlot_11_FD_92545 | JGI IMG/M metagenome (GOLD analysis project Ga0126373, IMG submission 92545) | Tropical forest soil microbial communities from Panama - MetaG Plot_11 | ecosystem: Environmental > Terrestrial > Soil > Tropical forest > Bulk soil | place: Panama | collected 2016-02-17 | reverse complement strand
CGTGGGCGCCGTCGGTGCCGATGCGGGCGCGACGGCTCGTACTCATGAGCGGGCACGCCCACGCCTTCGACGGCGGCACCGGTCGGCCGACTGAGGGATGACCACGGTTACGAGGCGGCTCTCTCGCCGCGTCGCCGCGCAGCCCGGTTCAGCGCGCTGACTACGCCGTCCATGGACGCGCGGATGATCGAGGAGCTGATCCCGACCCCCCACAAGACGCTGTCCCCGACCTCGATCTCGAGGTAGGCGGCCGCTTCGGCATCCCGCCCCGCGGTCAGGGCGTGCTCGGCGTAGTCAAGAACGCGCACGCCCACGCCACCCAGGCCCATGTCGATCTCGGAGACGGCAGCGCAGAACGCGGCAATCGGACCGTTGCCGGTCCCGGTCAGGAGATGCTCGGTGCCGTAGGCACGCACAGTGCAGTCCATCCGCTCGAAGCCGTCCTCACTAACCGAGCCGTAGCTGACCAGTTCAAACGGGCCGGCCTCCAGGTACTCCGCAGCGAAGATTTGCCACATCTGGCTGGCGTCAACCTCACCGCCGGCAGTGTCGGTGTGCCGCTGGATCACCTGGCTGAACTCGATTTGCAGCCGCCGCGGCAGGTCGAGATGGTGATCGGTCTTCATGATGTAGGCGACGCCGCCCTTGCCGGACTGCGAGTTGACCCTGATGACGGCCTCGTAGCTGCGGCCGACGTCCTTCGGGTCGATCGGCAGGTAGGGCATCTGCCACGGCATTTCGCTGACAGGTCGGCCGGCTTGCGCCGCCTTTCGCTCCAGGTCGTCGAACCCCTTCTTGATGGCGTCCTGGTGGGAGCCAGAGAACGAGGTGTAGACCAAGTCGCCGGAATACGGGTGGCGCTCGTGCACGCCGATCCCGTTGCAGTATTCAGCCGTCCGGCGGATCTCGTCGATGTCGCTGAAGTTGATCATCGGGTCGATGCCCTGGCTGTAAAGGTTCAGGCCCAGGGTAATCAGATCGACGTTGCCGGACCGCTCGCCGTTGCCAAACAGACAGCCTTCGACCCGCTGAGCGCCTGCCAGCATGGCCAGCTCTGCATCGGCGATCGCGGTGCCGCGGTCATTGTGCGTGTGCACCGAAAGCGCAACGTGCTCACGGCGGCTGAGGTTCCTGCTGATCCACTCGATCTGGTCGGCGTACACGTTCGGCGTCGATCGTTCGACCGTGCATGGCAGGTTCAGCACTATCTCCCGGTCGGGACCTGGCTGCCAGGCGTCCATCACCGCCTCGCAGATCTCCAGCGAGAAGTCCAGCTCGGTGTCCATGAAGATCTCGGGCGAGTACTCGTAACCGAAGTCAGTGCCAGGCAGGTACTCTTCGGCGTACTTCATGACCGCGCGAGTGCCGTCGACGGCAACAGCCTTGCACTCCTCGCGGCCATCGCCTTGCCAGCCGAACACGACGCCGCGGAACAATGGCGCGGCAGCGTTGTACATGTGCACTGTTGCCATCGGAGCGCCGATCAGGGACTGCACGGTCCGCTCGATTAGTTCCTCGCGGGCCTGTGTCAGCACCGAGATCCGCACGTCCGCCGGCACCTTGCCGGACTCGATCAGGCTGCGGATGAAGTCAAAGTCGGTCTGGCTGGCGGCCGGGAACCCGACTTCGATCTCCTTGTAGCCCATCCGCACAAGCAGATCGAACATCGCGTGCTTACGTGGCGCGTTCATGGGGTCAATGAGAGCCTGATTGCCGTCCCGAAGGTCAGTGGACAGCCAGCGGGGGGCTTGCGTGATGGTGCGGCCCGGCCATTGCCGGTCGGGCAGGTCTACTGCCGGGAACGCGCGATATCGATGACACGGCATACCGGATGGACGCTGAAATGATCTGCTCATGACTGCGATGTGCTCCTGACGACATTGCGGGCGGACATCGGTCGGCAGCAGCAAACGACCCGCGGCGAGGGGCCGACCGGTCTGCTTACCGGGCCTCGCCGCGGCCCAGAAGAAGCAGGCCGCCAGTCATGATCTGCAAATACTAGCCGGCCATGGGGCCGCGAAAGCCTCAGGAGGGTCAATTACCTCTGTCGTACCTGATCAGCGCATCGCGAACCTTGGCCAGTCCTATAACTCCTGCCACACTGGCTGACACATACGTGGTGCTTTGCTGGTTATGACGTGAAGGAGCGGTCATGCGTGATCTTGGGGGAAAGGTCGCGGTGGTTACCGGCGCGGCCAGCGGCATCGGGTTCGCCATCGCCAAACGGCTGGGAACCGATGGCATGCGGGTCATGATGGCCGACGTGGAGGAGCCGGCCCTGGCGGCCGCGGCCGGAGAGCTCGCCGCGCAAGGGATAGAGACGGCGACGGCGGTCACGGATGTCAGTAACGCCGAATCAGTCGATGGGCTCGCGCGAGCCACCCTCGACCGCTTCGGGGCGGTGCACGTGGTCTGTAACAACGCAGGTGTCGCCGGCGGCGGACCGAGCTGGGAGGCGCCGCTATCAACGTGGAACTGGGTGATGGGGGTGAACTTCTTCGGCATAGTGCACGGAGTACGCACGTTCACCCCGATCTTGCTGGCGCAGGGCGAAGGGCACATCGTCAACACAGCATCGGTCGCCGGCCTGCTCGCCACGCCCTGGATGGGTGCATATAACGCCAGCAAGCACGCCGCGGTCGCGGTGTCAGAGACCCTCCATCGCGAGCTCTCAGCGATCGGCTCTCCGGTCGGAGTTTCGGTGCTCTGCCCAGGATTTGTCCGCACGCGGATCGGCGAGGCGGATCGCAACCGGCCCGCTAAGTACGCTTTGGAAGGCGATGCACAAGGCCCTGAGAACGCGCAGTTCAGGGATGCTGTCGACGCCGCGATCGCAGGCGGCACGGATCCTGAGGTTATTGCGACAGCGGTCCGGGACGCAATCGTCGGCGATAAGTTCTGGATCTTGACCCATCCAGAGTTTGGCAACCTGATCGTTGCCAGGTTCGCAGAGGCAGTGGAAGGCAGGAACCCCGAGCAGCCGACGCTGGCAGAGTTCGTTCCGCGCTGACGGCAGCTCGGATCGGGACCCCCAGGATTTAAGCTCGCTCACTCGTGCAGCAGGCTCTCGAACCTGTCAGTTGCCACGATCGCCTCTAGCTCCGCTTGATCTTCGCGCCAAGCCTGGCAGGTTTGCAGGACGGTCCAGATCGCCGCCCAACTCTGGGCGCGACGGCAAGTCAGGCCCATCCGGTCAGCGATTGCACCAGCGCGCTCGAGGATCGCGCCAGCAGGAAGGTGATACGCGGCGAACAAACCGACGTCCGCGCACGGGTCGCCGATGCTAGGGATCGGGTCGATGGCCACGTAACGCGCGCCGTTCCACAGCAGGTTCTTGTCAATGAAGTCACCGTGCAGCAGGACGACGTAGTCGGCAGTTCCGCATAGCGTCATGGCCATCTCGCGGGCCGCATCCAGCCGCTGATAGCCAGCTAGCCCGCGGGTTGGGTCCTCTCTGGTTCGCTGCTCGTACTCGATGTCATCGCGAGCCCGCTGCTCGTGGCCGGCGTAGGAGTCCGCCAGTGACGGGAACGCGAATGTCGGTAGCGCAGATGGGTGCAGCTCGCTCAGTATCGAAGCGGCCACGCAGACCGCCGTGTCGTCGTCGTGGCTGGGCAATTGAGTCGCCGGGCGGATTTGCTCCAAGAGCAGGGCGCCATGCTCTAGGTCCGCCTCGATGAGGCGAACCGCCGCTCCGGTGTGAGCCCAGGCGCGGAGCGCGGCTGCCTCGGCGCGCGCGTCCGCCGGCGTAGCGGCCAGCCTCACGACCACGTGCTCGCCAGCTGCGGTCACGCAGCTGAACACGTTCGACCGGAATCCGCTATCAAGCCCGCGGCAGGACTGGAGCTGCCACGCGCCCTGGCAGGCGCGGAGCCTGGACTCCACATCCATCGGGCGATCAGAGCCACTTCTGAAACACGATGGAGCGCCGCTCGTAGCCCATGTGTTCTTCGTAGAACGGAACCGAGACAGCGCTGTGCGCGTAAGTGTCTAGTCGCACTACCCGAGCGCCCGAGCTCCGGCCCCAATCCTCGGCTGCCTCAAGCAAAGCCGTCCCGGCTCCGTGACGCCACTGGTCGCGGTGCACTACGAGCGCGTCTATGGCCAGCCGACGCCAGGAGAGCTCGCGGACCAGCTGCCTGTCAGGGTTCGCCGCGGGCTGTTCGATTCGGGCAGTCAGCCAGCCGACGACCTGGCCGCCGACTTCGGCGACGAGCCGCAGCGAGTCATCGGAAGTCTCGGTGAGATCGTCGTCCCAGCTGCCACCAAGGCCATCGTCCGCTGGCAGCTGGAAGTGGTCTGGATCTAGATCGGTGTAATAAGCCGCCGCGCTTAGCCATAGCCGGTTGATGCTGACACCATCGCCTGCCCGAGCCGCGCGAACCGTTACATGCATCAACCGTGATGATACGGTCGGCCAGCGGCCGAGCCAACGTCGATAACAAAGGCGCGGGCTCAGGCCATCGTCGCGAGAAGGTTTCGGCAGGCACGCTCGCACCGACGGCATGCCTCGGCGCACACCCTGCAGTGCTCGTGCATCATCGCGTGCCGTTCGCACTCGTTTCCGCAGCTGATGCACGACGCCAGGCAGGCCTCAAGCAGCGGCCCCAAAACCCCTACGTCGTACTCGGTCTGGCGGCTCGTTACCGCGACCGTGGTTGAGCAGATATCCGCGCAATCCAGGCAAAGGCGTATGCACTTCACCATCGCAGCGACATCAGGCTCGCTCAGATTGTCATCGGCGTCGGCGGTGCAGGCCTGCGCGCAGTCGCTCAGCGCATCGATTGTGGAGGCCAGCACTCCGGCGTCAAGATCCGCAGTTCGCGGGTAACTGTCAAGCAACTGCATCGCGTAGCTCATCGATCCCCCGGCATGTAGCAGCGACGGCACTTGGGGTACCCGTCCGCGCCCTGCCATATTCACGAATCAGCGGCCGAAGCGCGGATTGCCGGGACACTGGCCGCCAATACTGGTAGTGAAGTACTCCGAGGCGTTGTTCGCCGAGGCATCATCCGCCGTCAGGCAAGAGGGGGTGCATGGCTATCAGCTCATTGCCTGCTGACGACCTAGCCCCCGAGCCTGGGCCACTGGGCGATGGGTTTTCTGAGCGTGAGCTGATCGTGGCGGTCGTCGGCTCTGCTCGGCTTTCGCCCCCCGATCCGCGATGCGTGGTGGCCGAGAAGATGGGCGCGGCCATAGCGGCCGCGGGCTGGACCGTGATGACTGGCGGCTACGGCGGCTTGATGGAAGTCACGTCGCGAGCTGCGGCGGAGGCAGGCGGAAACGTTATCGGCCTGCCTTTGCGCAACTGGCGTGATCTGGTTCCCAACGAGTGGAACACCGAGCTGCGGTGGTCCACCTCGTACACCGAGCGACTGACGCATCTGCTGGGCGCAGACGCCGTGGTTGTGCTTGATGGCGGCATCGGCACGCTATCTGAGGCTTCGGTGGTCTGGGCCACGCTCCAAACTGAAGCTGAGGCAGCTGACCTCATCTTCCTCGGCTCTGGGTGGCAGCCGGTGCTGTCGTCTATCGCTGCACACCTGGTAATCGACGACCGCGACCTGGCCTACGTCGCGGTCTACGAGGACCCAGGACAGGTGATAGAGCACATTAAGCAGGTCGGATTCCGGCCGTGGCGTACCGCAGGCCCGCTGGGATAGCGCGCCCTGCTGTCACGCCGCGCAAGCTAAAGCTCACGCGATCTGTAAACATCGGAGCGGTGCTCGATGGCCATGATTGTGACGCCGCGGATCTCATCCTCGATCACATAAATCACGCGATAGTTTGGCGCCAGATGGCGAGAGAGGTGCAAAGCGTGGCTCCTGTTTTAGGCTGCTCGGGTGACGGACCAACAGACCGGGCCAGCCGAGGCGGCGGCGCAATCCCTGGACATCCTGGGCGAGCAGGCAGCCTCTTATGCCGACGTTGCGATCGCCAACATCAACCGGGAGTTCCCGTCGCATCTGTCGCACCTCATGGCTGAGCCCGGCGACTTCCCTGCCCGTCCTGCGGACCGGACGCCAGTGTTCTACGGCAGCCTGGACTGGCACTCCTGCGTCGAGATGCACTGGCTGCTCGTCCGGCTCTTGCGACTGGCTGAGGGGTCAGTCCCGGCCGATGAGATCAGGTACTTGCTCGACGCTCAGTTCACTCACGACAAGCTAGCCACGGAGGTGTTCTTCGTGACCGGCGCCGACGGTCGGCATGAGCGGCCGTATGGCTGGGCGTGGGCACTCGCATTGGTGCATGAGATCGCGAGCCTCGATGATGTTCATGGTCGTCGATGGCTGACCGCAATCGCGCCCCTCGCAGATGCGCTGACGATGGGTTTCCTGAGCTGGTTGCCCAAGGAGACTTATCCCGTACGTCATGGCATGCACGCCAACAGTGCGTTTAGCTTGTCGATTGCCCTGCCTTTCGCGGCCAGGCAGGCGCAGGCGGGTCGGCCGGACCTCGAAGCAGCGATCGAAGCTAAGGCGCTTCGCTGGTTCGCCGGCGACACGGACTATCCCGGCGCATACGAGCCGTCCGGGCATGACTTCCTGTCTCCGGCGCTGACTGAGGCAGAACTGATGAGCAGACTGCTCGCGCAACCCGAGTTTGCCGACTGGCTCGCTGCGTTCCTGCCTGGAATCGCCGAGGGCGAGCCCGCCGCACTATTCACTCCCGCAGTGGTTTCTGACGCCAGCGATGGACAGATCGCACATCTGCACGGGCTGAACGCGAGCAGGGCCTACTGCTGGCGGCGGATTGCCGAAAGCCTGCAGGACGGCGACGCGCGGATCGCCCCAGCTCTCGCGGCAGCTCGCACGCACATGGACGCCGCGCTTCCGCATGTCGTGGGCGATGACTATATGGTCGAACACTGGCTGGCAGCCTACGCCGTGCTCGCCCTCACCTAGGCGGGATAATGGACGCGTGACCAGCGCGCTGACTCGATGTGAGCACTGCGGCCAGGCAAATCGGGTACCGGACGCCGCGGCCGGAACTCCCCGCTGCGGCAAATGCCACCAGCCCCTGCCGTGGATTGCCGACGCCGACGACACAACTTTTGGCGAGATCGCAGAGGCCGCGAAGATTCCCGTCGTCGTCGACCTGTGGGCGCCCTGGTGCGGTCCTTGCCGCATGGTCAGCCCGGCGCTTGAACAGCTCGCCCGCGACCTGGCAGGCAAGGTCAAGCTGGTCAAGGTGAACGTCGACTCCTCACCGCGGATCTCGCAGCGTTTTCAGGCACAGGCAATCCCGACGCTGCTAGTGCTGCGCGGCGGACAAATTGCCGCCCGGCAGACAGGAGCTGCGCCGCTGCCAGCTCTGCGAGCCTGGGTCGACAATGCGCTCGCCACGACCGCTCCCTGAGCCACTCACAGCCTCTGATTGCTCAGGGTCCGAGCGGCTCCAAGCGTGGCGCAGCGCGCTGCCACAACGCCGCGGCCACATCCGAGGGCACCGGCGTGGTCGAGCCCTGAAATCCGCGGAATGGCCGGAACGACGCGAACTGGGCGCTGGCCAGCAACTCCACTCTGAGCAGTGGCGGGTCGATGCGATAGACAAACCGGATGTCGGTCCGCCAGCGTGCGTACTGATCGCCGGCATCATGCCAGCGAGGATCCTCATAGGTGGAAGCCGTGATCGCCGCGACGTAATAGATGCCAGGCGCATCCCGTCCCACGACTTGTAGCCATACACGATCGCCTGCAGCAGTCCGGTCCCTGTAACGCGGCGTTCTCCAGGACTGCAGCCGCGACTTGGCTATAGCGGCGCCGAGGTCGTAACGCTTGCCGTTGCCCTGGAAGATCCAGTCATTCATGACGACGCGCTCGGCGACGGGGTCGGTCGCTGTGGTCCCGGTGCGGGTGGGCTTGCCAGGGCCGCCTCATCTGCGAGAGCGATCGCGAGCTGACCCAGCGCATCAGGATGGAACGGGGCAGCGTCGGAAAGCCCTTGGACGTAAGGCAGCGGCGAGCACAGGGTGTGGCCGGCGAAGCTGGGCCGCGGAGACAGGAAGCCGAACTGCGCGGCGCCCTTGGAGAGGACCTGGTTGAGCGCCGATAGCCAGGTTTCGATCGTGCTTACTTTCGCCGCCGTGAGGCCGCGCTGCATGATGCAGCTGACATCGCTGCCGAACGGGTCGTAGTAACGGTTGATGATCACCGGAGGGTGACCGGGAAGGCTGCCCAGCTGGATCAGCAACTGGAGATAGGCAGTGCTGAACTGCGCCAGCTTTTGCTGAAAGTAAGCGTTCGATGCACGGCTGTCGCACTGCGTCGTGGCGGCGCACACCTGGAGGATGGCAGACCACTGGAGATCGTCAGCTCCGACGCTGACGATGACAACGGCGGGATTTTTCACCCGCTTCACCAAGTCGATCTGCGGCGGAATCCGCTGCGCGCCCTGTTGCTGCGGGCCAAGCAGGCCGTGTGCGATCGTCGCGCTGTTACACGCCAGATTCAGCGCTTTCCAGCTATTGGTGTTGGCCAAGTCGGACGCGTACGACTGCGAGCTACGGCCGCATGCCTTGTCGGCCGTGGTGGCATGAGGGACCCACGGCAGGCCCGCTCCCGAAGCGGTCGAGTCGCCTATCACCACCTCCTGAATTCCGCGCAGTGGTCGCTTGACCGCGTGCGGATGCGACACGCTGATGTCCTCGGTACCAACGAGCTGAGTCAGCGAGCTAACGTGCCGGAGCGCTGCACGGGCCCCGTTAGCCGTGAGCGCCACGGCGCCCAGGTTCACTACGGTGGTGACGACCAGGACGACCACGAGCAACAGCCAGGTCGCCTTCGGCCGGAGTCTGCGCCAGCCAGCGACTGCGCCAGCCAGAAGCAGGGCCGCCAGCGCGGCGGCAGCGGTCTCCCAGGCAAAGTAGTGTTCCCAGCCGGCCACCAGGTGGGTGCGCAACGCAAGACCAGCGTTGTTCTGACTGCGACCCTGAACAAAGCTGGCAAGCTGGCTGTTCAGCGTTATCTGACTGAGCTGCAGCTGGGGCCGGATAGGACCCGGGATCGAGATTGCCGTCGGCAGACCTTGGCCGAAGAGGTTAACCTCGCCCGGGCCGGAGAAGCCAAGCCGTGGGGCTGCACCCACCTTGATGACTTGCCCAGCGACCGTCACCGTCTGCATTGGCGTGACCTCGAGAGCGACGACCACGGCGACGACAGCGGCCACGATGATGGCGGCAGCGACCAGTATGCGCGATGGCCATGGGCTCGCGATTAGGCGCCGGGAGATTGTGCGGGAGCGATCACGGATATGGAGCCCTGCCAGCGACTCTGGGTCACGATTCTTAACGTCGTTCCTCCAGCTCATAACCCCGTAGGCTTACCCGCCGCGTACTCGGCCAACCAGTCCAGCAGTGGACGCAGGCGCTCACAGGCCCGGTATACCGGCTTGACGTCACGTAGGGCCTCGGACTCGAGTTCGCACGCAGCGCCGAGTGACCTGTACTTCAGCAGGCCGGCACGAGGGTGATCGGCGGGGTAACCGCGTGGTACGCGCGTCATGACATCACCGAGGATCTCGTGCCCATCGGCTGCAAGCGACAACACCAGGTCCTCGAGCATACGCCCGCTGTCGTTCGCGGCAGTTGCCGCGCGAAATTGGGCGATCTGCTGTGGGTCGGCGTACCACCACGAGGCTTTGATCCGCAGGCCATCGAGATTAAAACGAAATCCGATCTCGACGTTGCGGGCCACCCGCACGATCGCGCATTGGTTCTGCCACCAGTACGCAGTGCTGGCATACCGCCACACGGCGAAGTCCTCGTACCATGCGTCCACGTCCGCAAGGTCGTTGAGCAGATCGATCATCGGCTGCCGCACCTGCTGCTCACGTTGACGCCGTATTGCTTCTCGCGTCTCCCGCGTTGGCTCGCCCGCCAACTGGAGCAACACTGCGTACGCCTGCTCCGGCCACCCGTGGAAACGCGCGCTCACCGCGTCACCGTAGCGTAGGTCTCATGCCAGAACATCACCACGGACCGAAGCCAAGTCCTAAGGCCATGTTCGCTAACTGGTCAAGCTACGACGCCCCGTTTGCCACGAAGCTGCGGATGGCCGTCTCTAACACGTTCATCGAGCCTGGCTAGCGCAAGCTAGTCAAGCCGCTGCCAGCCCAGGGTCACTCGGGTGCTGCGTCAGCCGTGTCGTGTCTACGGTCATCCAGGCGTCCAGAGGCAGCGACGTCAGGATCTCTTGCATCTCAGCTGGGTCACCTGCGCGCCAGAGACCCAGACTTCGAGATTCACCCGGTAGTCGCCATAGCCGGAGCAGGTGCCCTTGCCCAGCCAGTTCCTTGGCCCGCTGCGCCTCACGCGCGTCGCCGTCGGCAACGGCCTGGCTCGGCGTGCCGTCGGGAATCGCGACAGTGAAGGCCGTCAGAAACTCCGTAGCTCCGCCCTTGGCGGGCAAACCAGGGTCGTGGGGGTGTGGTCGGAGCGGCGTCACCGCATCAGTCCGCCATATCCGCAGGGGCATCGAGACAAGCACTCGCTCGAGCTCAGTGTCGTCGGTCGCCGCGAACAGGCCGATCGAGCGCCACTCTCCTGGCTTCAGAGGCGGCCGCCACAGGCGCAGCAGGTGGCCCTGCTCGGCGAGCTCGCCCGAATGTGCTGCTTCTCGTGCGCGAACGTCCGCAACCTGTTGGTCTGACGTCCCCTCCGGCACGTGAGTGGCCATGGTGACGAGATATTCCATGGCTTTTCGAGGTACCCGGCCGAAGCCTAGGTCAACCCCTCAGCATCGCGGTCTCCACCCTGGGGCATAGGCGCGGTTCTAGCTGCGGGCCGATGTGCCCGAGGTGCCTCGTCACGACGATTGATGGCATGAAGGAATTCGATGTCGTGACCGTACGCGGCCTGCGTAAAGCCTACGGGACCAGAACCGTCGTAGACGGGCTGGACCTGGACGTCCGAGCTGGAGAGATTGTCGGCCTTGCGGGCGCCAATGGCGCCGGGAAGACGACCACCGTCGAATGCATCCAGGGACTGCGAAAGCCAGATGCCGGTGCGCTTAATGTGCTCGGCTACGACCCGGTGTCGGAAGCAGCACAGCTTCGGCCGCTTATCGGGAGCCAGTTGCAAGAGTCCGCGCTGCCGGATCGCCTGCGCGTAGCCGAGGCTGTCCAGCTATTCGCGACCCGTAGCGCGCGCGATGGCGATGAGCTGCTCGAGCAGTTCGGCTTGACGGCACGCCGTAGGTCGGCATTCTCTTCGCTGAGTGGCGGAGAGCGTCAGCGCCTGTTCCTCGTCCTCGCGCTGCTGAATCGGCCTCGCCTGGTGATTCTGGACGAGCTGACCCAGGGCCTTGATCCGGCAGCGCGGCGCGACGTGTGGGCAGCGGTCCGGCGGCTGCATGAAGCTGGCACCACCGTATTGCTCGTTACTCACGAGATGGATGAAGCCGAAGCACTCTGCGACCGGGTTCTCGTGATGCGCGCTGGCCGGGTGCTCGACTCCGGGACACCCGCCGAACTCGTGAACCGGCACGCTCACCATGCCAGCATCAGCTTCACCTGGCCAGGGGAAGTCATTCCGATCCCGCTACTCGATGAACTCAGCCAGGTGGACGGCGCGCGTCAGCTCGAGCGCGACGGCCTTCGCGTTACTGTCCGCGGAGACCGCGGCACCATCGCTTACGTCGGTGCCAGCCTCGTCCGGAACGGAACAGTTCCCACTGACCTGAACGTGCACGTCCCCACCCTGGAAGATGCGCTGCTCAGCCTGCTTGACCCTGAACCCGACCGATACGCGCCAGTCCACGCTCGGCCGCGTGACGGCGACGAGCTAGTTGGAGGCCTGCGATGAACAGAGCACTTGGACGGCTCGTTCGAGCCGAGCTGAAGCTAATGACGCGCGACCCGCTCGTGCTGACCTTCGTGTTCGCATTCCCGATAGTGACCATGCTGATCATTGGCGGCGCTTTCGGGACCTCACCCGATCCAGCATTCGACAATGTCAATCCATCCCACTGGTACGTAGCGTCGTACTTGACCGTCGTTATAGGCGCGATCGGCCTGGTCATGCTGCCTGTGCACCTGGCTTCCTACCGAGAGCGTGGCGTCATGCGACGGTTCGCAGCGGCCGGCTTCCCGAGGTGGTCATTCGCAATGGCACAGCTGATCGTGGGGCTTGCCACAACGCTGGTCGCGTGCGCCCTGCTACTGGCTGTGGCTGCGCCTGTGTACGGGATCCCCACGGTGCACGACTGGTGGCGAGTCGTCGCCGCGTTCGCCCTCGGCGCCGTTGCATTCGTGGGCATCGGAGTGCTGCTCGGCTCAGTGCTGCCATCAGCTCGCTCTGCCCAGGCAGTCGGTCTGCTGATCTTCTTCCCCTCGTTCCTCCTCGGCGCGGGCGGCCCGCCGCCGCACGTCATGGGCTCAGCCGTCCGGCATGTGGCCGGACCACTGCCACTGACGCTACTTACGAACGCAGTCCGCGAGCCGTGGCTCGGACTCGGCACCGCTACCGGGTCGTTGATTGCGATCGCGGCGGTCGCAGCAGTCGCAATGGTGTTCGCTAGCAGGCGAACGGCCCTGTGAGCCGACGATGGCGGCTAGGGCCAGTATGTCGCCGGCGCTGCCGGATACAGCGGACGTAGGCTCCAAGACATGATCCGCGACGCGGACAACCCCAGCGTTCAGGCGAGATCCATGAACGGGCGAGCCGCTCCTGCTGGACCCGTCTCCTCCCAGCCCGCCGACTCGACGACGGGCTGGGCGCAGTGGGCTGCTCTGAGCGTCTACACGGCTCTGATCGGAGTCGGGATTATCCCGCTCAAGCCAACGCCTGCAGGCGCGGCGATTGCCGCATTTGTGGCCATCGGCGCGGGCGCATTGCTGGTCTTGCCACGCACGCAGCGGTTCATGCTGCCGATAACCGCGGTGGCGGCCGCCGGTATCGCAGTGCTAGGAAACGGCAACTCGACGCGGCTCGTGTGGTTCGCCATCTGCTTGATCGGCATCTGGCTAGCGCTGCACGGACAACGACGTGACATTGCTATTTACTGGGCCGGCACGGTGCTGCTGTTCGCGGCAGAGTGGATCTGGGTCAACGCCGACCCCGGCTGGGGCGCCTGGATGGCAGGAACAACGCTCGCGATCTGCGCGGGCATGCTTGTACGGCGTGAGCGCGATCTCGTTGCACAGCTCAAGGAGGCTCAAGCTGGCCTGACTGAGCGCGCTCGGGCCGAGGAACGCAATCGGATCGCGCGCGAGTTGCACGACGTCATCGCGCACACCCTGACGGTCTCGCTGCTGCACGTCACCAGCGCGCGGCTCGCGGTCGAACATGACCTTGAAGATGCAACGCGGGCGTTGGAAGAAGCCGAACGCCTTGGCCGGGAGGCTCTCGACGAAGTACGGGCGACGGTAGGGATGCTGCACGAGGACGGAGATTCGAGCCGGACCACTCCCCTACCCGGAGCCGACGGCATCCCGTCCCTAGTCGAGCAATTCCGGTCGGCGGGAACTGACGCCACGCTCACCATCGACGGGGACATCTCCCGGCTTGCCGCCACCACGGGACTCGCCCTGTACCGGATCCTGCAGGAAGCTCTTACCAATGCGATCAAGCACGCGCCGGGTTCGCCGACTGCCGTTCACCTCGTGGTCAGTGGCAATCAAGCGCAGCTCACAGTGGATACCGACGCACGACCGGGCACCGGGCGCGGTTTCGGCATTCTGAACATGCGAGAGCGGGCCGAGTCAGTTGGCGGCACGTGCCAAGCTGGGCCGGGGGGACGAGGCTGGCTGGTAAGTGCCACGTTCCCTCTTGATCTGAAGAGGCAGCGGGAAGGCGCCGCATGATCCGGGTCCTGCTAGTCGATGACCAGGAACTGGTTCGGATGGGGTTGCGCGGCATCCTGCGCCGCGAGTTCGGCTTTGAGATCGTCGGCGAGTGCGCTGACGGCAGCGGGGTAGCTGCATCGGTGGACGCGCTTGGGCCCGACATCGTGCTGATGGACGTGCGGATGCCTGTGGTCGACGGCGTGACCGCGACCCGGGAGCTGCGCGCGCGCGAAAATAGCCCGCCCGTACTCGCGCTGACCACGTTCGATGATGACGAGGTGCTGGCTGGTGCGCTGCGGGCTGGCGCCTCCGGTTTCATCCTGAAAGGCGTCCCGGCTGAGGACCTGCAGAAAGCGGTCCGAGTCGTGGCCGACGGCGGCGCCTGGCTCGATCCGGCCGTCACCGGCAGGGTGCTGGCCATCTACCGGTCCGCTGCGCCCCCCGGTGGCGGACCCGAAACCGGGCTCGCTTCACTCACCAGCCGTGAACGCGAAGTGCTCGCACTCATCGGGCAGGGCAAGACCAACGCCGAGATTGCCGCCGAGTTGTTTGTCGGCGAAGGAACGGTCAAGACACACATCAATCACGTGTTCACCAAGCTCGACCTGCGAGATCGGGCCGCCGCGATTGTGTACGCCTTCGACCACGACCTAGTCACACCGGCTCATAACCGCCATACCGATGCATAGCGACTACGACTCGAAATCGTTGGGAAGTTTGATGCTGCCAGCACGACCCCCTGAATCTGCCGACACCAATCTGCCGAAGGACTGCCGTCATCGGTGAAGCGACCGCGTTAGCGATGCGGAATGAACCACGTCGAGCAGTGTCCTCGGCGAGCGCCCTTGGCTACGGTGACACTCACGACGACCTTGAATCTTGGCGTGGCTCCACTTATGTAATATGGCACCCTCGCGCGGCCCTCTGCGTTCGCGCGAGCGTGATGCGTAGTATTGACCGTCTTGTAGTGGGCGACCGTTGTAACTCCCGCAAACCTGGCGGTACTGACTTTGACAACTGTCGTCGTGTAATCGGCCGGATGGCTGTTGCTCATGGAGGCGTGACACGGAAGCGAGGCGGCCGGTGCCGCGGAGGCGGGCGGAGCCGCTCCAACCGCTATGAACGTCAAGACTGGAACCACTCCAACGGTCGCCGTCGCCCATCCGCGCCATCGCATGCCGACCTCCTTTGACTTCGCGAGTAACAATCGAGCTACCTGGAACCGCATATTGCCCAGTTCGACTGCGGCTCTCCTGATGCCAACCTCGCCCGGATGACTGTACCGTCATTCAGGACAGCCTCCTGCCACTGTATGACCGTTCAAGAACCCCCTTCGATCTGGGGTCGCAATGTGACATGACATGTCGGAACTGGCGTCACTGGCATCGAAAAATGGCCCGCTTCGATGAGGTTCGTGAACGTATCGTTTGGTCTCATGCGACAGGAAGAAATCTGGGATGACGAGGCTGCTCAGCAATATGACACGCCAGGGAGCGGCATGTTCGCGCCGGAGGTGCTCGGGCCGGCCGTGCAACGACTCGCCGATCTAGCCGACGGCGGCCGAGCGCTGGAGTTCGCGATCGGCACCGGTCGTGTGGCCATTCCGCTGGCGGAGCGAGGAGTGCCAGTCACTGGCATCGAACTGTCGCTGCCGATG